>Ga0302220_10001772_pt1 | contig 16433 bp, 14 predicted proteins | sample II_Palsa_E1_3_FD_194572 | JGI IMG/M metagenome (GOLD analysis project Ga0302220, IMG submission 194572) | Peat permafrost microbial communities from Stordalen Mire near Abisko, Sweden - II_Palsa_E1_3 | ecosystem: Environmental > Terrestrial > Soil > Palsa > Peat permafrost | place: Sweden...
AGCGAGCGTGGCGTTGGCATCGGTTGCATTGCCGACCATATCGAAAGCCAGGTCTGCGCCGGCACCCGCCGCCGCACGAATGGCCGTTACATCGTGCGCCGCGTCGCCCGAAAGCACGACCGGCACGACGCGGCCTCGTCCGAGTTCCACCAGCGTTTGCAGCGGCTGGGCGCGCCTGCCGAGCGCAACCACCCTGCTCGCGCCCATCGCCAATGCGACGAGGACCGCGGCCGAGCCGAAATAACCGGTCGCACCATTGACAATCACAGTTTCGCCCGCCGCCAGCCGTCCGCGCCGCAACCCGCCGAACGGGACTGCAAACTTGCCCAGGATCGCGAGGCGCTCGGCCGGGAGATCGTCGAGCCCATCGAGCGGAATCAGCGTCGATGCCGGGAATTCCGCTACTTCGCGCAAGGTGCCATGTGGAAATTCGGCGAGCATCGGCGCGCTGTCGGCGCCAAGGCCGGTCAGCGCGATCAGCACCTGCGCCGGTTCGCGTGTCGTTTCGTTGGCAATCCAGTACGGGTTCACCGCGACGCGCTGACCCACGTGAAACGACATCACGCCCTCGCCGACCGCTTCCACGCGGCCAACGCCATTTGTCCCCGGCGAAAACGGCCCCGGTGGATACGCATACGGCAACTTGCCTTCAACGTGAGCGCGCGTGTAGCTGAGCAGCGGCACCGCTTCCATCCGGACTGCCACCGCGTTGCGGCGCGGCGCGGGTTGTGCAACGTCGCGCAGCGCCAGCGGCGTACCGGGTTCATCGAGCATCCAGGCTTTCATCTGTATTCCCCTTAAGGTCGGTTGGACAGTTGAACTCTAGGTGCCGGGTACGTATTCTTGAAATCAATTAATAGAATGCGACCTATCAACATGATTGATCTTCGCGGTATCGACTTGAATCTGCTGGTGTCACTCGACGCGTTGCTGGCCGAATCAAACGTCACGCGCGCAGCGCTTCGGCTGCACCTGACGCAACCGGCTGTATCGACCCAGCTTGCGCGGCTGCGGCAGATCTTCGGCGATCCGCTGCTGATTCCCGCCGAGACCGGCCGGGGCATGACCCGCAGCACGCGGGCGCTCGAATTGATGGAGCCGCTGCACCTGGCATTGAAGAATCTCGAAGCGGTCGTGCGCTATCAACCCTCCTTCGATCCGCGTACGGACCACCGCAGCTTTGTCATTGCCGCGAACGACAACGCCACTGCTGTACTGGGCCAGCCAATGATGGAGCAGCTACCGACGCTGGCCGGGCCGGGCGTACGGATCGCGTTTGTCGTGGCCGACCAGCCGTCGATGGCGACCCGGCTTGAGCGCGGTGAAATCGATTTGCTGCTGGGCTCGGAGCGGATGGTCCCAGCGTCGATGAAAGCCCGCAAACTCTTCGATGAGCGTTTTGTCGTCGTCCAGCGCAAGGGGCATCCACGCGGTACTGCTCCGCTCGATCTCGATACGTATTGCGCGTTGAACCACGTGCTGGTGTCGACGAGCGGGGGCAGTTTTCATGGCTTCATGGACGAACACCTGGACGCGCTGGGACGTAAGCGCCGGGTCGTATTGTCGGTGCAGCATTTCACGCTCGTGCCCGAATTGCTGGCACGCACGGACTATGTTTCGACGCTGCCCGCCCGCTTTGCCGAGCGTTATCGGGAACGCCTCGATATCTTCGAACTACCGTTCGAGGCACGCGGTTTTACGCTGTTCGCAGCGTGGCCGCCTCGCAGTCAGGCCGATCCGGCGCACGTGTGGTTGCGTGACACGATAGCGGCGCTGGCCTCGATGTAAGGTCAGACTCGTCCTCTTCGCACCGCGCTTTCGACCTACGGGTGCCCGCTTATGCCCCCAACATGGCGTTTCTTCGAAACCCAGGCGCCCCGGGTCCGACACCCAAAATGACTTATCATGTTGCCCCAACGGCGACATCAGACATGGCGAGCGATGGCAGAACCAATCGAAATTCCACGCTTCGACGCAGAGACGAATTTCAAACTTGACCGTCTATGGTCCGAGTTCGAAGACGCGTCAGTGGAAAAAGAGTTTCAGCGCCATCATCGGATCGCAAACCATACCTCCCTGATGCGGACGCTCGTCTTCTGCACCCTGTTTTACGTCGCTTTCGCGATTACCGACATAGCCGCCCTCGGTTATTCGCGTACAACCTTCGTGCTTTTCCTGGCGCGCTGCTGCGTTGCGTTGACGGGCGCGGTCAGCTTGCGCGTCGTAAGCTTTCCGAAGGTTTCCCTCGCCTCCGTGCGCGCGGCCGCGAGCGCGTTCGAAGTGGTCGGCTTCAGTGCCTTCATGTTGATCACCTGGCTTCGGCCCACCGGAATGGCGGCGCACTGCATGTCCATGTGCATTCTGCTGATCGTGGTGTACAACTTCATTCAGAACAAGCTGCTCTGGGCTTTGCTCATATCGCTGGCCGCGACCATCGCGTTTATCGCTATTTGCGCGGTATCGCAGACGCTCGACTCGTCGTCGTTGCTGACGTCGTCCATGCTGCTGGCCTTCACCAACGTGCTCGGTTATGTCACCGCTCGCCGCCACAATCGCCTGGTCCGCGATGAATTCTGCCAGCACGCCTTGTTGCGCAACCTCTCGGTTCGCGACTATCTCACCGGCTGCTTCAACCGGCGGTATCTGACCGATGTGCTGTTCGACGCGGAACTCCAGCGCACCCGCCGATACAAGCTCAAGCTCGCGGTCATCCTGTGCGACATCGACTACTTCAAGCAGATCAACGATACCTACGGGCACCCCGCAGGCGACGCAGTCTTGCGGACTTTCGCTGCCATGCTGCTTGCGCACACACGGCACCGGGTCGACAGCGTGGTTCGCTATGGCGGCGAGGAATTCCTGTTGCTGCTTCCGCAAACGGATCTCGCCGGCGCGACGGTGCTCGCCGAGCGCATGCGCCAATCGTTCGAGCTGACGACCACGCGCGCGTGGGATGGACGCGAAGTGCGTTCAACTGCGAGCTTCGGTGTCGTGGCGGTGAATTGCGCGGGCGAATCAGGTTTCGTGACCGAGGAAAGTTTGGTGGGTGCCGCTGATGCGCAGTTGTATCGCGCGAAGAACGCCGGGCGCAACCGGGTGTGCGCCAGCGCGGCGCCGGGCGTTTCGGATGCGCCGGACCGGGATGCCGGGCAAGAAGGCCTATTCGCCGTCACGCAGCCCTAGTGCTCCAGGCGCTGCGCTTATCGGCTGGCGGACGCCAGCAACATCATGGATTTGAAGCCGGGCCATGCTGCGCGAACAAAAGCAACATGGCCCGGTGATCAGCCTTCACGCGACTGACGAATAAACGAGATCACCCTCTACCAGCCGCAGGCTCTCCAATAGATAGGTTTCCTCACAATTCGCCTCCTTCCCACCACGATCGATCACGATAAAGTCCGCCGCCACATCCAGCACGATCAGCGGATGATGCCAGACGCCCCGCGCATAATTCACGCCCTGCCAGCCACGCGTGAAAAACGCGCGCAGTTTCGACGCATCGAATTCACCTGCCGGCGCGACCACCACGAGATATGACACCGCGCCGAGCGGCAGGAACGCCTGGCTCCCGAGCGGGTGACGCTCCATCATCGAGATCTCGACCGGTTGAACGCGCGGCTGACCTCGGAACACGTTAATGAGCGGCCGGCCTCCCTCGTCCGCGCCAACATCCACGCGCGCCAGATCGTGGAAGCGCTCGGTGGTGCCGCCGTTGATCGGGAAATGCTGCGCGCCGTCGAGTTCGATTACATCGCCGAAAGGCTCGAACGCCGCGCGCGTCAGAGGTTGGAGCGTAAGCGTCTGCATGACTGCTTACTCGACCGCACCGAACAGGCGCAAGCGCGACACGCCGCCGTCCGGGAACATGTTGAAGCGAACGTGCGTGACGGGCCCAAGCGCGGCCACTTCGCTTTCGAATCGATGAATATTGTCCGCCGACAGTTTCTGTTGCTGCAGCAAAACCGGCCAGAACATGGCCTGCGTAACGAGCGATTCATCCGTGCCGCCCGTAACACGTGCTGCCTGCAGCGAACAGCCATCGGGGAAATTGCCCTTGAAGTGGGCGGTATCGACTTCGATCGCGTGGATCACGCCGGGGTGCGCCAGCGCGACGATCGCCCAGTCGTTGCCGGGCTCACGGCGGCGTCGCGTCTCCCAGCCGTCGCCCATGTCCACGCCGCGTCCGGGCATCAGCATCTGCGATGCCGGTCCGAAATGCTGGTTGTTCGCCGCCACCAGATAAGCGCCGTTTTCGATGGCTGCAAGATCGACTCGCGACCCGCGTTCAACGCGCGTCCAGTCCACCTTCGGCTGGCCATATACCCGCAGGCGCGCGATGCCGCCGTCCGGGTAGATATTCACGCGCAGGTGCGTGTAGGCACGGGTATCGGCAATGGGGAGATAGTGGTGTTGGTTGCCCTGCAGCGTCATCGCCGGCACGATCTCGCGCCAGTCGGCGTCGCCTTGCGGCGCGGCGCTGTCGCTCGTGCAGGCATCGATTGACGCTGCCGGCGGGAAGTTTCCGGTGAAGTGGCTCGTATCCAGGTCGATGCCGTGAATGGTGCCCGGCCGCGCCAGCTTGACGATGCAGAAGTCGTAGCCAGTAGTGCGCTTGCGGCGCGTTTCCCAGCCGTCCATCCACTTGCCGTTGTCGTCGTACTTGCCGGGGATGAACACGGCCGGCTGCGGGTCGAGCATGCGCTCCTTGGGCGCGAAGAATTCGTCGCTGGCGAAGAGCGCTGTCGCGCCGAGACGCGGATCGGCGAGGTTCATGAAGCGGCGGGTAAACGCCGGAGCATTAGGGTCGAGAACGGGACTGGCCATGAGGTGGTTTCCTTTAAAACGATTCAGGGGATGGCGACGAAGAGCACGCGATTAGAGAGCGGGCGCGGGTTCGTGGCCGTGACTTGTGCCGGCGTGATCGGCCGGGACGAAAAGCAGTTCGGCATCCTGATTGAGTACACGTGTGGCGCGGACACGGTCAATATCCTTTTCCCACACGGCCACGACCACCGTCGCGACGCAGTTGCCGATCAGGTTGGTGACGGCGCGCGCAATGCCCACGAACCAGTCCACCGGCAGAATCAGCACAAGGCCGAGCACGGGAATGGCGGGGATCGCGGAAAGCGTGGCGGCAAGGATCACGATGGCCGAGCCAGGAATGCCATGCGCGCCCTTCGATGTCACCAGCGACACCAGTACGACCACGATCAGGTCGTGGATCGACAGCGGCGTGTTGGTGGCCTGTGCGATGAAGATGACGGCGAGCGTGAGATAGATCGAAAAACCGTCGAGGTTGAACGAATAACCGGTCGGGATCACGAGGCCGACGGTGGAATCCTTCACGCCCATCCATTCGAGCTTGCGCATGATCTGCGGCAGCACAGCGTCCGACGAAGCGGTGCCGAGCACGATCAGCAGTTCCTCGCGCAGATAACGCACGAGCTTGAAGATGCTGAAGCCGGTGAGCCGCATCACCACGCCGAGCACGACGAAGACGAACAGGAAGCAACTGGCGTAGAACACGATCACCAGCATGCCAAGTTGCTTGAGCGACTCGACACCATAGGTCCCGGTCGTGAACGCAATCGCACCGAGCACGCCGAGCGGCGCGAGTTTGATGATGAAACCCATGATGCGAAAAAACACGTGCGAGAGTTCATCGATAAGACTCGTCACGCGCTGCGCCTTCTCGCCAAGCAACGAGAGCGCCGCGCCGAACAGCACGGAGAACACGAGAACCTGCAGGATGTCGCCCTTCGCGAAGGCGTCGGTGGCGGTATCGGGGATGATCTTGAGCAGGAAGCCGGCCGTGTCTTTCAGGTTTTTCGCGTGTTCAGTATAGGTGGCGAGCGAACCGGCGTCGAGCGTATGCAGGTCGATATTCATGCCCACGCCCGGCCGGGTTGCATACGCGAGCAACGCGCCGATCACGAGCGCGAGCGTGGTCATCACCTCGAAATAGATGACTGACTTCAGCCCGACGCGCCCGACTTTCTTCAAGTTACCCGCGCTTGCCATGCCCGAGACGACCACGCAGAACACGATCGGTCCGATCACCATCTTGATGAGCTTGAGGAAACCGTCGCCGAGCGGCCTCAGCGTTTGCGCGAAATGGGGAAACACCGCGCCGATCACAATGCCCGCGACCAGCGCGATCACGACCCGCCCAAACAGGGAATTAAGAAATCTCAACACAGTGGTTCTCCTCGGTGTCGCACGGCACGGGATGATGACCATGCTAACTGTTCAGACTGGTCCGACCAGTTGCTGATAAGGAATATTAGAAAGCCGATATAGTGGAGTCAAGATCCGTTTGATACCGGTTTACCCGGGTTTTCGGGGTGTTGATCGTCAGAAAAATCGTGATGAAGCAGACGCTTGGCGGTGTCGCGCCTACAATGGCGGTCAGACCGCGCCACTCTTAACCGTCCTATGAAAAATCTTCCGCATACCGTGACCGATGTCGCCATCGCGACTATTCGTGAGCGCATCGAGACGAGCGTTTATCCGGTGGGAAGTCTGCTGCCGGCGCAACGGCAGTTGTCGGAGGAACTGGCAATCAGCCGCGCCTCGTTGCGTGAAGCGCTGTCCACGCTCGAAGCGCTCGGGATGCTGAATATTCGTCCCGGCAAGGGCGTGTATGTGAACAGCGCGGAGGCAGCCGGTGCGCACGCTTGGCGTTTCGCCGATCAGGCGTCGCTGCCCGATACCTATCAGATGCGCTTCGCGCTCGAGGGTTTCGTCGCACGGTTGGCTGCGCCGGCTATTGGCGATGCGGATATCGTCTGGCTGCAGGACAACCTCGACTCGCTGCAAAGCGCGTTGACCTGCGCCGAACTCGACGAAGCGGCGCAACTCGACTTCGCGTTCCATATGCGGATCGTGAGCCTCGCGGGCAATACGGCCATTGAATCGATCCTGCGCGGCAGCGCGGACATCATGAAAGAGAGCCAGCGCTTGCCGTTTTATCGGCGGGAACTGGTGCTGTCGACGTACCACGAGCATCTGGCCATTGTGGAAGCATTGAAGGCGCGCGACAGCGAGCACGCCGGGCGCGCCATCGAAGCGCATATCGTGAACGCGGCCCAGCGGGCCGGCGTGCATTTTCCAATTCCGGTCTAGTCCGGCGCAACGTATTCGCGCCGCGAAACGATGAAGCGAAACCGTTGCGCAGGTTATTCACCGTTTATGTTGAGAACCCTGTGGATAACGTGTCTGGCGGTGACCTAAGCGCTTGATGTAGCTCGGATTTGAGGCGCTGCCTCGCTTTGGTCAGCGGCGCAGCGGCCGGAGAAAATGCGCTCGGTCCACACCTCGAGAACGGGGATCACCAACCCCGGGGTGCCCGCGCGAACGACCTGCATCGAGCACGATGGGACACGTGCCGCACGGGCATCGCCTTCTACAATGGCGTCCATGCCGCCGCCTATTTCCAGACCGACATCCGATCGCCACGCCGAGTTGATTGCTCGCGCGCTGGCTCATGCAGAGAGTCATCTCGATGAACCGCTGACCGCCGACACGCTCGCCGATTGCGCCGCCATGTCGGGCCATCATTTTCATCGGGTGTTCCGCGCTTATACCGGCTGCACTGTGGCGAACTACGTGACCTTGCTGCGGCTTCGACGCGCCTGTGCGCTGCTGGTCAGCGGCCACGAACCGGTATCGGATATTGCGTTGACGGTGGGCTACGAGTCCGCACAGGCACTCGCCAAAGCCATGCGCCGTGATCTCGACACCACGCCGACGGCAATGCGTCGAGGCAATGTCCTCGCGTGGAAGGACATCTTTCCACTCTTTCGTGAACCCGATTCCGTTTTTATAGGAGCCAATGCTATGCAAGTCTCTCGAATGACCCACTTGCCCGAGGGCATTGTCGCCCTGACTGCCACAGGGCGCGGCATGGTCGACAACAACATGATGCGCGCAGCGCAACAAGCGTTTGGCGAGTTGATGCAGGCGGTGAACGGCGCGGGTGTTCACGATCAGGTGCGGAGTTACATGAGCGTGGTTCCTGACGACCCCAAAGGTCCTGACGATCCACACTGCCGCTTTATCGCCGGCCTGGTGTTCGGTTATTCCATGGCCACAGGCAGCGGGCAGTGTGAGCAACCGGACGGCCTACCGCTTTCCGGCACGCTGAACTGGCAACCGATCGCAAGCGGCCGTTATGCCATTTTCACCCACGTCGGTCCTTATACGACGCTGCATCACACGTGGAAGGCGGCGTATCGGGACTGGCTGCCGTCTTCGGGCGAACAGCTTCGCGACGAACCGCCGCTGGAGGTCAACCTGAACCGTCCCGAGATCATCCCCCCGGAAGCGCTTCGGACGGAAGTGTGGCTGCCCTTGGTGTAGCGAACAGGTTTCGCTCGCGCCGTTCAGCCCGTTGAGGTTCCGACCGCGCGAGCCGATCAAACGCTCAACATGTCTGCGTTGTCGACGAAAACCCGCTGACCATAGCAAAGCAAAGCACACCGCCAGAAAAGCCAGCGCGAGCAGCGCCGCAGAAGCCGAGGGCAAACGCACAGCCTTCGGCAATATTGGCGCTAGCGGGTGCTTAACCGGGACGCGGCGCCCGTAAACCGGGCCAGAGCACCGCGCGCTCCCGTCACGGAAACAGTCAGACGCCGGTGTTAATATCTGCCGCTCAGATTGAAGCCCCACCCCGCTCATATCCGATCTCCCCTTGGCCCAAGGCTTCGCCTCGGACGGCCACCCGACTCTCCACCAGCACCTTCGTTCGAAGGAACCCGCAGTGATCCGATCGCAACCGCCGGCGCATCCCGATGCACCCGGAGATGACCTGCATCGTCATATTGTCGATGCCGTTCATGAGCATGGCTGGTCGGAGCAGGACATTTTCTTGCCGCCGGATCTGACCCTCGCGCTGGCGCTGGAATGCGCGGCGCTCGCGGCGTCCGGCGCGCTTACCCTGGCGCGCGTCAGCCAGGGCGCGGCGCGATCGCTGCAACCCGGCGTGCGCGGCGACCGGATCCAGTGGCTGGAGGCGGGTCAGTCGGACGCGTGCGACCGTTATCTCGCGATCATGGAAACGCTGCGAGTTGCGTTGAATCGCGGCCTGTTCCTGGGTCTCGATGAATACGAAAGCCACTTTGCGTTTTACGCACCGGGCGCTTCCTACATGCAGCACCGCGACCGGTTTCGCCACGACGACAGCCGGACCGTTTCCGTGATCGTCTATCTGAATGCGGACTGGCTGCCCGAGCACGGCGGCGCTTTAAGGCTGCATCCGGAAGGCTTGAGCATGCAGGACATCTCGCCGGTCGGCAGCCGGATCGCGGTGTTTTTATCCGCCGACATGCTGCACGAAGTATTGCCCGCGACGCGCGACCGCTTGTCGCTCACGGGATGGTTCAGACGCCGCGCGTGACGCACGTGACGCACGTGACGCGCGTGAGTCATGTCACTCACGCGCTACGTCACATGGCAAGCTGCTGGCGGCATATGACAAGCTGTTTGCGCCGGTGAACCAGCACTGAAGGCGGATTTGAGGCGCGTCGTCGGCTGGGCCATTTTTGGTCCCCCGCACGACGCGCATCGATCGTTCGTTTCGAGGCGAAGGCCTTAAAGAACGTGTCCGTCAGACCGGCGCGCCGTCGCCTGTACCACCCTGCTCGCGAATCCACTGCGCAAACGCTTCATCCTCGAAGCGATATTCGCCATGTGCGAGTTTGGTCACGATGTTGTCGGCCTGAAGCCGGCGCAACGAATGCGCAGGCGTGTTCATTGGCGGCGCTTTGGGCAAGCCGAGCAAGGTGCCCAGTTGTTCCCGTGCCGCCTGGCTATGAAAGTCGGAAACCATGCCGTCGGCCATCATGCCGAGCAGCGCGCGGTCGGCCGGCAGCAATCCGGTCCACTGGCGCTTGAATTGCTCGTTGTTGAACACGTGCTCTTTCGTGAATTGCAACGCCGCGCCTGGGCCATCGAACGGATACGTAAGATGCCGCTCCAGAAAACGCCGGAAAAACTCCGGCGTGCTGTTGAGCTGATCGAAAGCCGCGACAGCATGTTTCATCGAGAGCTGATGCTTGGCAATGGTGTTGACCTTCTCCACCATGAACGCGAGAAAATCGCGGCCGAGCAGCGGAAAGGGTTCAAGCGGCGCCCAGTTGAAAAACGGTTCGGACGAGCGTCCGAACATGGTTCTCAAGGTCGATTCCGAACTGCCGGCAAAGATCACTTTCAGCCGGTCCTTGCGAACGTCCAGCCCCGCACGCAGCGCATGCGCAAAATTCGAGTGGGCCGCGGCAGCCAGAACCTGCGCTTCGTCTATGATCAGAAGCAGCGGCTTCGGCTGGGAATCGAAGGCCTTGAGCGCGTCGGATAAGAGCGTGCCGACATACTTCTTGTCCTCCGCCGATAATTCCGCCTCGACCGATGCTTCACCGAATGCCGGAATTTTGCCCGTGGCTTTGAGCTTCTTGACCGGACTCCGGGCGTGGCGTGCAAGCTTGCCCCACCAGTTCGGCTCGATGGCGCCGTAGAGCGCACCTACCAGCGCAGCGGCTGGCTCCTCGTCGTCGTCCCACAGATTCACATACGCGCTCAGGTAACCGCCCGCCGTAGCCGCCGGGATTAAATCCTTAAGCAGGAATTCCGTCTTGCCCATCCTCCGCCGCGCGAACAGCGTGCGCGCGGAAGAGAGGCCCAGCCCAAACAGGTTGAGATACCCTGCAGCGAGTTCCGGACGAGAAAAATGCCATTGATCGGGTTTCATATTTCAAACTATATCATCTGATTTTAAATATATCAAATCTGATGATATAACTTGATAGCCTGCGTTCCTCAGGCCTTCTCAGGTTGCCCTTCATCCGCTAAACGTCTTGCCGCTTCGCGCTTTAAAACCGCCCGGTCGATCTTGTTGGTCGACGCGAGCGGAAACGCATCCACGAACCAGACTTGCCGCGGATGCTGATACGCCGGCGCGTGTTCCAGCGCGAACGCTTTCACCTCCTCCACGCTCAATTGGACCCCCGGTTTCAGCACGACAAAGGCAACGGGTTTTGTACCCTTGATCGCATCGTCGACGGGAATCACGCTCGCTTGCTGGATCGATGGATGCCGCTCGAGCATCTTTTCAACGTCACCCGGGAAGATGTTTTCTCCACCGGAAACGAACATGTCGTCGCGTCGTCCGATGAACGCGTAGAAGCCGTTTTCGTCGCGGCGGAATACATCGCCGGTGCGATAAAAGCCGTCCGGCGTGATCGGCGTCGGCAGGTCCGGGCGGTTGTGATATCCGTTCATCAGCCCCGCGCTGCGCATCTCCAGTTCACCTTCGCTCGTGAGCTCGCCGTTCGTATCGATGAGACGAAGTTCCACTTCAGGATGCGCCGCGCCGATCGCGTGCGCAGGCGTAGGCAAGCCCGCGGGATGCGGTCCGAATACAACCGGGCCGCCCTCGGTCGTGCCATACGCGTTGATGACCTTCGCGTTCGGCAGCAGCGCGTGAGTCCGCTCGAGCAACGCACCACTGACCGGCGCCGAGCCCATCCGCACATAACGCACCGACGACAAATCCGTGCGCGCGAGCAGTTCATGCTCCTGCATCATCATGGCGATCATCGGCGGCACGGAAGTGAGCCACGTGCAGCGATAAGTATCGATAGCGCGAATGTAATTGCGCGCGTTGAAGGCCGGCATCAACACGGTCGTGGCCCGGGCGGCCAACGCAAGGAACACCAGCGCGAGCGCATTCATGTGATAAAGCGGCGCGGCGATCAGCACACGCTCACCGCTCAGCGGCTGCGCTTTCAAGCGCGTCTCGACCACCCAGAGATGACTCGCGTGCGAGAGCACGACTCCCTTGGGCCGCCCCGTGGAACCCGACGTATAGAGGAACAACGCAGGTTCTTTTTCGTGCGGAACGACAGGCTCGAAGCTCGCGCCCGGCGATTTTTCCGCTGCAATAAACGATTGGAATCGCTGCGCACCGGGGGCTTCCTCTTGGCCATCGAACACCACGCGCGGCAGGGTCGCAGGCGCGTCGCCTGCACGTTGTGAATCAGTGAAGACGAGACGCGCCCCGCTATCCGCGATCACGTCCGCAATCAGCGCGCGTGGGAATTTATAGTTGACCGGTACGGCGACCAGCCCCGCGCGCATGATGCCCAGCATTGTCGCGACATAGTCCGCCGAATTGGCCGCGAGCAATGCAATGCGCTCGCCTCGCGCGTACTGAGCGGCGAGCGTATAAGCCATTGCATCGGCGAGCGCATCGAGTTCAGCGAAGGTGTATTGACGCTCGTTGAAAGCATCGTCAAGGCCAATGATGGCCAGTGTATCGGCGCCTCGATCGCCAGCCTCGTCGCGTGCAATCAGCGCGCCGAGATTCGTCGGGAATGTCATGGTATGAATTCCAGCAAGGTATCGAAGCGAGGCAAAGCGACGAGCGCTCGTTGCATCTCGAGGGATGTAGGGAAACCCGCCGCTTCGACTTTCTCACCTGTCAGGCGCCAGGCCGGCGTGCGCACCGTAATCGCGGCATAACGCGGTCCGTGCGTAGCAATGTACTGTGCTGTCGTGCCAAATCGCGCGTCGAAATCCGCTCGCGTCCAATACACCAGTTCGAAGCCCGGCTCGATCTCGCCGAGTTGAACATACGGTTCGGGCGCAACATCGATCAGATGCAGCGCGCTCAACCCCACCGCGCCATTCGGATGGCTCTGCCACTCGCTGCGGAAAACGAGCTCGGGCGTCAGGTGCTGGCAGAAATAGACGCGGCCTCCGTCGAGCTGGCCCGGCTTCAGCCGCACGGTGGTGAACCGCGCGTCGACAGGGGGCTCGACGTCAAGCTCGACCGGTCGCGAGAAGGTCTGCGGCGGTGTGGCGTCAAAACCGGCGTGGCGCAGGGTATCGAAGGTCGCAGCCGGATCGTCGATGCGGAACACGAGGCCATCGGGACCCAGCGGACTCGACACAATCTCCTCGCGAACGGTCTTGCCATCGGCAGGCAGGCCGATGAGTTCAAGATAGTGGTCATCGAACACGATTGCGTGATTGATCGAACCGAGCGTGTGATACCCGCGCGGCGCAACCGTGAAGCCGAGTTGCTCAAAGGTGTGCTGGGCAGCGTCGGTATCGAAACGCGTGTTGATGACGAGATGGTCGAGCTTCAGCATCAGGGTCTGGCCAGTGCCGGGGTTGGCGTTGCAGCCGCCGTTGGAGTCGCCGTTGAATAGGCGCCGCGGCCGCTGGCAACGAGCTTGCCGTCCTTGTCGAAGACCTGTGCTTCGGACACGGACACTTGCGAGCCGAACTTGATCACCTTGCCCTTCACCGTCAGGTCACCCTGCAACGCGGCGCGATGATAGTCCACGCGCAGGTCGATGGTGGGGACGCCCCGTCCGGTCTTCGATACCAGCGCCCAGTCCGCCGCCAAATCCACGAGCGCGGCGAGAATGCCGCCATGCGTGTAGCCTTTGTCCGGATTCACGACCCATTCTTCGCGCCACGTGGCACGCAGTTCGATCTCGCCCTCACTCACCGATACCACGGTCAAACCCAGCCATTCGTGAAACGGGCCACGCCGCAAACGTGCCTCGATATCCTGCGCGCTCGGCAATGTTGCTTCGCTCATGATGTTTTCCTCAGTTTTTCTCATCAATAGATTCAGGGGTTGACCACGACCTTGCCCAGCACTTCGCGGTCGCGAATCAGGCGCAGTCCCCCGGCTGCTTGCTCCAGCAGCAACGTCCGGTCGATGGCCGGCACCAGCTCTCCCGCCGCAATCTGATCGAGCAGCGCGCGCAGGTTTTCATCGTAGAAACTGTTCGAGCCGATGATCTTCAATTCGAAGCTCCAGATGTATCGAAGGTCTTCGGCAGGCGCGTGGCCGGCCGTTGCGCCGCACACGAGCAGCGTGCCGCCGCGCTTCAGGCACTTCAACGACGGCACCCACGTGTCGCCCCCGGTAAAATTCACGACGACGTCCACCCCGCCCTCATAACTCCGGCGTTGCGGCTTGCCGTATTCGCTGATTGCCCACTTCGAGAAGTCCGTGGTCTTGTAGTTCACCGTATGATCCGCGCCGAGCGCTTTCAGTTGCTCGCACTTCTCGTCGCTACCGGCGCACGCGATCACCTCGGCGCCGAGTTGCTTCGCGATAAGAATGCACGCCGTACCCACCCCGCCGCTTGCGCCGAGAATCAACACGCGGTCGCCTGCTTTCACGGTCTTGTGCGTAACCAGCATGCGGTGTGCCGTGCCGTACGCTACCGGCAACGCGGACGCGGCGTCGTAACTCACGGCATCGGGTAATGCAATCAGTTGCCCGACCGACACCAGGCAGTATTGCGCCATGCCGCCGTCAAGCATTTCGCCCATCAGACCTTTCTCGGGATAAAGCGGATTGACGAGCACACGATCTCCCGCCTTCCAGCCCTCCACGCCTTCACCCAACTCCGCGATGTCACCCGCCATGTCGAGGCCGATCACCACGGGAAACGGCACCTTGATACCGGGCATGCCCTTCACGGTGAATACATCGTGATAGTTGAACGACGACGCGCGCACGCGGATCACCACATGCCCGGGCGTCGCCTTCGGCACGGGTTTGTCGGTCACCACGTGGAGTTGATCCAGGTCGCCGTGCTGGTTCAGCACGAGTGCCTTCATGGTCGATGGAATGGCTGTTGTCACGGTGTCTGCTCCACGTTATTGGATTGATTTCGATGCGGCATATGGACCGGTATCGAAGAGATCGGCGGGCAGCGTGCCTTTGATCACACCGCCATCCACGAAGATCTGATGCTCGCGCTTGAGGGTCTCCAGATCGATCGGCTCAAAGGTCACGCGGTTGATATCCGACCAGCGCGCGGCGTACGCTTGCGCGTCCTCGGCGGGCAGATTCGCGCTCTTCTGCAGGATTGCCGCGACGTCGTTCTGATGCGTCGCGCCCCATTGCAACGCCGTGCGCATGCCTGCGATCAGCTTGGCCACGTCTTGCGGATGCTGCGCGAGGTAATCCGCACGGATCGCGCTCACGCCTATATAGGGTGTTGCGTCGGACTTCGTCAGCTTCTTCCATTCAGCGCCGAAGCTTCCAAGTCGCTTGACCTTCAACTCCTTTAGTTGTGCGATAGTTACAGAGCGCAACGCAGCGGCATCGACCTGTTTTTGAACGAGGAACTGTGCGAGCCGCGCTTCATTTCCCGGGACGATGGAAAAATCGTTCGCCTTGATGCCGTCGTTACCCTGCAGCACCGCGGTGGCAATCGCTGCGACCGAACTGCCCGGCGGCGACATACCGACTTTCTTGCCACGCAGGTCGGCGAGTGACTTGATCGGCGAGTCCTCGGGTGCGACGAATTCGACATCGGCCGGTTGTGTCGCGAGCACGATCTTCAACGGCACGCCCTCGGCGGCCGTGCTGAATACAGCGGCTGCCGGCGCGGCGAACGCGAAGTCGATCGCGTTGGCGGCCAATGCGCGATTCGGCGCGTTGACGTCGGAGAAGCGAATGAAGGTGACATCGAGGCCACGCTGCTGCAGGAATTTTTGTGCTTCGAGCACTGCGCCGAAGCCCAGGCTCACGCCGCTTGTCCAGTAGCCAATGCGCATGGGTTCTGCGTGCGCCGTTTGCGCGGCACCGAGCATCGCGGTGGTCGCAACGGCGGTCGCAATCGCCGCTCGCCTGAAGAGTGAAGTGCCTTTCATGGTTCCTTGTTCCCCGTTAGATCAGTCGGTCTTTTTCCAGCGAAACAGGCGGCGCTCGAGTGGCTTCAACACACCCGCTTCGAGCAGCAGCATCAGGACAACGAGTGTGACCGTCCACGCGAAAACCTGATCGGTCTGCACGAGATCGGCCGCCTGCCGCAAGCGATAGCCAATGCCGTTCGACGACCCAATCGTCTCCGCCACCAGCGACACACGCCAGCCGAAACCAAACGCGAGGCGCGCACCGGCGAAAAAATGCGGCAGGATGGTCGGCAGGAAAATCTTGCGCATGATCTGTGTCTGCGACATGCGAAAGCTGCGCGCGAGCTCGACGTGGTTGCGGTCTACTGTCAGTGCGCCTTGCCATACGTTCGTCAGGATCAGCGGCATTGCCGTCATGAACACCACGAAGATGGTGGTTGCGTTTGAGATGCCGAACCAGATGATGGCGAACACCGCCCAGATCGCCGAGGACACGGTGTTCACAATCGAAAGGAGAGGCTCGAAGAAATGGGCCACGCGCGGGTTCGAACCAAGCGCAATACCGAGAGGCGCACCGACCGCGGCTGCCAGCAGAAATCCGGCCACGACGCGATACAACGTGATGCCAAGGTCGTCGAAGAAGGTGCCACTTTGTAGGAGTCCGACGAATGCATGCGCCACTCTCAGCGGCCCGGGCAGTACAAACTGCGGCATGCGCAGCGATACGAGCCACCAAGCCGCGAGCAGCAGGACAACGAGCACAACGC
>Ga0302220_10001775_pt1 | contig 16414 bp, 14 predicted proteins | sample II_Palsa_E1_3_FD_194572 | JGI IMG/M metagenome (GOLD analysis project Ga0302220, IMG submission 194572) | Peat permafrost microbial communities from Stordalen Mire near Abisko, Sweden - II_Palsa_E1_3 | ecosystem: Environmental > Terrestrial > Soil > Palsa > Peat permafrost | place: Sweden...
TGCGGTTGCGCAACGTGCGCCTGAACTGCGCGAGCTCGAGCAGTTCCTGTATCGCGAAGCTCGTCTGCTGGATGAGCGCCGGTTCGAGGACTGGTCCGAGCTGTTCACGGAAGACGGCGTGTATTGGGTCCCCACGCGTCACGATCAGAGCAGCCCCGACGAAGCGGTTTCGATTTTCTATGACACGCGCGACACCATGCACGCCCGCATCAAGCGCTTGGCTCACCCCGATGTTCACATCCAGGCGCCGCCCTCGCATACGACGCATCTCGTCACCAATATCGAACTGGACCCCGAGCCGCAGCCTGGAGGCGGGTGGCGGGCTCGTGCTTGCTTTGTGCTCGCCGAATTCCGGCGCGCGGAACCCAGGTGGTATGCGGGCCGCTATGAATACGAGCTGCTGCGCCTGGGTGGCGATTTGAAGATCCGGATGAAGAAGGCGACGCTGGTCGACTGTTCGGGTTCTTTCACCGCGATGGCGGTGTACATCTAATTACGTCACTAATCTACGTCACCGAGGCACGGGAGCGCACATGTCCGCATTAGCACTGAATCCGCAACAGATCGCCGAGTATCACAGGGAAGGCTTCGTGATCGCCCGGAAGATGTTTACGACAGAAGAAGCGAACCTCATCTTGAGAACCGCCGAAACCGACGAGGCGATGCAAAAGTCGGCCTATATCCGCAGCGACACGACGGGTAGCCAGACACGAATGACGGTCTGGAGCGATCCGGGCGACGACATCTTCGGCATGTTCTCGCGTAGTGAGCGTATTGTCGATTCGATGGAGTCGCTGATTGGCGACGAGGTCTATCACTACAATTCAAAACTCAACGCCAAGGAGCCGTTCGAAGGGGGCGCATGGGAGTGGCATCAGGACTATGGCTATTGGTACAACAATGGCTGTCTGTTCCCGATGATGGCGTCGTGCCTGATGGCGCTCGACCCGTGCACGATCGAAAACGGTTGCTTGCAGGTTCTCAGACGATCGCATCTTGCGGGCCGCATCGATCATGTGCAATCGGGCAAACAAGTGTCTGCCGATCCGGCGCGAACGGAACACCTGGTAAAGCAGCTCGAAACGGTGCCATGTGTGATGGAACCCGGCGACGTGATATTTTTCCACTGCAACATGCTACATACGTCGGCGCGCAACGATTCACCCAAGCGGCGATGGGTGTTGATTTCCTGTTACAACGCGCGATCGAACGATCCGGTAATCAAGCATCACCATCCTCAATACAATCCGCTCAAGAAGGTGCCCGACAGCGCGATCATGGAAGTGGGCATGCGCCCCAGCGCTGCGGACAAGAAGTTTCTCGACAAGCCATACAACCCGCTCGAGTATGCCGCGAAATAACGCCCAGACCGATGCGCTGACAGACAAGTTTGCTTGGGCTGCGGTCCTGCTCGTACGCCCGGTGACCCTGCGATGAAACTCGCTCCTGTCATCTATCACCGTGCGAACACGCTCAAGGAGGCGCTGCACTTGCTATCCGACACGCCGGATGCCATGGTGCTGGCCGGCGGCCAGTCGTTGATGCCCATGCTCAACCTGAGACTGGCCGCGCCATCGCATTTGATCGACATCAATCGGCTAAAAGAGCTCGACCACATCCGCGAGGAAGGTGATTTTATTTCGATGGGCGCGATGACACGCCAGCGCACCATCGAGTTTTCCGATCTCGTCGCCGAGAAGCTGCCTTTGCTTGCGCTGGCGATACGCCATGTCGGACATCGGCAAACGCGAAATCGCGGCACCCTGGGCGGAAGTCTTTGCAATTTGGACCCAGCAGCGGAACTCGCGCTGGTGGCGTGCCTTTACGATGGCGTGATGGTCGTCGATAAAGTCGAACAGAATCGATGCGTGCCGATGAGCGAGTTCGCGATGGGATTTATGTCCACCGCGCTGGCGACCGACGAATTGTTGAGCGCCGTACGGCTGGCGCCGTGGCCCGCGGGCCATGGCTACGGCTTTCATGAATTTGCACGCCGGCAGGGAGATTGGGCGGTCGTCTCTGTTGGCGTTCTGATGACGCTCGATGCATCGGGGAAAATCGAGCGCGTCGCGATTGCCCTGGGTGGCATCGCGTCCACGCCGTTACGCAGGCCAGTCGCCGAAGCGCATCTGTTGGGCCGAGCTCCGAAGCTGGACCTCCTCGAAGCCGCGGCGGCCCCGGTTGACGATATCGATGCCCTCGACGACGCAAACGCGCCGGCGTGGTACCGGCTGCAGCTCGTTCGAGTCCTCACGCGTCGGGCGCTCGTGGATGCCGCCCGGCGTGCTGGAGCTCCCTTATGAGTACATCACTCTCGCGCATTGCGGTGCGAGTCGAAATCAATGGCCGGCAATACGACCAGGAAGTGGAGCATCGTCAGACACTGGCGGATTTTCTGCGCGAGAACCTATCGCTGACCGGCACCCATGTCGGGTGTGAACAGGGAGTCTGCGGCTCTTGCACGGTACTGGTCGACGGTATATCCGCTCGCGCTTGCCTGATGCTGGCAGCGCAGGCCGACAGTACGAAGATCACTACCGTTGAAGGCTTGGCGTGCGACGGCGCGCTGCATCCGATACAACAAGCCTTTTGGGACAAACACAGCCTGCAATGCGGCTTTTGCACGCCTGGCATTCTGATCTCTCTGGTGGAGTTGCTTCAGGCCGAAGCGGAACCGACCGAGGCACAGATCCGCGAGGTGCTTTCCGGGCATTTGTGTCGATGCACCGGCTATCAGAACATTGTGGCTGCTGCGCTCGCGGCCGCCGCACGGATGCGGGAGCCGGCACGATGACCCATCCGCCGCAGATCATAGGCCGCCGGGCACGCCGTCAGGAAGACGCCGCGCTGCTTCAGGGCGCCGGTCGTTTCGTCGACGACATTCCAATGCCAGGTGCATTGCATGCTGCCTTCGTACGAAGCCCACTGGCCCATGCGCGGCTCGGCGCTATCGATATCGATGCGGCGCTCGCGCTGCCCGGCGTTGTCGCATGCTACACGCCAAGCGCCATGGCCAGCCTGCTGACTCAGCCGAGGTTGCCGATTGCCTTCCCGCAAGGGCAGCTTGGACCGGAGGCGATGCCCTTCGTTCTGCCTGCTGCGGAAACCTGTTATGTCGGCGAAGCCCTGGTGATGATAGTCGCGCACTCGCGCTCGATTGCTGAGGATGCCGTCGCGTTGGTCGAGATCGATTACGAGGAATTGCCGGCGTTGATCGATTGCCGTGAAGCCCTCGATCCTCAATCGCCGCTCGCCTGTTTAGCCGATCCCATCCAGCTCTTCAAGCGATTCAAGGTTGCCTACGGCGATGCGGCGCAAGCGTTCAAGGACGCGCATACGGTAGTGACGGTCGATCTGCGTCAACATCGAGGCGCAGCGCACCCGATCGAAGGCCGTGGCATCCTGGTCAACCCCGACCAAGCCACTGGAACCTTGACCGTCTGGGCTTCAACCCAGATGTCGCATGAGCTTGCCCATACGCTATGCAAGATGCTGGGTTTGCCGGAAACGCGAGTGCGGGTGATCGCACCCGACGTAGGCGGCGCATTTGGTTCCAAATATCTGGTTTATCCCGAAGATGTAGCGGTAGCCGCAGCGGCGCATGTTTTGAAGCGCCCGGTGAAATGGATCGAAGATCGGCGCGAGCATTTCTTGTCCGCGATCCAGGAGCGCGAGCAATATTGGAGCGTCGAGGCCGCGGTCGACTCGCAAGGCAAGTTGCTCGGCGTGCGCGGCCAGATGGTCCATGACCAGGGCGCTTTTGCGCCGCACAGCATCAATGTGCCGTATAACTCCGCCACATCGTTGCCTGGGCCTTACATCCTTCCCGCCTACGAACTCGATGTGGCAGTCGCCAGGACCAACAAAGTGCCGGTGATACCCATTCGCGGCGCGGGCTATCCGCAGGGTTGTTTTGCCATGGAAAGGCTGATGGATCGCGTCGCCCATGCGCTGAAGATCGATCGAGGCGAAGTGAGGTTGCGAAACTATATTCCCCGCGATCGGATGCCTTACCCGACGCCCATGGTCAATCGCGCGGGTGCGCCCATTACCTATGACAGCGGCGACTACGCGTATTGCCACGAAACAGCGCTGGCCGAAGCTGATCTGCCCGGTTTCCGACAGCGCCAGGCACAGGCCAGAAGTCGTGGACAGTACCTCGGGATCGGTTTTGCAGCCGCTGTCAAAGGAACCGGCCGCGGTCCTTTCGAGTCGGGGACGGTGCGGGTCTCTCATGATGGGCGAGTCAGCGTATTCACTGGCGCCTTGGCAATGGGGCAGGGCCTCGCGACCGCATTGGGACAGATCTGTGCACAGGGCCTGGGCGTGGAGATCGAGGACGTCGACGTGATCTGTGGCGACACATCGTTCGTCAGCCTGGGCATGGGGGGCTTTGCCAGCCGGCAAACGGTGACGGCCGGTTCATCGGTTCACCTCGCCGCGTTGGCTGTGCGCGACAAGGCAATCAAGGTCGCGGCGGCGATGCTCGATGAACAGCCGGCAAACCTGACGATCGAAAAAGGGTTGATCCATGTTCCGGGAAAGGACGGTGCAGGCGTGCCTTTGGCCGACGTGGCGATGCGCTTGAGAGGGCTGCCTGGATACGCATTTCCCGAGGGCGCCGACGCCGGCCTCGAAGCGACCTTCCATTTCCGGGTCGATCAGTTGGCCTACAGCAATGCTTTTCATGTCTGTGAAGTCGATGTGGACATCGAGACAGGTTTTATCCGGTTGACGCGCTATATCGCGATGCACGACAGCGGAAAACTGATCAACCCGATGATGGTGGAAGGGCAAATCCACGGCGGCATTGTCCACGGCATCGGCAATGCCATGTTCGAGCATATGCGCTACGACGAATACGGGCAGCCCACAACGACGACGCTCGCGGACTACCTGTTGCCCACCGCTACCGATATTCCGAACATCGAGGTGTTGCTTCACGAGAGCCCTTCTCCGGTTAATCCGCTCGGCGTCAAGGGTGCCGGCGAAAGCGGCGTGCTTCCGGTCGCATCCTCTATTGCTTCGGCTATCGAGGATGCGTTGGCGGCCTACGGCGTGCGCATCGACGAAGTGCCGATTACGCCGTTGTGTTTGCTCGAACTCATCAACAAGGCCAATGTGAGGTGAGGCGTTTGTGCGAGGCAAGAGCGCATGCTTCTCGCGTTCACGCGCATGTGTTTGCCTGGGCGTTAATCCGATAGAGGAACCCAACAGTGCAGATTACCCAGTCCTTTGAACTGCCGTGCCCGCCCTCCGAAGTGTGGCCGGTTCTGCACGACATCACCCTGCTTGTCGACTGTCTGCCTGGCGCTTCGCTCGACGGCCCGGTCGAGCTTGGCGTGACGCCCTTGCGTTTTAAGGTCAAGTTGGGCCCTATTGCTGCCGCTTTCGTTGGCACGGGTCAAGCATCGTTCGATGACGAGCGATGCACGGGGCGCTTCGAGGGAACTGCGATTGATCGGCGCACGAGTTCCCATGTGAAGGGCGTGGCCGAATTCGCGCTCACCGCTTGCGCTGCCGGGTCGTCCGTCGAGGTCAATGTCGACTATGCATTGAGCGGGTCGTTGGCGCAATTCAGTCGCGCGGGGATAGTGCGTGAACTCGCGGCGTTACTGACCGAGCAGTTTGCGTTCAACCTGAGTCAGCGTCTGCAATCTCAAGCCGTATCGGAAACGCTTATAGGGTCGACTCAGACTGGCGATGATACGTTGGCGTCCGGGACGTCCGCGGCGGTACTCGGACAATCGGCGCCTCTGAGCGTGGGGGTACTATTGAGGAGAATGCTTAGCGCACGTTGGGCGCGCTTCGTGGGGTTGCTTAGGCTGAGATGACGAGCGCTTTAAAAAGCATCCTCGTGTACAACCCGCGTCAATGTCGCGTAAAATTGGCGCCTGCGTGCGTAGATGAGGCTAACCTCTGAAGCGCTCTACACGAAGGAATCGCATAAGGAAGCAGTCATGCTCGGAATCCCTCTTTCTGTTGACGCGCGAAACTCCGAACGAAAAATTGCTGTCCATGATGCGTGTGTGGCAGAAATTCTTACGTTCTGGGATCGGCTGAATAACTGCGGAGAAATCTACGCGGAGCTGAAATCTCATTTGGACGGGCTAAGAAAAGGAAAAGAAACCGGCCAGTTCCCTGACATATTCAGGAGAAGTCTGGATGACGATTGCTTTTCACTTTCGTGCCGCAATCCGCTGGCCCTATCGGAACTCGGCGAAGAGAGCACACGCTACCTTCACTTGTCCGCTGGCGCGAGGCATCTCGTCGCGCGGTTCAACTGGTTGAACATCGTGTCGAAGGACATCAAGAGCCTGGATTTCTGGATCGAATACCACAGGGACACCGTCAAGGTATTCGACAAGATATTGGATCGTTCCCGCAAGATGCTCCGCAAGCTGGGTGACCAAGAAACCGACCTGTCTGAATTCCAGTTTAGTCGCACTGTTAAGTGACAATCCATTCGGCTGCCGGGGACGACACTAGAATTCGTTGAGCCACCGATCGCCCGTTATGCGACCTGACCTCAATGCGGCGCGAGTAGGTGGACGTGCTCCGGTGCTATGCCGATGCTAATGGTGTCGCCTGGGGCGCCAGCGATGTCGGCGGGAAACCTGCAGCGCAACAAGGTTTGCTGATCGCCGTCCAGCGGCGACAAATCGAATTCCGACGTATCGCCCGCGTAGCGGCGCCCGACAATCCGGCAAGTGAATCGGTTCATACCCTCACGCGCCACGCCTTGACCATTACGCTCATCGAGCCAGACGATCTTTTCCAGGCGGATAAACAGCGTGATCGACCCCTCTTGCGTTGATTCCGCCGATACCAATCGTCCCAGTCCGGTATCGATAGTGGTCCGTTCGCCATCGCGGATGGCCTTGCCTTCGAGGATGTTCGCGCCGCCGACAAAGCGTGCCGAGAACGCCGTGCGCGGGCGGCTGTATAACTCCTGCGGCGAGGCAACCTCGATGAAACGCCCCTTGGACATGACTGCCACACGGTCCGACATCGACAGGGCCTCGGTCTGATCATGCGTGACGTATATCGTGGTCACATTCAATGCGCGCTGGATCTTGAGCAGCTCTGCGCGCATCTGGTCGCGCAACGCGGCGTCCAGATTGCTGAGCGGCTCGTCGAGCAGCAGCACTTTCGGCTTGCCTACGATGGCTCGCGCCAGGGCCACACGCTGTTGCTGCCCGCCGCTGAGCTTGGATGCATAGCGTGTGTCCAGGCCGCTCAAGCCGACCAGATCGAGCGCTTCCAGCGTGCGTCGCCGTATGTCCTTCTGGCCTTGTACCTCCAGCGGGAATGCAACGTTCTGGCCCACCGTCATGTGCGGCCAGATCGCGTAGGACTGGAACACCATGCCGATATTGCGGCGGTTGGACGGAACCAAGATATTCGCCGCTGAAGAAAATACGGTCGCGTCGCCAATGGTGATCTCGCCTTCGTCAGGGTGTTCGAGACCCGCGAGGCAACGCAGCAGCGTGCTCTTGCCGCATCCGCTCGGGCCGAGCAGCGTGAAGAACGTATTCGGCTCGATATCGATCGACAAGTCGTCCAGCGCCAATGTCGCGCCTGAGGTCGAATCGAAGCGCTTGACCAGATGCTTGATGGTAATCACGTTTGCTTGCCTCTTGTTTGGGTCACTCAGTTGGCTCACTCAGTTGGCTCAATGCGTCAGGCCACTTTCACGCCAAAACGCCTGGCAGCCCATGAGAGCAGTGCGACGAGCACGCCCAGCACAGCCGTGACCATGGTGACGTAAGCGCACAGGATGTTGAGATTGCCGCCGTCCCACATGTCCAGCACCATCACGGAGAACACCTGGTTGCCCGGGCTGGCGAGCAGGATAGACGCCGAATATTCCCGGAACGAGCGTAGCCCGACATAGATCACCGAGGTCAGCAGGCTAGGGGCAAGCAGTGCCAGCACGATGCGGCGAAAGACGGTGAACCAGTGCGCACCGCACATGGCGGCGGCTTCTTCGAGCTCGTGATGCAACTGCGCGAGCCCCGAGCCGCAGATGCGCACGGCATAGGGCAGATGCAGCGTAATGTAGGCGATCAGCAGGATCCAGGACGATCCGTAAATGGGCAGGGGCAGCAGCAAGTAGAACCACAGGACGCTCACGCCGACGATAAGCCCCGGCATGGCGACTGGCAGCGTTGCCATTTGATCCAGCGTAGCCAGCAGGAACTTGGGACCTTTCAGCCGCAGCGTGCACCACGCGATCGTGCAACCGAGTACTGTAGTAACGACGCCGGCGGCGATTCCCAGTACGACGCTATTGATCAGCGCCTGGATCGCCTCGCCATACTCGAGCGCCGCCCTGAAATTTTTCAGACTCATCAGCTTGAACGCCGCAATCGACGGGAGCTGTGAAAACGGAATGAACGCATTCCACAGCAAAACCAGCATGGGCAGCAACGCCACCAGGAACAGCATCAGGATGCCGAATGCCGTGGCCACCGGGCGCCAGCGTCCCAGGCGCTGTATGCGCGGATTAAACGCTTTGCCGGTGACGGTAGTGAAGCGCGAGAGATCGCGCGTGGCGCGGTGATACACATACACGCCGATCAAGCTGGCCGCGAGCAGCGCAAGGCTATATGCGCTGGCCAGGTTGAGGTCGGACGGAATCCGTTGTACTGCCAGATAGATCTCGGTCGAATACATGACGTAACCCGCCGGGATGCCGATCATCAGCGGCACCGCAAGAGCACCGAGACCATAGATGAAGAACATAATCCAGCCGGAGACGACGGCCGGACGCAACAACGGGATCGTGATGCGTCTGATCACCGTAAATGCCGATGCGCCCGACATGAGCGCTGCGTCTTCGAGATCCGAGTTCATCGATTTGAACGCGGGCCAAAACCACAGGAAGGCGAGCGGGATTTCCTGTAATGCGCCAACCCATACCATGCCCCAGAACGAGTACAGATTCAGCGGTGCGGACTTGAGCCCGAAGATCTGCATGGCCCACAGGTTCAGCATGCCACCGCGCGGTCCCAACAGCAGCAACCATCCCGTCGCAAACAGTATCGCCGGCACGAGGATAGGAACTAGCGTGAAGATGTCGGCCATTCGCCCCAGCGGCGAATCGGTTCGCGCGACGATCCACGCCAGCGCGCCGCCGACCAGCAGCACCAATGTTGCCGTGCAAGCCGCGAACTCCACCGAAAGTAGCATCGAAGCGTAATGGTCGCGCTGCGTGTACGCGTACACCAGCGAGCTGGACGTGAAGTGCGGTGCGACGCCCGGCGGTGTATCGGTAGCACTGCCAAGCAGCAGCGCGCCGATGGGTGGAATGATCAGGTAGCCGACGACAAGAATCAGCGCGGCGAGTGCCAGGTTGCGTGCGAGCGCTGGGAAGTGGCGCCGGCGAGGCGAGCTCGCCGGCACTTTCGACGCGATCGTGGTTTCGATGCCTGGCGCAGACATGACGAGATTCCTTCCGGCCTGGGCGGCTTAGTTTCTGCGGATGAACAAGCTCTGCACTTCGCGATTCTCGGTGCGATAGTTGGATTCGGAGATCGGACCGAAGATCGTCAGGCCCCGCAGGCTTGCCACCGGTTTGCTGTAGGTGCCTTTGCGATTGCCGAACACCAAGCCGGGTTCGGCCTTGTCGACGGCTTCGAGGGTCTTGGCCGACGTGAGAAATTCCATGAACAGTGCCGCTGCATAGGGGTTTTTGGCTTGTGTGGTGACGGCGATGGCGTCGGGCACCCCGAACGCCGGGGACTCGTACACAAAGTCCACAGGTGCGCCTGCTTTCTGCAACCGTATTATGCGCATCGCCGATACGCCCCACGCGAGGTCGATCTGCCCAGAACCGAGACCCTCTGACAACCCAGCGATCGATGGGTAGAGGTGGTTATCCAGGGCGGCAAGCTTGCCGACTTTTTCAGTCGCCACCGCTTGGCCGTAGAGCGTGCCGTAGCTGTCAACCAGGTGTTCCAGCGAAGTCACCGTGCCGGTGCGTCCTTTCCACTTCGGATCGGCAACGTCATCGAGCGTCTTGGGCGCCTGATTTTTGGAGATCCGGTCAGTACGCCAGGCGATCGCCTCGACCATCACTTCGTAATTCACGGCGGCCCAGCCCTTGTCCTTGCCGCCGTTGAGGAAGCGTGGATCGAAATCCGACCAACTCGTCGGCTCGTACGGCGCAAGCGCTGCGGACATGATGTCCAACCGATCCGAGGTGATGATGGCAGCGTCGGCGTTCACGCGATTGGCGCGCTGCTCGATCATCAAGCGCTGCGGCAACTCGGTCGTCGTAAGCCTGACGAACTGCACGTCGATGTTGGGATAATCCTTGTGGAACAGATCGATGAGAATCTGCGCGCGTTCGATCGCAATGGCGCCATACAGCACGAGCTTGCCTTCGCGCGTGGCTTCTTGCTTCAACACGGTCATACGTTGCGCAGGGGGAAGTGCTGCCAGGTAAGTCCAGACCGCAGGACCCGATTGCGGTGGTGCACCTTGCGCGCTTGCCGATGGCGCGAGCGTTTGCAGGCACAAGGTGGCGATAGCGGGAAAGATACATCGTTGGAGAAGACGCTTGAAACGAGCTGTCGCCATATTCACTTCCGTATAGGTGCTTTGAGCAAAAACGCAATGCAAGTCAAATATCCGCTACAAAAATGATCGACCCTTGACGGGATTCGTGTCAATCAATCAAAAATATCAGGCTAGGATATCAAGTGCGGCCCAATGCCGCACTTGATAAGCGATCTGCCGTTCAGGTGTCGTGCTTATATTCTTGATTGACATCTCCAACAGCATTGGTTGATCATTTCTCGTCTCGAACCTACCTTTCGGAGAGTGGCTTCACAATGGGAATTCAACGATTTGGCGTCCGTTCCTATGCGGGCGGCAGAGTGCGCCACGCGGCGGTGGTTCGTGCCGGCAAATGGATATTTGGCACCGGGCTACGGGCTATCGACGAAAGCGGCGTCATCGACGCCGCTGTGCGGCGCGACGGACATCCCTTATCGGTGCCGCCGCGCGCGCAACGCGAGGCAGAATTAATCTTCGATCGTTTGCGTAACGATCTTGCGCAAGCCGGTAGCAGCCTGGGTCATGTCGTGCGCGTGGATCAGTACTACCCGCATTGGAGCGCGGTCGATCCCTATCACGTCGCTCGCAAGAATGCGCTGGGTAAAGTCGTCGCGCCCAGCACGTCCATACTGGTCGAGCGCCTGCTTAATCTGGATGCCCAGATGGACCTCCAGGTGTTGGCGGTGACGCAAGACAGCGGGCTCACGCCTGAGCCGATCAACGTAGCCCGAGTGGGTGCGCCGAAAGAGTCCGGCTATAGTGCGTCGCTGCGGGTGGGCGATCTGGTGTTCGTTGCCGGACAACTGGCGCGCGACGAAAGCGGCGGCCTGGCGCCCGAAGCCCAGGTGCCTGCTGGGCAATTGTGGAAGGGTACTCGCATCAAGCTGGAGACCAGCTATCTGGTGCAGCAGCGGTTACAACCTGCGCTGCAGGCATCGGGCAGCGATCTGGATCTGGTGCTCAAGGCGCAGGTTTATCTGAGTCGGGTCGACGATCTGCCGGCGTTCTGGCAGGCCTGGAGTGCAGCGTTCAACGGCAATGTGCCGCCCACGACGATCGTCCCTGTCAAACATCCGGGCTTCGGCACGGAGGACGCAACGATCGAAGTCAACGTGATCGCCGCGAATGAAAGCGCACGCGACCGCGTCAAGCAGATCGAGTGCGACGTCGAGCTGGTCTGCCCGGGGATGGCCCCGGCCCGGGCTTTCGACGGTTTGCTGTTCGTGTCAGGCTTGATGGCTATCGATAGTTCGGGTGTGGTCGATGCCGCGCGCAGCGATGCGTCGATGCCGTTCTACCAGTCGAACGCGGCCGCTGAAATGGCCGATATCCTGAGCAAGGCAAAAAACATTTTCGAGGCGGCAGGTAGCGATCTCAGCCAGGTCGTGCGGGCTCTGCATTTTCATACCGATCTTGCCGATTTCTACGACACCTATCGGGAATGGGAAAAGCACATCGGCGACATCGGACTTCCGTTTAGCGCGATCCAGGTCAACGAGCGGCTGTTCGTTCCGGGCGCGAGGCTGATCCTCGATCTATGGGGTTTCATCCCCGAGAGTTGATGCGAAGCAGAAAGACAGAGCGAATACCTGGCGTATCGCTCTGCTCTTTGCCGTTGTGAATGCTCGTAGTGTCGTTCTATCCTCTGCGCTAGATCGCCAATGCCGGTCGACGTCCCGTCCTGCGGGCCGGCCGCTGCGCTGGCCAACCGATCCGCGCCCAATACACCCCCTCGCTGCCCACCCATCCAGATGAAACGCTTCAAATCGCGACCGCAACGCGCGCTCGGCACAGTCACGCCAAATTAAATACAAACGGTTATTAATCGATAAACAACTGTTGTTTTTATTATCAAATGAATCTCTCGATAATTGGCTACATGGATGAGACCACCTAGCCGGAGAGCTTCATGGGATTTACAGCAATACAAAAGGTCTTAGCGCGAACCAGTGGCCGTGAGCATGTGCATGCGGGAGACATCGTGTACCCCGATCCCGACATGGTCATGATCCACGACGGTCTGGTGCGCGAAGCCAAGGGCGAACTCGACGCGATCGGGATCAAGCAAGTCGCAGCGCCCAAGAAGGTCATGATGGTCAGCGACCACGACGTGCTGTACGGCAGCGATCGCGCCGCGGAGCGAGGTGCGTTCAACCGCAAGGCGGCGGCGCAGTGGGGCATTGAGGGCTTCTACGATGCGGGTCGCGGCGGCCACGGGCATATCTTCCCGATGGAGCAAGGCTCTGTGTTGCCCGGCATGTTTTATTTCGACAATGACACGCACGCGACAAATGCGGGCGCGGTCGGTGCATTCGGGTTGCGCGTGGGCAACGAGATCTCGCGCGTGTTGGTCACGGGCACCACTTGGGTCGAGGTGCCCAAGACCGTACAGCTCGAGCTAAATGGCAAATTACCGAATGGCGTTCAGGCGCGAGACATCGGTTTCTATCTCGCGAGGCAGGTCAAGTCCGGCAAGGTATCGGTGGATCTCGACTATCGCGTGCTCGAATACGCGGGTGACCTCGATCAATTCGGACTAGGCGCCAGAGTCGCCTTGTGCAGCACGCCCACAGAGATGCGTGCGGCCGGCGTTTTCGTGCCACCGTCCGCCGCGGTATTGGAATACTGCACTAAACATGCCAAACGTGCGTTCATGCCGGTGTTCAGCGATGCGGACGCCACGTACGAAGCGCGGTTCTCATTCGACCTGAGCGCGATCGCGCCGCAGGTGTCGCTGCCCGGCAACGTCGGAAACGCGGTGGATGTCGGCGAGGCGACGGGCACCGCTATCGATCATGCGTTTATTGGCTCTTGCGGCTCCGGCATGTACGAGGACCTGCTATGTGCGGCGAGCTTCTTAAAGGGCCGACGGATAGCGTCCGGCGTACGGCTGTTCATCGTACCCGGCTCCGAACGTTCGACTCGACGCATCGTAGAGGAGGGCTTGATGCAGATATTCCTCGACGCAGGCGCAATGCTGTTGCCGGCTGGGTGTGGTCCATGCAACGACGCGGTGGTTGGCCCGGTCGCACGGGGCGAGGTTTCGCTGTCGACCGCGACCAACAACAATCATGGACGGTTCGGCCCGATCGACGCACGCCTCTTTCTCGGCAGTCCGGCGACCGTGGCCGCTTCCGCGGTCACCGGGAAAATTACCGATCCCCGTACGATGCCGGCCGATGCCGCTTTGCGCGACAGAATGGAGGGTGCTTATGTCTGAATTCAATTGGGTCTTGCGAGGACGTTGCTACAAGCTGGGCGACGACGTTCCCCACGCGGGAGACGTCATTCCCGCCAGCTTCGTGACCGGTAGGGAAATGAACCCCGATGTGCTGGTCCCGCATCTCTTCGAGCGCATCGATCCCGGCTTTCATACACGTTGCCGTCCAGGCGACTTGATCGTGACCGGCCGAAACTTCGGCATGGGCCCCAAGGGCAATGGCTATGTCGCGATGCAGGCACTTGGTCTCGGCTTGTTGTGCGAATCGACTTCCGTGCAGTCGTACCGCGCCGCAATTTGCAACGGCTTGCGCGTTCTAACCCATTGCACGGGCATAACGACGCTATGCGATACCGGCGACGACATCGAATGTGATTTTCTGACCGGTCGTTTTACCAATCACACGCGCAAGCAGACCCACGATTTTCCTTCGGTGCCCGAAGAATTGCGTGAGCTGATCGCCAAGGGTGGCAACAAAGGTTGGTTGGCGAGCTGGTGGCAGACCTTGGGCGCCGGGCAGAGAGCTTGAACAAATACGCTGCATAAGCGCGGTCTGACATGGACAGCCGTACAGCGTTGCTTAACCCCTTGAAAGAAAGGTTCCGAAGCGCCATGCCGATCTCTAGACTTCGCCGCGTCGCGGTCTCTATCGTGTTGTTGGGATTGTCCATTGGACTGTCGTCGGCCGCGCAGCCGTCCGCCGCGACGTATCCCAGCGGCGTCATCACCTTTGTCGTCGGCGCGACGCCGGGCGGTGCGACCGATATTGTGGCGCGTGTGGTCGGCCAACAATTGAGCAAGGCATGGGGTGTTCCGGTCGTGGTCGTGAATCGTGCGGGAGCTGGCGGCGAAATCGGTGCGGCCTATGTTGCAGCGGCCAAACCGGACGGGCAAACGGTGCTGGTCGCGCCTAGCGCATTTGGCGTGCTATCAGGCCTTAGCAATAGCCTGCCTTACGATTCGCTGCGCGACTTTGCAGGCGTCAGTTTGATGGCGCGTACTCCGAGCTTCCTGGTGACGCCGTCGGCACGTGGCATAACGACCATCGCGCAGTTGCAGGCCTATGCCAAGACCAAGCCGGCTGGACTGATCTACGGCTCCGCGGGGACCGGCAGCACGGGTCACTTGCATGCACTGCTGGTCGCGACCGGGGGTGGTTTCAAGAGCGAACACGCACCGTATCGCGGCACGCCCGAGGCGGTCAACGACGTCGTCGCGGGCCGAATCGATTATGCCTTCTCGCCGGGGCCGAACGCGTTGCCGTTCGCCAAGGACGGCAAGCTCACCATCATCGCAACCACCTCGGCCTTAGGCGACAAGTTTGCGCCCGGAGTCCAGACACTCGAACAGGCCGGGGTCACGGGCGACCCCGGCGACGATTGGTACGGCGCACTGGTGCCGGCTAAAACGCCGAAGGATATCCGCATCAAATTGAGTAGCGAGATCGCGCGAATTCTGACGCTGCCTGAGGTGCGCACAAGCCTGAGCGCAATCGGGGGCGAGGCCGTGTCGAGCACGCCTGACGAGTTCGACGCCATGCTCAAGCAATACATCGCGAATGTGAGAACGCTAGGCCAGACCTACGGGATTCAACTGCAATGAGCCGCAGTTCGCCTCATTCGGTGCGAGGCCTATCCCGCGGATAGCGAGTGCTATTCAGGTGCTTCGCTATCCTTGCGAGAGCGGCGGGGCGCAACCGCCGATTTGACGTTTTTTGCTGCGGCCGTTGCGAACAAATTGATCAGGGCACGCGCCGGTTCGGATAAGGTCGATTTACGTCGTGTCACGGCGAGCAGTTGCCGCTTGACGATCGGTCCACGCAACACGTGTTGGACGAGGTCGCCGCCCGGATTGTGCACTGGCGTTGCGGTGGATACGATGGCGACGCCCAACCCTACCTTGGCGAGTTCCATTGCGACGAGCGAATTCGCCTCATAGACGGGCCTGAGGTGGTGGCCAATCGCTGCGAATTGTTGTTCGATCAGAGTCCGCGCGGCGCTGGCGGTCGGCAGCGTGATGATCGGATAGCCCACCAGGTCGAGCCATCGCAGCGTGCGTTTGCGCGCCAGCGGATGATCAGGCGCGCACATCGCAACCAGCGCATCCTCGCCCAACACTTCGCAGTCGAGCATGTCATTGGGCTCGACGTCGAATGTAAGGCCAAAGTCGACATCGCGCGTGTACACGCGACTGATCAGTTCCTCGTCTATGCATTCACGAAAAGTGACGGCCACGTGGGGGTAATCGATACTGAAACGGGCGAGCACGCGGGGCAGGCGTGTCGCGGCCAATCTTGGCGGCAGCGCCAGCGTAACGCGCGCGGTATGGTATGTGCCGATGTCCCGAGCAGTCGTTTCGAGTGATTGCACATCGGCCAGGATCCGTTCTACCGCCGGTAGGATTTCCCGCCCGGCCGCAGTCAGCACTACGCTGCGAGTCGTGCGTTCGAACAGCCGCATATCGAGACTCTCCTCGAGCTTGCGGATCAGAATGCTCAAACCGGCTTGGGTCAAATGCAGGCGATTTGCGGCGTGGGAGAAGCCGCCTAGCCGGGCGACCTGAATGAAGCCTTCGAGCTGACGGATATTTACATTCATAGCGTTTTACAATGAATTCGTGGAAAGTAAA
>Ga0302220_10001777_pt1 | contig 16409 bp, 13 predicted proteins | sample II_Palsa_E1_3_FD_194572 | JGI IMG/M metagenome (GOLD analysis project Ga0302220, IMG submission 194572) | Peat permafrost microbial communities from Stordalen Mire near Abisko, Sweden - II_Palsa_E1_3 | ecosystem: Environmental > Terrestrial > Soil > Palsa > Peat permafrost | place: Sweden...
GACAGTGCTCAAGTACGGTGCCGCGGTAGTCGTAATGGCCTTCGACGAACAAGGCCAGGCCGCCACCTACGACGAGAAGATTCGCATCTGCGAGCGCGCCTACCGCATGCTCGTCGACGAAGTCGGCTTCCCGGCGGAAGACATTATTTTTGACCCCAACATCCTCACCGTCGCCACCGGCATGGAAGAACACAACAACTACGCCGTCGACTTCATCAACGCCACGCGCTGGATCAAGGCGAACCTTCCGCACGCCAAAGTTTCCGGCGGTGTCTCCAATATCTCCTTCAGCTTTCGCGGCAACAACAAGGTCCGCGAAGCCATGCACTCGGCGTTCCTCTATCACGCCATCGCCGCCGGCATGGACATGGGCATCGTCAACGCCGGCATGCTCGAAGTCTACGAAGAGATCGAGCCAGAACTTAAAGTATTAGTCGAGGATGTCCTACTGAATCGCCGGCCAGACGCCACCGAGCGCCTGGTCGAATACGGCGAATCCCTCAAAGGCGTGGACATAGCCGTCACTGAGAAGAAGGCCGAGGAGTGGCGCTCGGGCACAGTGGAAGAACGCCTCTCGCACGCGCTGGTGAAGGGCATCGACGCCTACATCGAGATCGACACCGAAGAAGCTCGCGTCAAACTTGGCCGTCCGCTGTTGGTCATCGAAGGCCCGCTGATGGATGGCATGAGTGTGGTCGGTGATCTCTTCGGCGCGGGCAAGATGTTTCTGCCGCAGGTCGTGAAATCCGCGCGCGTGATGAAGAAGGCCGTCGCTCATCTGACGCCGTACATGGAAGCCGAGAAGGCGGCGGCCGAGGCTGCCGGTGAAATTGTGAAGGCGCAAGGCAAGATTATTCTCGCGACCGTAAAGGGTGATGTGCACGACATCGGCAAGAACATCGTCGGCGTTGTTCTCGCCTGTAATAACTACGATGTCATCGACCTCGGAGTGATGGTCTCGTGCGAGAAAATCCTGGAACGCGCGAAGGTAGAGAAGGCTGACATGATCGGCCTCAGCGGCCTCATCACGCCGTCGCTCGACGAGATGGTGCACGTCGCGAAGGAGATGGAACGCCAGGGCTTCACGGTACCGCTGCTCGTAGGCGGCGCAACCACCAGCCGCGCGCATACTGCCATCAAAATCGCTCCACACTACAGCCAGCCCGTCGTACATGTGCTCGACGCCAGCCGCGCCGTTCCTGTCACCACCAGCCTGCTCAGTGACGACGGCAAAGAAGACTTCGTCGTCAAGCATCGCGCCGAGTACGAAGCACTGCGCAAATCCCACGCCACGCCGCGCCAGCCCCTCGTCTCATTCGAAATCGCGCGCGAGCGCCGCACACCTATCGAATGGCGCGCCGAAGACATTCCTACTCCCACCAAGCTCGGCGTGCAGGTGCTCGACAACTTTCCGCTGGCCACGCTGCGCGAGTACATAGACTGGTCGCCCTTCTTCCACACCTGGGGTATGAAGGGCATTTACCCGCGCATCCTTGACGACGCACAGCAGGGAACTGAAGCCCACAAGATCTTCGCCGACGCTAACACCCTCCTCGATCGCATCATCGCCGAGAACCTCATCACCGCGCGCGGCGTCTACGGCCTCTTCCCGGCCAGCGCCATTGGCGAGGATGTCCAGACCTACACGGACGAGACCCGCACCGAAACCAGCGAACGCTTCTACTTCCTTCGCCAGCAGGCCAACCGCGAAGGCAGCGAACCCTGCCGCTCGCTCGTAGATTTCATCGCGCCCACGACCACCGGCCTACACGACCATCTCGGCGCCTTCGCCGTCACCACCGGCATCGGCCTCAAGCAACTCTGCGACACCTTCCGCGCCGACAATGACGACTACAACGCCATCATGGCCGAAGCCATCGCCGACCGCCTAGCCGAAGCCTTCGCCGAGTGCCTCCATAAGCGCGTCCGCGACGAGTGGGGTTACGGCCGCGCAGAAACCTTCACGCCCGCCGAGCTCATCCAGGAAAAGTATCGCGGCATCCGTCCCGCGCCCGGCTATCCCGGCTGTCCCGACCACACCGAGAAGGGCACCATCTGGAAGCTGCTCGACGTCGAGGCCAACACCGGCATCAAGATCACCGAGTCCTTCGCCATGTGGCCTGGCTCGAGCGTCAGTGGCTTATACTTCGCGCATCCCGACGCACGCTACTTCTCGCTCGGCAAGATAGGCCGCGACCAGGTCGCCGACTACGCCACCCGCAAACAGATGAGCGTCAACGAAATCGAACGCTGGCTAGGCCCTAACCTCAACTACGACGCCGGCGCCTAACCGCTTCCTCTCACTTAGACTGCGTCGCGTAGGATGAATGCGTCGACGTTGCGATGTGGAGTCTGAACTCAGGAGGCTGAGATGAATCAGCGATTGTTGCGGCTCGCACTTGCCCTATTCCTCGTCACTGGAACAAATCTTTACGCGCAAACCAAGGCCGATGAAGCTTCCGTCCATGCTGTTCCCAACGCGTTCTGCGCAGCCTGGGCCAACCACAGCGGACACCAGCTGGCTCAAATCATGTCCGACGATGTCGACTTCGTAAACGTTGGCGGCGACTGGCTGCATGGACGCCACGACTTCGAGGTCTACCACACGCGCTTGCTTTCTGGAGTCTTCAGCAAGTCCAATCTGAAGCCCGTCGATACCTCTGTCCGGTTTATCCGTCCAGACCTAGCAGTGCTTCATTGGAGCTGGGTCGTGGTCGGTGATGGTGAAGAAGATCCTAAGACCCACAAGCCTCGTCGCAGCATTTTCACGATGCTTGCAGAAAAGCGCAACGGCGTCTGGCAGGTCATCGTCTCGCAAAACACCAACCAGATTCCGGGGCCGAATCCAGAGCTGCACGGCATCACGCCGCCCATCGTTTTTCCAAACTAAACGCACGCAGCGCCTGCGCTTGAAGGAGTGCCATGACAACCACGCCACCCAATCATCTCTGGCCGGAACTTCGCTGGGAGGACTGGTCCGCAACCGCCGAAACCCTCCACATGTGGACCCAGATCGTCGGCAAAGTCCGCCTCGCGCTTAGCCCGCTGCAGGCCCACTGGTGGAATGTTCCGCTCTACGTCAGCGCGCGCGGCCTCAGCACATCCGCCATGCCGTACGGCGCAGACTTCCTCGAGATTGAGTTTGATTTTGTCAATCATCAACTGCTCTTTCGCACCAGCACCGGCCTCAGCGCCTACCAGCCATTGCGCGCGCAGAGTGTCGCCGACTTCTACACCGAGTTCCAGAAGACCCTCTCCGATCTCGGCGTGCACGTCGACATTTACGCTACGCCGGTCGAGCTCACCCACCCCATCCCCTTCGCCGAAGACACCGAGCACGCCGCTTACGACCCCGACGCCGCACATCGCTTCTGGCGCATCCTCATCCAGACAGACCAGGTCTTCCAGAAGTTCTCCTCGCGCTTCATCGGCAAAATCAGCCCCGTACATTTCTTCTGGGGCAGCTTCGATCTCGCCGTCACGCGCTTCTCCGGCCGCCCCGCTCCACCGCGAGAGGGCGCCGACGCAATCACCCGCGAAGCTTACTCACACGAGGTCATCAGCGCCGGCTTCTGGCCGGGCAACGGCGGCTACGGCAAGGCGGCATTCTACTGCTATGCCGCGCCCTCGCCTGCCAACCTCGATGCCGCGACCATCCGGCCGGCGCAGGCCTTCTGGGATCGTGGCCTTGGCGAGTTCATCCTGCTTTACGAAGATCTCCGCACCTCCACCTCACCTGACGACACCCTGCTCGTCTTCCTCGAGAGCACCTATGATGCCGCAGCCGATAGCGCCAAATGGGATCGCAAGGCGCTCGAGCGGCCGACGGTTTAGCATAGGGAATCACCCAACTTAGTTTGCTGGAGAGTGCATGAAAGTCTGTGGAGTCATCGCTGTCGCCGCCATCGTATGCGGCACGGCCGTCGCGCAAAGTCCAACCGCCCCGACGCCCCCGCAGTTACCCGAACAGGATCGCGTCCTTTCGCGCCAGATCTTCAAGGAGTTCATCGAGACCAACTCGCAGGACTCCGACGGCAGCGTCACCGCCGTGTCGCTCCTCGCGCGCAAAGAGCTCCTCAAGGCCGGCTTCGCTCCCGAGGACCTCATCCTAGCGGGCCCCAATGATCGCAAGCAGAACCTCGTCGTCCGTTATCGCGGCGCCGCCGACTCCAAACTCAAGCCGGTCCTCATCATCTGCCATGAAGATGTGGTCGAGGCCCGCCGCGCCGACTGGTCCACCGATCCCTACACCTTCGTCGAGAAGGATAGCTACTTCTACGGCCGCGGCACCCAGGACATGAAGGATGCCGACGCGGACGTCGTCTCCACCTTCGTCCGCCTCAAGCGCGAAGGCTACGTGCCGAACCGCGACATCATCCTCGCGCTCACGGCCGACGAAGAAGGCGGTAAATCCAACGGCGTCAGCTGGCTGCTGAAGAATCGCCCCGAGCTCATCCAGGCAGAGTTCGTCCTTAACCCCGACGGCGAAGGCCCCACCCTCCACGAAGGCAAAGCCACCGAGCTCCTCATGGAAGCCACTGAGAAAACCTACGCCGACTACCGCATTTCCGCCACCAACCCCGGCGGCCACAGCTCCGAACCGCGCCCCGACAACGCCATCTACGAACTCATGCACGCGCTACTCAAACTTGAGTCGACACCCTTTCCGGTGGAACTCAACAACGTCAGCCGCTCGGAACTCGAGCAGATGGCCAAGGTGAGTTCGCCTGAAGTCGCTGCGACCATCCAGGGCGTTCTCAAGACCCCGCCCGATCCAAAGGCCATTGCCGATTTCTCGAAGGACCCCGAGGCCAACGCAACACTGCGCACCACTTGCGTCGCCACCATGCTGCAGGGTGGCCGCGCACCCAACGCGCTGCCTGCCGTCGCAACAGCGAACGTGAACTGCCGCATCCTTCCCGGCCACTCTCAGGAGGAAACGCGCAAAACCCTCATCGGCATCTTCGACGACCCCAAACTCACCGTCGAGTACATGGCCGACGACGGCACCATCTCGCCCACCGCTCCCAACCGCGAGAGCCTCCCGCCGCCGCCTCTACGCGCGGACGTCATGGATCCGCTCAAGCAAGTGACCGCGCAGATGTGGCCCGGCATGGTCATCATTCCCAGCATGGAGATCGGTGCCAGTGACTCGGTCTACACCAACATGGCCGGCCTGCCTAGCTACGGCATCGGCGGCGCGGCCATCGATGACAACGGCAACCGCATGCACGGGCGCGACGAGCGCATCGGCGTCGACGCTTACTACAACAGTGTGGAGTTCTTCTACCTCTACCTGAAAGCGCTCACGAAGTAGCGCCTCCAACGACCGCCTAAGGCTTCGGTCCCAAGGAAGCCACATTGCCCGCCGGCGCAGTATTGCCGGTGGGCAATGTGCCCGGCTTGGCCGGCGCGTACTTGCTCGCGCACTTGGCCTGCAACTGCGTGGCATGGAAGCTGCCATCGCGACCATAGGTCCCGATCGCCAGCGTCTGCGCATCGTCCTTGAACTCATCAGGCGGTGGTTCAGCGCCGTCATAGACCACCCGCAGCGTCTTGTCCTGTTCCACCAGCGTGAAGTTGGCATTCGGCCCAAACCGTGTGATGCTCCCCGGCTTCACATTGCCGGCTACCCGCAGATTCTTGCTGTAGGCGTCGCTCCCCATCTTCTGCAGCTCCCCGATGGTGACGTAATAGCTCTTGGCATTGCCAGAGGCCGAAAACGCCAGCCACACCACCGCCGCCACCACAATGGCTCCCGCAACAATGAATTTCGTGATCGAATTGGAATTCTGATTTGCCATACCGAACTATTTTACGCTGCAAACACAACAGGCAGTGTGTGATTGTGGTCACTGGACTGCATTGCCAACTCGAGTAAACGAATCGTCCGATAGCCATCCTCCGGGGAAACCACCAGCTTCGCCTCGCCCCAAATTGCATCCCGCACGTTGGCGTAGAACTGGCGATAGTCGCCAACCTCGGTGGCGAGCTTTCTCCGCTCGAGCTTCGTAGGCTCCGCCGGATCCGCCGCAGTCGTCAGCGTGCCCCAGCCAGACTCCGCCTCCCGCAGCCACGGCTCGCTGGACCCCAACTCGGGCGGCCGCGCTCCACCCAGCAGCGCCGCTTCCTGTGGATCAAGCCCCGCCTTCACATAGCTGCCCAACGTCCCATTCACCCGGAACCGCGGCGCCGGCTCGGCCGCAATCATGGACGCATGACACTCATAGCGAATCCCCCGCTCACCCTCAACCCCAACCACCGGCCGCGAAAACTCCAGCACAATGTCAAACGCATCATCGATCGCCGTCACATCCCGCTCGTGCCGCACGCTGGCCGTGATCGACGACGGCACACCGAACAGGGCCAGCGCCTGGTCCACCAGATGCGGACCCAGGTCGAACAGCAAACCATTCGCCGCCCCACCGGCTTCCTTCCAGGTATTCGCCCGCTGCAACGGCCGGAAGCGATCAAAGTGTGCATTCACCAGCGTGACCCGCCCTATCGTTCCTTCCTTCACCAGCTTCCGCACCGTCAGAAAGTCGCCATCAAAGCGCCGATTGTGAAACGGAGCCAGCAGCTTGCCTTGCTTATTGGCCAGAGCAATCAGCTCCAGCGCCTCCGCCGAGCTGCCCGCTATCGGTTTGTCGACCACCACATGCTTGCCCGCCTCAAGCGCCCGCCGCGCCATCTCTACATGCGAATCATTCGGCATCGCCACCACGATCAGATCAATCGCCGAATCGCCAAACGCCTCGTCCGCCGAACGCAGAATGCGCGTCCCCGGATAATCCGCCGCAGCATTATCTCCAGTGCGCTGCACAATCGCCGACAGCTCCAGCCCCGGCACCGCGTGCACAAACGGCGAGTGAAAGATGCGTCCAGCGAAGCCATATCCCAGAACAGCGGTGCGAATCGGTGTGCTCATCGCTCCATCCTAAATCGCGGTGGCTAACGCGTTGCTACCGTCGCCGTCGGAGTCTCCAGCGGCTTCACCGGCGTATCCCCCATCAGCCGCGCCACCGCCGGCTCCAGCGCCGACGCCATCAGCCGCTGCCCCCTCGCGTTCGGATAGGTCGGCTTAGGAAGAGTTGCCGGCTTGGGCTGCGAGGGCATGGAATCGTAAAAAAGGCTGGCGTCCAGCTCCCCGTGGGGATAGAACACCACGCTGATGTCGATGTACGAAACCTGCGGATCCTCACCCCCCGCGTAGTGCGCTCCTAAATACCCATTCACATCAAAGTTCAATTCCCGCGACGGCAACTTGGACGGCAGAATCCCCACCAGCAGAATCTTCGTCTCCGGCAGCCGATGCTCCAGGTCCTTCACCACGGCGTCGATCCCCAACTCCGTGTCCTCGGCCGTCTGGCCGGTCGCCGTATTGTTGGTCCCGATCAGCACCACCGCCAGCTTGGGATGTAGTCCTTTCACCTCGCCATGATCCAGACGCCACAGCACGTTCGCCGTGGTGTCGCCGCTGAAGCCCAGGTTCAGGGCCTTGCGCGGTGCGTAATACTGCTGCCAGATCGGCTGAAAGTCCTCGTTGGGCGGCTCCGCCTTGTCATAATTGCTGGTGATCGAATCACCTACGAGCAGCAATTGCGCATCACTGTGTTTCGGCAGATCTTCCAGAATCGCCTTATGCCGCGCTGCCCACCAATCTACTGACAGACGGTCGGTGGGCGTGATCGCCGGAATCATCGTCGCGACCGGCGCGTCGGGCGCCTGCGCACGAACCCCCGCTACCGGGCAAAGCACCAGGCACAGCGCAGCGACACATAGAGCGGGGAGGGAAAGAGGCTTCAGCGACAGGCTCATGGCTTACATCCTAGACGAGCCAGCCACCTTCTTTGTTAGCTACCCAATCGTCCTTAGCGCCGGGTACATCTTCCGATAATGTACATAAGCCAACGCCATCGCCTTTGCATGTTTCGGCTCAATCACTTGCGCCGCCCGGACGGTCGCCTCGCAAGCCGCCTCAACGCTCGGCCACGCACCTACGCCCGTTCCCGCCAGCAGGGCTGCCCCAAACGCTCCACCCTCCTCGGCCTCCAGGAGTTCCACGGGATGGCCGTACACATCCGCCTGGATCTGCCGCCACAGCGGCCCTCGCGCGCCGCCCCCGCCCAGGCGAATCCTCTCCACCGGAATCCCCAACTCCTTGAACAGCGTGAAGGTGTCCTGCAACGAAAACGCCACACCCTCCAACACCGCCCGCACAAAGTGCGCCGCAGTCGTCGACGCCGTGATCCCCACAAACGCCGCCCGCGCCTCCGGATCAAGATGCGGGGTCCGCTCCCCAAACAAATAAGGAGCCCACAACAACCCATCGCTGCCCGGCGGAACCTGCTCGGCCAGCGCCGTCAGTTCTTCATACGACCGTCCCGCAAAGAACGTGTCCCTCAAATACCGAAAGCTCAACCCGGCGCCATTGGTCACGCCCATCACATGCCAGACCCCCGGCGCGGCGTGGCAGAACGTATGCAGCCGACCCTTGGGATCGAGCGTAGGCTTGGCCGTAGCGGCAAACACCACCCCCGAGGTCCCAATCGTCGCCGAAACCGAACCTGGGGCCAGAATCCCCATACCCACCGCGCCCGCACCCTGGTCGCCCGCTCCGGCAGCCACCGGCGTACCTGCCTTGATTCCCGTAGCCGCCGAGCCAACGTCCGAAATCCTCGCGCAAATCTCCGGCCCCTCAAACAAGGGCGGCAGCCAGCTCATCGGAATCCCCGAAAGCTCTGCCACTTCCTTCGACCACCGCCGATGCACCACGTCCAGCAGCAGCGTCCCCGACGCTTCCTGCATGTCCATCGCATAGGTGCCCGTCATCCGCAGCCGCACAAAATCCTTGGGGCAGAGCACATGCGCAATCTTCGCGAAGACATCTCGCTGATGTTCCCGCACCCACACCAACTTCGTCAGGGTAAAGTTCGGCAGGGCCGGGTTGGCCGTAAGCTCGATCAGCCGCTCGTACCCGATCGTCTCCGTCAGCCAGTCGCACTGCGGCTGGGTCCGCTGGTCGCACCAGATGAGCGCCGGCCGCAGCACCGCGCCCGCGGCGTCCAGCATCACGCAGCCATGCATCTGTCCAGTAAGTCCCACGGCCTCGACATCCGTCCCATGCCCCGCTGCCTCAGCGGTCTTCAGCGCCCCTGCGATGGCCTCCTGCGCTGCCCGCCACCAGTCTTCGGGATCCTGTTCCGCCCAGCCAATCTGCTCCGAGTGGATCGCCGCATGCTCAGCCGAGTGCGATGCCAGCACCTTGCCGGCCCGATCAATTAAAATTGCGCGAGTACCGCCCGTTCCAACATCAATCCCTAGAAACATCGTGCTCCTCATAAACCGTCAACCTGGTCGCAACCAAAAGTGTAAAGCGTACGCGCGATTCCGCGTTTAATCGATTTAACCTCCACAATCGGCCTGTCCGCCCCCTCGCTCCAGACCCTATCTACGCCAGGGATTGATCATTCAAAGATTCCCTGTGGATATTCCACCGAAGTTTTGCATACATCCTCGACCGATAAGCATCTCTTTAGAGACAGGCATAGACCCACAAAATGACCGGCGGGTTCAGCCGACGATTTAGCATGAATCTTATGATCCAATATTCTAGACGTGCGTCTCGTGACGCGACGAGGGGCGCGATTGCGCTGCTGATACTAGCTGCCGCGACCCACATCGGCTTCGCGCAGGCGCCCGGGCAGTCGGCCGCCACCCCGGCCAGCGCCGGCCCGCCTAACAGTGGCGCCAATAACCAGCTCGGCGTCGCCGTTCAGACCCAGCAGCAGTTAGCCACCCCTGGCCCGGCCCTCAATCCCCAGTCCACCACGTCGCAAAATGGGATCGACCCAAGCTACCGCGGCAGCCTGGTTCAGGGCAAAGCCACCGGTGAGGTCCTTCCGCTCACCATTGACGACGCCATCCTGCGCGGACTGCAGAATAACCTCGGCCTTATCCTCCAGACCTCCAACGAGCGTCAGTCCAACGGCTCCCGCCTGCAAAGCCTGCAGGCCCTACTTCCCACAGTAACCGGCGGCGCCTCCGTCACCGTGCAGCAGATTGACCTCGCCGCCTACGGCCTTAAGCTCCCCGGAATCAACCCGATCGTCGGACCCTTTCAAGTAATGGATGTGCGTGGATACGCCAGCCAAAACATCGTCAATCTCAACGCCTTTGAGCAGTACATGGCCTCCAAGCACAACTTCGAGGGAGCGAAACTGACAGCTCAGGACGCTCGCGACCTTGTCGTCCTCACCGTCGGCAACGCCTACCTGCTCTGTGTAGCCGACGAGGCCCGCATCAAGGCCGTCCAAGCGGAGCTGGACAATTCCAAGCTCTCCTTCGACCAGGCCACCGGCAACCACGAGGCAGGCATCAGCCCCCGCCTCGACGTTCTTCGCGCTCAGGTCGACTACCAAAGCGAGCAGCAGAGCCTGATCTCCGCCAACAATCAACTGGCCAAGGATAAGCTTGCCCTCGCCCGCGTCATCGGCCTTCCGCTCGACCAGCAATTTGAGCTCGCCGATGGCACCCCCTTCCAGCCACTCGACACCCCCGATCCCGATGCTGCCTTCCAGCAGGCCCTCAAGCAGCGTAAGGATCTCGCCGCCGCGGCCGAGACGGTCAAGGGAGCTGAGGCCACCCGCAAGGCCGCCGTCTATGACCAGCTTCCCACCCTCGTAGCCAGCGGAAACTACGGTGACCAGGGTGAGACCTTCGGGCACTCCCACGGCACCTACACCGCCGAGGGCCAGCTCTCCATGCCCCTTCTGCAGATCGCCAAGACCCGTGGCGAGGAAGAGACTGCAAGCGCTGAGCTCGATCAAGCCCGCGCCAAGCTTTCCGACCAGGTCCAGCAGGTCAACGCGGACGTCCGCGACGCCATTCTCGACATTCAAACCGCTGCCAAGCTGGTCGAAGCCACGCACAGCAACGTGGACCTGGCCCGCGAGGCCCTCAGCGAAGCGCAGCAACGTTATAAGGCTGGCGTGGATACCAGCCTGTCCGTCTCCCAGGCCCTGTCAACCGATCGCCAGGCCGAAGACCAATACATCAGCGCGCTCTACCAGCACAACGTTGCCAAGCTCGCCCTGGCACGTGCGTTGGGTGTGGCGTCGACCAATTACAAAGAGTATCTCGGAGGAAAGTAAGCGTGGCCGATCAGACCGCAAGTCCCCAACAACCAGACAAGCCGGAAGCTCCGCCCAAGGATAATTCCAGGCGCAGGCTCATCATCATCGCCGTCGTCGTCGCGATCGCCATCGCGGCTGCGCTCTTCTATTGGCGCTCCACCTTCACCGAAGACACCGACGACGCCCAGGTGAACGGCAACCTCTACCAGGTCAGCTCGCGTGTCTCCGGCCAGGTGATCCACGTCGACGTCGAGGAGCAGCAGTTCGTCCACCAGGGCGATCCCATCGCCGAAATCGACCCCAAGGATTCGCAGGTCGCGCTCGAGCAGGCCCAGGCCAACCTCGCCAACGCCGAGGCCGAGTATCAACAGGCTGTCGTCAACGTCCCCATCACCAGCGTCCAGACCAGCACCACCATCCAGACCGCCGGATCCGACGTCCTCGGCAGCCAGGCACAGGTGGAACAGGCCCAGGCCCAGGTCCAGGTGAATAAGGCGAAGGTCACCTCTGCCGCCGCGCAGGCGCAGAAATCGGCCCTCGACGTCCAGCGCTACACCCCGCTGGTCGCCAAGGACATCATCTCCAAGCAGCAGTTTGACGCAGCCGTAGCCCAGGCCGCTGCCGACGAAGGTGCCCTCGAAGCCGCCAAGCGTGACGTCTCTGCCCAGGAGCAGACGGTCAACCTAAACCTGCAGCGTCTCTCCCAATCCCGCTCCAACCAGGCACAGAGCCAGCAAAACGGTCCCAAGCAGGTAGCCGTCCAGCAGGCTCGCGCCGCCGCCGCCCTGGCCTCCATCAAGGTAGCCCAGGCGAAGGTCGATCAGGCCCAGCTCAATCTCGGCTATACCAAGATCCTCGCGCCCATCACCGGCATCGTCAGCAACAAGAGCGTCGCAGTCGGCGAAAACCTTAGCGTCGGTCAGTCCCTCATGACCATCGTTCCCCTCACGGACCTGTGGGTCACCGCCAACTTCAAGGAAACGCAGCTCAAGCAGATGCACAAGGGCCAGGAGGTTGACATCGAAGTGGATGCCCTCGGCGGTCGCAAGTTCACCGGCAAGATCGACGAGATCGGCGGCGCCACAGGCAGCTCGCTCTCGCTCTTCCCGCCCGAGAACGCCACCGGCAACTACGTCAAGGTGGTGCAGCGCATCCCGGTTCGCGTCAACTTCACCAACCTTGAGCAGGAAAACAAGGACTACGCCCTGCGCATCGGCATGTCCGTCGAGCCCAAGGTTCGAGTCAAGGATTAGTTCTGAACCTTTGCACGGCAGGCAGCTTCGGCTGCCTGCCTTTTTTCTTTTCCCGCACATATTCACCCGGCGAAATGCTCCGGAAATTCACAAAACGGTCCTCTCCCGCTTGGCATCCAACCTTGCAGAGGTGAACCATGGCAGTAGCAACGAAGAACGGCAACCATCCCCAAAAAGACTTCATCACTGAGCACTACAAACAGAACGCCAAAGAGATCCAGAAGTACGGCGACGTAGTCCAAAACCTTCCTCACCCCCTCGACGCCAAAGTACGTTCGCAGATGTGCGAGAAGCTCAACCAGCTCCTGGCCGACTCCATAGTTCTGCGCGATATCTACAAGAAACACCACTGGCAGGTAGCCGGCCCGACCTTTTACCAACTTCACCTCCTCTTCGATAAGCACTTCGACGAGCAGGTAGAGATCGTCGACACCATCGCCGAACGCATTCAGCTACTCGGCGGCGTCACCATCGCTATGGGTGGCGATTGCGCCAAAGTCACCAGCATCCCCGCTCCTCCCCGCGGCCGCGAAGAAGTTCCGGTCCAGATCTCGCGCCTCCTCGAGGCCCACAAGATCATCATGCAGGAGTGTCAGGACATCGCCGAAGCCGCAAACAAGGCCGGAGACGACGGTACCAATGACCTCGTCGTGAGCGACGTCCTCCGCGCCAACGAACTCCAGTCCTGGTTCATCGGCAACCATCTGGTGGAGATGCCTCTCACGGTTGCCGAATAATTCTGAGCTTGCTGCGATACGGCTCGACTTCGGTCGGGCCATTTTTTTCTCCACACAACCTTTCTGCACCAACTTGGTCCAAGGATCATCTACTGTTTAGTTAGCGAATAGTTTCCCCTGTCCGCGGAAAGGATCAGCTCGAATGCATTCGGTCTTAGGCTTACTATCGCTCCACACCTATTCGATCCTCTTCGGCTGGGTCCTGATCGAGCAGGGCGGTCTCCCAATCCCCAGCGTTCCGCTCATGCTCGCTGCCGGCACCATGAGCGCCGCGCACAAGCTGCACCTCGCCTACGCAATCCCGGTCATTCTGCTCGCCTGCCTCATCTCTGACTCCGCCTGGTACTTCCTTGGCAAGAACTATGGCGGCCGTGTACTGAACGTTCTCTGCCGCTTTTCGCTGGAGGCTGCCACCTGCGTCGAGCGCACCCACGGCACCGTCGGCAAGCGCGGAGCCTTCACCCTGCTCTTCGCCAAATTCGTCCCCGGCCTCAGCACCGTCGCCGCCCCCATCGTCGGCCAGCTCCAGGTCCCGTACTCCACGTTCGTCATCTACGACATGGCCGGATCACTGCTGTGGTGCGGTGCCTGGCTCCTCGCCGGCCGGTTCTTCGGCGACGTCGCCGAGCGCAGCGCTCGCTTTTTCAGCCTGCTCGGCCACTTCGGCATCGCGCTCGTGCTGCTGATGGTCGCAGCCCTCGTGATCTACCGCCTGGTCAAGCGCCGCCAGTTCCTCTCCCAGCTCCGCGGTCTGCGGCTTGAGCCCGAGCAGCTCATGGCCATGATTAACGATGCAGAACGCGCCGGCCTAGACCGCCCCTTCATCGTCGACCTCCGCCACCCCCTCGACGTCATGACCGACCCGCTCGTCCTTCCCGGCGCCCTCCGTATCGGTCCCGACGAACTCAAGCAGCGCAAGGAAATCATCCCCACCGACCGCGACATCATCCTCTACTGCACCTGCCCCAGCGAAGAGACCAGTGCGAAGGTAGCTCTCGAACTCCGCCGCCTCGGCATCAAGCGCGTCCGCCCCCTCCGCGGAGGCCTCCAGGGCTGGAAAGACGCCGGCTACCCCACCGACCAGGCCGTCTTCGCTTAATCCCCCAAACGAAAATTAATGCTGACTGTGGTCTCCACCTCGGTCGGCAGACCGTTGAGCAAATACGGCCGGTAGCGCGCCGCCCGCACCGCCTGCAACGCCGCAGCCTGCAACACCGGCGGCCCGCTCACTACGCGCGCACTCTCAATCCTTCCGGACTTCGAGATCACCGCCTGCACCACCACCGTCCCCCCCGACCGACTCAGTCGCGCAATCATCGGATACTCCGGCGCAATCGGCTGCAACAGTTGTCCCGCCATCACACCGGTAGACACATGCATTGGCCCAGCCGCCGGCCCCACCACCACATGAGGTCCCGCAGGCGCACCCGGCCCCAGCAACGATATCGGCCCCCCGCTCGGCCCCGCCAGGTTCACTCCCACCGCTAGTGATGGCTCATCCACCGTCGCCCCAGGATCACGAAGGGTAATCGTCGAGTTCCTCGTCCCTTGCACCGGCACACTCACCGTATTCGCCGACGTCGACGCCTCCACCCGCACCCGCTCCTCCGGCACCACCGGCGGCTTCAACCGTGGCGCGTTGAGCAATATCCGTGGCGCACGCAGCGGCAAAATCTCCGGATGCAGCAGCGGCAACACAACCAACGTAGTCGCAATCGTCGCCTGCAGCGCAAACGAAATCACCGCGGGCCAGCGATTCCGGCCGCGCAAAAGGTAACTCGACTCAACAAGGGATTCCTGGAACATGACGGCACCTCGACTACATCGATTAGCCGCATCCAGCGCTGGAGTGCGTATGCTGCTTAGACACCGCGCACCTCCTCACTGTTCCTCAACGAACGCGAATCTCGCCGCGTAAGATCATGCAATGGCCACGACTCTCCCAGCCTCCGCGCCCGAGACTACCGAGCGCACCATCACCGGCCCACCCCGCGTCCTCTCCGTCGACATCCTCCGCGGCATCACCATCGCCTTCATGATCCTGGTCAACGATCCGGGCGATTGGGCCCACGTCTTCCCGCCGCTCGACCACGCATCCTGGAACGGCTGGACCCTCACCGACCTAGTCTTCCCAACCTTCCTCTTCCTCGTCGGCGCCTCCCTCATCTTCTCGCTCGACGCCCGCGCCGCCAAAGGCCACTGCCGCAACACGCTCTCCGGCCACGTCATTCTCCGCTGCCTCAAAATCCTCCTCCTGCAATACGTCCTCGTCTTCTTCCCCTACATGCACTGGCACACGATGCGCCTCTATGGAGTCCTCCCGCGCATCGCCCTCTGCTATCTCCTCGCCGGCCTAATCCTCATCGCCACCATGAAACTCAAGTCGCGCGTGCCCGTCCTCATCGGCATCGTAGCGACGCTCCTCATCGGCTACTGGGCGCTGCTACGCTTCGTTCCAATCCCCGGCGCCGGCATGCCCGCCTGCGATATCCCCTTCATGGACCAGACGCAAAACCTAACCTCCTGGCTCGACCGCGCCGCCATGGCCTTCACACAACGTTGGCTGCACACCGGCCGCCTCTACCTCACCACCCGAGACCCCGAAGGCTTGCTCAGCACGCTCCCCGCCGTAGCCAGCACGCTGCTCGGCGCACTCACCGGCCTGTGGATGCGCCAGACCCACGGCCCTCGCAACAGCCATGCACTCCGCCGCATGCAACTCACTCTCGCCGGAGCAGGCATCCTCGCCGTCCTGGCCGGAGAGCTCTGGTCCCCGTGGTTTCCCATCAACAAAAATCTCTGGACCTCCAGCTACGTCCTCCTCGCAGCCGGCTGGGCAGCCCTCGCCCTCGCGCTCCTCTCGCTCCTCGTAGACCGTCGCCCCGAACCCTGGCCCCATTGGCTCCGCCTCTCCACCTGGCCCTGGTTCGTCTTCGGCTCCAACGCCATCGCCGCCTTCACCGTCTCGGTCATCGTCGTCAAGACCTGCCTCTACTTTAAGATCACTGGCGCCGACGGCATCAAGCGCACCCTCTGGCTCCTCGACTACCAGCACATCTTCGCCCGCCACGCCTCCACCAACTGGACCTCGCTAGCCTTCGCCATCAGCATCGTCATCTTTTGCTTCCTGCCCAACTGTTGGCTATGGCGTCGCAAAATCTTCCTGAAGATTTGAGCGCACCCACCTCGTCACGGGCACGAATCCTCGCGCCGTATCACAATAGAAGAGAATCAAACTGTACCTGAGGAAGAGGGAACACTGTGGCATATGAAAGTCTGCGCGA
>Ga0302220_10001778_pt1 | contig 16403 bp, 11 predicted proteins | sample II_Palsa_E1_3_FD_194572 | JGI IMG/M metagenome (GOLD analysis project Ga0302220, IMG submission 194572) | Peat permafrost microbial communities from Stordalen Mire near Abisko, Sweden - II_Palsa_E1_3 | ecosystem: Environmental > Terrestrial > Soil > Palsa > Peat permafrost | place: Sweden...
CGAGCCACTCGTCCATGTAGAGCTCGGGGGACCAGGTTGCGGGGTCGCGGAGATGGGTCTTGAAGAGGTCAGGCTCGTTGCCTAACTGGAAGTATTCGAGCTTGCCTTTGTCGTGGGTGTGGCCGAGGGTTTTAGCGACGTAGTCGGCCTCCTGGGCGGCGCGGCCGGGAGTGTTGGTGCCGAGATTGATGCCGTAGATGCAGGTCCAGCCGGTGCGGTCCAGGAAGGCGCGGAGGTTATGGATGGCTTCGGGGGTGATGGAATACGCCAGCGCGGAAGTGGGTTCGCCAACGCCTGTGCCACCGACGTGGATGATGGGCGCGGCGGTGGTGGGGGTGGGCTTCCAGTAGCCGATGTCGGAGGTGTTGCCGCCGATGCGGAGAACGCCGTTGGTGGAGAGGGTGCGGAATTGCTTGATGAGGGCGGTGTTTTCGATGGAGAAGAACCCAGGGTTGGTGAGTTCGTTGGTCTCGTAGGAGAGGCCGATGAAGTTGTCGGGGATGCGGGGGCCGGTCTCGTCGGAGTGGAGCTTGAGGGTGGCGGTCGGGATGGTGGATTGGGCGAGGGAGTTGAGGGTGGGGAGGGCGGCGGTGGCGGCGGTGAGGAGGAGGAAGCGGCGACGGTCAATGGACTTCATGGATGGAAGGGTACGAGGGATGCGGTGGTGGTGGCAAATCGGCGGGTAGCTTTTAGCTGACGCGGGTCGTGCCGGCAGATTGCTTTCCCACCCGTCCGCAAGTGCGCGTACGGATGGGGCACCCGGCTCTCACTTCTGAGATGAGGGTCTAGGGCTGGAAGCGGTGTTGTGCGGGGGGATTGGCGGCTGCTTGCTTGACGAGGGAGGGGCGACGCTGCGCGGGCGCGGTGGTTGGGATTGGGTGTGCGGCGGGGGGAGTGGATGGCTGCGTCGTCGCTGGAACGGGGGTGGTGGCGGACTGCGGGATCAGGTGCGCGGTGGGTGGGACTGCGGGCGCGGGCTGAACCTGGGATTGCGCGGGGGGCGCGGTGGCGGCGGGCGCGGCTGCTGGCGGAACGGTGGCGGCGGTGGGCACGATGATCGTGGCGGCGGGTGGGGTGGGGCCAAGGACGAAGTCGACGGGATGCATGGCGGAGATGCCGACGAAGATCATGGAGGCGAGCAGGATGACGCCTCCGGGGATGAGGCGCTTGGCGCTGCCGGAGTAGTCCCTGACCTGGCCGTTGGCGTCGAGGGTGCCCTGGATGCCCATGAAGAAGAGAGCGAGGCCGACGAAGGCGAAGAAGATGCCGGCGACCATGCCGCAGGATTGCTGGAACATGCGGTTCTGGGCCATGTGGAGGCCGAGGACGGTGGGGAGATTGGCGGTGTTGCCGGAGGCGTAGGAGTCGAAGTGGCGCTCGAAGGAGAGGGTGGAGTCGAGGGAGTAGCTGAAGATGTAGAGGATGGTGAAGACCATGCACACGGCAGCGCAACCCAGAGCGACGAGGACGCTGTAGCGGATCAGCGGGTCGCGCGATGGGGCTGAGGGATTTTGCTCCGGCGGATCAGGTGGTACGAAGTCGTTCTCCATGGGCTTGGCGCTAATGGGGCCTAGCGTAATTGATCCTTGGGGATAATCCTAAAGCATGGAGAGCCGTTGGGCTGCAGTAAATGGTAATGGGGGCGTGGTGGCGAGATAGTGAAGGTACCAAGTCGTCACTAGCGAGGCGAACCCTTGGACGGGCCTGACTGGACGGCATGGCTGGACGGCATGACTTGGGCGGCGAAGCGGGCCATCTCGGTGTGCTGGGGGGAGGATTGGAGGAGGACTAGGGAGCAGCCGGCGGCTTCGAAGTCGGCTAAGCGTTGGCGGACGGTCTCGGGGGTGCCGATTAGGCCGGATTGGAGGCCTCGATTGGAGACGGAGTAGTCGCGGAGGGAGATTTTCTTTTCGAGCTGGGAGCCGGTGATCCATTGCTGGAAGTTGGCGAAGCCGGCGGGGCTTTGCGTGGGGTCGGGGGCTTGGGTGATGCGGTCTACTTCCCTGTTGGCTTCGGCTTCGCTGTCGCGGACGATGCAGTAGCCGGTTACGCCGAAGATCATTTCGGGGAGGTGGGGGTGGAGGGCTCGGCGTTGGCGCATGTCGGCGATTTTGGTGGCGATGGTGGTCGGGTCGTCGCCGTGCATTAGGTAGGCGTCGCATTTTGCGGCGATTAGGTTTTTGGCGGTTTCGGATTCGCCGCCGGCGTAGAGGGTGGGGCGGGTGTTCGTCGCCGCCACCTCCCAGGTCTCAGAAGCGAGACCTGGGGCACCCGAATATGTTCTTTGGGGGAAGGGTTTGGGGGAGAGGAGGTTGTCCTCGATGTTGTAGTAGCGGCCGTGGTGGGTGGTGTGTTGTTGGGACCAGGTGTTGGTGAGGACGTCTAGCCATTCGGAGGTGCGGGCGTAGCGGTCGTCGTGCTCGTCGAAGGGGATGCCGTATTTTTTTGCTTCGTCGGCCCACCAGCTGCTGACTACGTTGAGGGTGAGGCGGCCGTTGCTGATGCGGTCGATGTTGGCGGCTTGCTTGGCTAGTAGCGCGGGGTTGTGGAAGGTGGGGCGGACCGCTACCATCAGCTCTAACTTTTTCGTGATGGCGGCGAGGGCGGCGGCCGTGGACCAGGCGTCGAGGCTGTCGGCTTCGGGACCCTTGATGTCGTTGAGGTTTAGCTCGGCGATGAGGGTTAGGTCGTAGCCGAGGGCTTCGGCGCGGAGGGTTAGGTCCGAGACGTAGTCCCAGGTGGCGGGCATTTGTTCGTCGTCGATGTTGCGAAGCCAGCCGCCGAAGACGGGTAGCCAGAAGCCGTAGCGCATGCGTGGTTCCTGTGTAGGTGAGGAAGACTGGGGGCTATACAAGGGATTGAATGACTGTGTCCAGATCGGTGGTGCCGGCGGTTGGTTCTGTTCCTGGAATGCCGAAGTCAATCCATCCGGAGTTGAATGCGTCCAGCATTTGGACGCGGAGGGGAGTGCGATCCTCAGGGGTTCCCTGGGCGACGAACGTCTTGACCCACTCGTCTCGCGGCATGGTTACAGGCTCTACGCTCTTGCCCAGTGCCTTCGAAAATGCAGCGGCGATGTCACGGGGAGAGTAGCGGCGAGGACCGCCGACCTCAAGATGGCGATGGCCTTGCCAGGTCTGGAGAAGCGTGTCTGCTCCGATCTTTCCGATGTCGCGGGTGGCGACGAGGGGAAACTCATGATCGAGAGGCTGGAGATAGGAGAAGAGTTTTCCCTGTTCCCGCGCAGGAGCGACGTCCCAGACGGAATTTTCCATGAACCATCCGGCGCGAAGAGCAGCCGTCGGCACAGGCAGCGCGTCCAGGCTTTCTTCGAGCAGGTGGAGTGCGGTGATGAGGCCTAAGCCGGTGCTCTGCTGGGCACCGATGGACGAGAGATACACGACCTTGGCAGGCCGGGCACGATCCAAAGCGGTTGCAAGCACTTCGATTGTCTTGCGCGACTCACGCAGGTCGGGAGATGGCGCGAAGTTGGGAGGGATCATGGCGAAGACGCCGGAAGCGCCGCGAAACGCCAGCTCCAGTGCAGCAGCATCGTCGTAGTCGGCCTCGGTGAGTTGCGCTCCGCGAGCTGCCCAGGTGGAGGCCTTCGCGGAGTTGCGAACTACGGCTCGAACCTTTTCGCCTCTTGCGATGAGTTGATCGGCGACCGCGCCGCCGACCTGACCGGTGATTCCCATGATGACGTACATAGTTTCTCCATTTTGGACTCTTGAGCGTCGCTGCTACGCGAGGGCCGAGGTGGTGATGTTGGCTTCGTGTTCCAGCCAGTCGGCTAGTTTGGCGAAGGGGTCGAAGCCGAGGACGTTGGGGCCGTCGGCTACGAAGTTGCTTAGGGCGTTTACGTCGTAGTAGTAGCGTTGGCCGTCTCGGCTGTCGGTGATGTATTCGATGCCGCCGATGTTGATGCCGCTGTGGCGCATGAGGAGTTCTACGTCGGCGATGGCATCCGCGGGAGGTGTGTAGGCTTCTACCGTGATGCCGGACTTGGGGGCGTCGATGGCGCAGGCGCCGCGGGCTAGATCGGTGCCGGTTGTTGTGCGGCAGATGTCGGCGGGGCAGAGGTCGAAGGTTTCACCCGTGATGTGCACCTTGATGGCGTAGAGGTATTTGCCGTTGAGGACTTCTACTCGGACGATGTGCGCGCCTTCGGCGGGGATGAATTCCTGCACGAGGGCGGTGGAGTCGAGGCCGAACTGGAGGGCGTCGGGGGTGCCGGGGTCTTGCGCGATCGCGGCTTGCAGTTGCGAGAGGCCGTCGAAGCGCTTGACGCCTGCACCGCTGCCGCCGATGTTTGGCTTGACTACTATTGGCCAGCGGAGGCCTACTACTGCTTCTTCGGCTTGCGCTGCGCGATGGATGACGCGGGCCTTCGGGTAGGGGATGTTTAGCTTGTCCATGAGGACTAGCTGGCCGGCTTTGCTTAGCTCGGAGCTGAAGGCTTTGAAGCCGTTGATGACTTTTACGCCGCGCGACTCGAGGTGTTCCAGGAAGCTGAGGGTGTAGAAGATCTGGTCGCCGTGGTCGCGGTTCCAGGCAGAGGGGCTCATGCGGTTGAAGACTAGCGAGTATTTTTCTTCGGGGTGGTCTTCGGGCGCGAAGTAGTGGTCGGGGGCGTAGAGCTTGACGTAGGGGGTGCCGCGACGGTCTAGCTCGGCGAAGAGGGGTTTGAACCAGTGGGGCTGCTCGTAGTAGATGGCGATGGGGAGCGGGGTTTGGGTGGTCGGCATGGGATTACAGGATATGACGCCCGATGGAGTTATGGGGATGCGAAGTTGTCAGCATCACCGCAGCGATCAACCTTCAATAATCCGATCATCTAGATCCTAGGGAAACGCAGCGACCTGAAGAGAATCTGAGTACACGATGTTTCCTAAGCTGCGGCACTTGTGTACGGTAATGTGTCTGTCATGGATGCGTAGAAGATTTGCCAATTCCCATATCTTGTCGACGCATTCCTGCGCCTCTGACCGAAACCAGAAAATTGCGCGCCCGGCAACGAACTTCTTAGGTGGGTGTGCAAGGTTGGCATTGAACCAATCGAGCAGAGATCTCAAATCAAGCCGCTCTTCACGATTCAGTTCGCCGCTATCTAAGAGTGCGTACGCCTCAGTGAAAAGACCCCGCGGCCTATGTGAGTCTTCGTCGATCACTGTAGTTGTAAATCGAAGATACATTGGGCTATCGGGGACCCGAGCTATTTCCTACTTATTATTTCCTACTTCCCTGCTTCGCTATCTTGGTGGAGGTGTTTGATTAGCTGGGTGGGGTGGAGGGGTTTGGCCAGGAGCTCGAAGTGGTAGCCGCGGGTGCGGGCGCGGGCGAGGATTTCTACCGTGGCGGCCTGGCCGCTGAAGAGGACGATGCGGGTGTCGGGGAGGAATTTCTGGATGGCGATGGCCGCTTCGACGCCGTCGATGTGGGGCATGAGGACGTCGGAGAGGATGAGCTCGGGGTTGGTGAGGCGGGCGCAGTCGATGGCTTCCCTGCCCCCGTAGACGGCCTGGGCGATGAAGCCGTTGCGGTTGAGAATCTGAACGATGGTGTCGGCGATGAGGGGCTCGTCGTCTACGACGAGGATGCGGGTGGGAGAGGTCGCGGCTACGCGGTCGCCGTCTGCTTGAGAGGCAGACGTGGACATAGGCTGACGCGCGTCGCTGGGAGAAAGAATCGTGTGCATGGGGGCCCTGTACTGTTCCGGATTGTTGGCTTGAGTTTAGCGGACTCAGCCGGTCAAACACAAAACAGGGGGATAAGTTCTATCGAGAGGCGATGGAAAGACTTAGCGCAAGGGCGTTGCTTAGGCGTGGGCAGCGGGGGAAGACGGTCGGGTGCCAGGCATGTGGACCGGGAGGATGACGCGGAAGATGGTTCCGGAATTCTCGCCGGTGTGGGTGTGGAAGGCAATGCTGCCGCCTTGCTTTTCTACGAAGCCGCGGGTGACCCAGAGGCCGAGGCCGGTGCCGACGGAGAGCTTGGTGGTGAAGAAGGGCGAGAAGATGCGGGCGCGGGCGGAGGCGGGGATGCCGGAGCCTTCGTCGCAGATGAGGATGGAGACGGCGTCGCGCTGGCGGAGGTGGCGGCCGCGGATGCGGATACGGCCGGGCTTGAGCATGGGATAGGTGAAGGCGTCGATGGCGTTGACGATGAGGTTGGAGAAGACCTGGCGGATTTCGCCCTGGAGGCCGTGGATGCAGAGGTCGGGCTCGAGGTCGAGGGTGCAGGTAATTTTGCGGGTGACCATTTTGCGTTCGAAGAGGTCGACGACCCCGTGGAGGAGGTCGTTGAGTTTGATTTCGATGGGGCGGGTGGTGTCGCGGTAGAAACCGAGGGTCTGCTGGGCGATCTGGGCGACGCGCGCTAGTTCGGCGTCTGCGGTTTCGAGCAGCTGCTGAACGGGTTCGGGGACGTCGGGGTCGGTACGCGAGAGATAGATGAGGTTGGTGACGGCCTCGAGGGGGTTATTGATCTCGTGGGCGATGGTGGCGGCGAGGCGGCCGGTGGCGGCGAGCTTTTCGCTTTGGCGGAGGGCGGTCTCCTGGGTTTTGCGGGCGGTGATGTCCTGCACGGTGCCGACCATGCCGATGATGTCGGTGGAGTTGGGGGCGAAGGTGGCGTTGCCGCTGGCGGAGAGCCAGGTCTGAATGCCGTCCGGGGACTCGACGCGGTACTCGGCGCTGTAGAGGCCGCCGGCTTCGAGGAACTGCTGCAACCTTTCGGAGGTGTGGGCCTGATCTTCGATGGCGACGACGCGCTTGCGGAGCTCGGTGCGGGTGATGGGGACGTGAGCTTCGGCGTGGAAGAGACGGGCGGCGCGCTCGTCGAGGTCGAGGATGTCGGTGGCGCGGTCCCAGGTCCAGGTGCCGAGCTGGGCGGCGTCGAGGGCCTGGCGAAGGCGGTCGGCGGTTTCGCGCTGGAGGGCGCGGGCTGAGTCGACGTGTGCGATTTCGAGGGTGAGGCTGTCGGAGAGGCGAAGGTTGTCGATGGCGACGGCGGCCTGGGAGGCGATGGTGGCGACGAGGTCTTCACTGGCGGCGGTGAAGGCGTCGACGTCCGGGTGGCCGTAGATGAGGCAGCCGAGGCTTTCGCCGGCGCGGCTGCGGACGGGGACAGCGAGATAGCTGCGCACGGGAGGGTGATTGGGAGAGAGTGCGGCGAAGGGAAGGCTTTCGGTAAAGCGGCGGTCGAGGGTGATGTCGGGCGAGCGAACGATGAGCTGATTGAGGAAGCTGTCTTTGGGGATTTCGGTGCAGTGGGGCTCGGGGAAGGAGGCGAAGATATTGAGGTCGGGGCCGGCTTCCTTATAGAGGCTGTAGGATTTGTCGTCGTTCCCGATGTTGTTGTAGAAGAAGGCGCCGTAGCGGGCGCTGCAGAGGTGCAGGCCGGCATCGAGAGCGGCCTGGACGATGACGTCGAGCGAGCGTTCCGAGGCAAGCAGGATGCCCGTCTCCACGAGGAGGCGCAGACGCTTTTCGTTCTGCGAGCCGTCGGGCGAAAACGCCGTTGTAGAGTCAATTCCCATCGATCTGTTTGGATGCAACGTGAGGATATTCAGCCGTACGACGCGCTCGAATGGTCATGCTGGGCCGCGGGCGGGACGCTTGGGAAGAACGGATGCGGGGCCCGGCTTTGATGAGGTCGAAGTGCCTGAATTTCTGGGGGTTGCGGGGCGGTTGCGGGGCGGCTAGTTGCCGAAGTGCCAGTTGACGCCGAGGCTGGCCTGGATGTCTCGCTGCTGGTTGGTGCCGCCGTTGGGGAGGTCGGTGACGAAGTAGTGGGCCATCGCGCGGAGCTCGAAGCGGTGATAGAGGTTGTAGTTGACGCCGCCGCCGAGGGCATAGGAGAAGTTGGTGGCGGTGTTGGTGAGGGTCTCGCCCTTGGGGTAGTAGCCAGCGGTGGCGTGGGTGATGCCGACGAGGCCTTCGCCGAAGATGCTGGCGCGGCGGCTCCAGACCGTGGGGGAGATGTGCCCGAAGCTGTAAGAGTAGCGGCCGCCGAAGAGGTAGCTGGACTGGTGGATATCGATTTCGGTGCGGAGGTTGGTGACGGCCATGCCGTTGAGGGAGACGACAAGGCCGATGCCGTGGAAGGGCGAGTAGGCGTAGTCGACGGTGGCGCCGCGCATGTAGAAGTTGTCGGAGGAGCTGCCGCCGACGAATTTGGTGCGCATCTGGGTGTAGGTGAGGCCGAGATCCATGGGGGCCTGGGCGTGGGCGGCGGGGAGGAAGATGGCGAAGGGCAGGAGGAGGGGAGCAACAAGGACGATCCGGCGCAGGGCGTTCGCTATGCGAGCTGCTGGGCGGTGGGTTGCGGTCCGGATTGGTGAAGCGGTCTGACGCATGCCGAAAGGTACTCCTGGTTACTGGACGGTGAGCGTGAGGTAGGTGGACCGGGAAAGATTGCCGGAGGTAGCGGTCACGGTCAGGTTATACGACTTCGGAGTTTCGCCGTAGTAGCCGGTGTTGGCAGGGCCAGCGCAGCCGGAGAGACCTGCGGTGATCGCGAACAGAAGAAGGACCGAGGCAAGTAGCGAGGCGAAGCGCTTGCGGCGGCGGAACCAAGCGAGCGGAAGGGCCAAGAGCGCGAGCGAGATGGGCGCGTAGCGTAGGGGCGAGCGATGCGCGGGCGGGCGCTGGAGGTGGCCGATCTGGAGGAGGGTGTCGGCGGTGACGGCGAGACTAACTGGCGTGGCGCCGGAGCCTGCGGCGATGGTGGTGGGGGTAAGGGTTCCGGTGACCGTGGCGGGAAGGCCGGTGAAGGTGACGGTGAGGGCGCTCGGGAAGGTGCTGGTGATGATGGGGGTGACGACGAGGTTATAGGTGCCGTTGCCGCCGGCGATGATGGAGAGAGAGCTGGAGCCTCCGCTGGCGACGGCGATGGAGAAGTCAGCGACGGTCTGGGTGAAGATGGGCGAGGTGGCGGGCGCGTCTGTGGCGTCGCCGGCGAAGACCGCGGTGATGGAGTGGGGGCCGGCGTAGACGAAGCTGGCGGTGATGCTGACCTGACCGTTGACGATAGTGCCGGAGCCTATCGGGGTGGTGCCATCGAGGAAGTTGACCGTGCCCGTGGGTGTGGTGCCGGGGGCTGCCGTGGCGAGGGTCGCGGTGAGGACGGTCGGGTTACTGAGGAAGACGGGGTTGTTCGAGCTGGTGAGAGCGATGTTGACGACGTTAAGCACGGTCTCGATGACGGTGTTGGTGGTCGCGCCCTGGTTGTTGCTGTCGCCGCCATAGACAGCGACGAGTGAGTAGGTGCCGGGGAGTTTGAAGCTGGTGACCAGGGTGGCGATGCCGCCGGTTAGGTTTCCGGTGCCAATGGTGACGCCATTGCTCTTGAAGGTGACGGTGCCGGTGGGGGTCCCGCTACTGGACTTCACGGTCGCGGTGAGCGTGGTGTTGGCGAGGACGTCTACGGGATTGACGGAGCTGGTAAGCGTGGCGGTGGTGGCGTAGAGAACGACCTGGGTGAGAGGCGGCGAGGTGATGGTCTCGGTGGTCGCGTCGCCGGAGTAGACGGCGGTGAGGATGTGGTTGCCGGGGGTGGTGAAGGAGACGGAGATGGAGTTAGCCGGGAGAGTGACGGTGCCGATGAGCGTGGTGCCGTCGTAGAACTTGATGGTGCCGCCGGGCGTGGGGGTAAGGGTGGTGAGCGTGCCGGTGAGGGTGGTGGACTGGCCGGGGTTGGAGGGATTGACGGAGCTGGTGAGGACGAGCGACGCGAGGTTGAGAACGTGCTGGATGTAGGGGCCGGAGGTTGCGGCGGTGAGATTGGGGTTGGTGCTGGTATAGACCGCGGTGAGGGTGTGGTTGCCGGCGGTGGTAAAGGCGAAGGGCAGGGTGGCGGCGCCGCCGGAGACGGAGGCTGTGCCGAGGGAGGTCGCGCCGTCGAAGAACTGGACGGTGCCGGTGGCCGTTCCGAAGATGGGATTCGAGGCGATGGTCGCGGTAAGATTCGTGGACTGATTCACCAGTGAGGGATTGATGGAGCTGGTGAGCGTGACCGAGGCGCCGTTGCCGACAACCTGGGTCAGGGTTGCGGAGCCAGGCTGGGTGAAGCTGGTGGGGGTGTAGACGGCCTTGATTGGATAGGAGCCGGGCGTTGGGAAGCTGTCGTTGATGCTGGCGGTGCCGACGGTTCCGGAGCCGCTGACGGTTGCGGTGCCGATGAGGGTGGCGCCGTTATAGAAGTCGACTGTGCCGGCAGGGGTGATGGTGCCGGTGGTGGTGATGGTGAGGGTGAACTTGGTGGTCTGATTGACGAGCGAAGGATTGACCGAACTGGTGAGCGCGAAGGTGGCGGGCTCGATGACGTAGATATCGTTGCTGACGGCGACGCCATTGGCGCCGGGTGGGTTGGGCGGCAGCGTTGCGGGGTCGGCGGTGGCAGTGGCGGTCCAGATACCGTACTGATTGAGTTGCAGGCCGGCGGCAACAGGGATGGTGAGCACGCCGTTGTCCGCCAGGGTCATGGTGTAGACGCTGGTGTTGGTGCCGGGGGCAGTGCCGCCGAGGTAATTACCGTTGGCGTCGGTGGTGGTGAAGGTGATATTGCCGCTGTAATCCTTAGCGATGGTGCCGTCGGATTTGTAGGCCGTGAGAACCAGCTCGACGGACTGGCCGAGGTTGACGGTGGTGGGCGTGGTGGGCGGCGCGCTGATGGCGACGAGCGTGAAGTACTTGAGGGTGGTGAAGCCGATGCCGCTAAGCGCGGCGGTATTGCTGCTGGAGAGGCCACCGGCTGCGGTGGTGGTCAGAACGAGGCTGGCGAGATTGGGGCCAACGACGGTTGGCTGGAAGTTGAGGTCATAGGTGCAGACGTCGCCGACGGTGAAGGTGCCACCGGTGGCGGTGGGGCAGGTGCTGCCGGAGGGGGCGAGAAGGAAGGCCGTGGGATTGGTGCCGATGAAGCTGGGGTCGTTGGCGTTGAGGTTGCTTTGGATGTTGCCGGTTCCCTGAACGGTGAGGACCTCGGGATCGTCGGTGGTATCCAGGCTGCCGACCTCTGTGGGGGTCGGGAAATTGATGGCGGGGGTGGAGCGGGAGACGAAGATGAGGCCGAGGGTGGTGTCGCTGATGACGAGGTCGCCATTGCCCTGGATGAGGACGCCGGCGGGGGTAGCGAGGGTGAGGGCGGGATTTTCGGTGAGGACGAACTGATCACCCTGCACGGTGGATTCGACGACCTGGCTATGGCCGGTGTCGGCGATGTAGAGGGTGCCAGCGGCATCGACGGCTACGCCGGTTGGCTTGCTGAGGGTGATGCTGGTGGGGGTGACGTCGGTGGTGGCGGTCGAGCCGAGCGGATTCTCGAGGATGCGATTGTTGTTGGTGTCAGCGATGTAGAGATTGCTATTGAGATAGCTGCCGGGGCTGGCGCTGACCGCGAGACCGGTGGGACCCGAGAGCGTTGCGCCCGGTCCGGTGAGGGCGAGGGTATTGGCCGTGGTCGAGCCCGGAGGCAGCTGATAGATTTTGTTGTTGGTGGAGTCGGCGATGTAGAGATCACCGCCCGGATCAACCGCGAGGCCTGTGGGCGTGGACAAGGTGACGTTGGAGATGACGAGCGGCGTCGCGGTGTAGGGAGGGCCGGCGCTGAGGGGGATGAGGAAGACCTGGTTGCCGGAGGAGACGTACAGGTTCCCTGCTCCGTCGAGGGCGATGCCTGAGGTGTTGTTGAGGGGCAGAGCGACGATGGTCGAATAGACACCGGTAGCAGACCGCTCGAGGACGCGGTTGTTGGTGACGTCGGTGAAGAAGATGTCGCCGACTCCATCCTGGGTCATAGAGCCTGCGGTGAAGCCGGCGGGAGTGAGAGTCGTTGCGCTGTTTACGGTGACGGAGGTGGTTGGGGCGAAGGCGAACTGCGGGGCAACCCCGATGCCCGAAAGATAGATGGTGTTGACAACGACGTTGGCACTATTGGTGACGATCAATGCGCCGAGGCGAAGGCCAATCGACTGTGGTTTGAACGCGAGATTGACGTCACAGGGGACGGGGTAAGTAATGGTGCCCGTGCAGGTGGACGAAGTGACACTGAAGTCCCCGCCGGAGGCACCATAGGTGACTGCGGTGACGCTTTTGATGGAGACAGGGGTTCCGTCGGTGGGACCGCTGAACTGCTGGGAATAGACGCCGGTGGACCCGACATCCGTGGACGGAAAGATGATGGCGCCGCCAGGGGAGAGACCCTGGGCGAGGGCGGAGGCTCCGCAGAGAGCGAAGAGGAACAGCAGGAACGTGGAGCGTACTGCCGCGAGCGAGAATCGGTGCTTGCTCGAGTGAGCTTCGCGCAGCGAGACAGTCATCATTCCTCCAACAAGGGCCGACAGAGCACAGAACAAGCAGGTTCCCCAAATCGGTAGAAGGTTGGGGTCGGAGGGAGTGGGCGCGTGCATCCCAAACCGGACGATGGCCAATCTGCTACCCGTAATAGATTCAACAACTCCGCACAATTTCCGCAGATGAAACGATCGGGTAAAAACTTGAGGTAACGCGCCAAGAATACCATCTCAAAACCCGCAAGCCACAATTAGTTCGAGAGGTTACAGCCTATTGAGCGTGGAAGGTAAACAGTTCCAAGCAGAAACACGTGTCTCCACCATGCATGAGGAAGAGGTTTGCGGGAAAGAACCATAGTGGATACGTGTCGAGAGAAAAGTGGTGGAAGCAGGACGCGCGGGCGAAAACAGGCGATGGATTTTGTTTTCTGATTCTGGATGATCGCGACGCGAATGTTAAGGATCGTTGAAGAGCTATGCGGGAGGGCCGAAGGGGGGCGGGGCGGTTGATGCTATTCTTCCCCAAATCGAACCAGGGAGAAGTCTGGCGGCGCGGGGGTAGGCTGACCCGCGACAGCCGAGGAGAAGGTAGGGATGACGCCACAGGAATGGGAGTCGCCGGAGAGATTGGCTACGCCGGTGCAGGCGAGTGTGGGGCAGGTTGCGGCGTACGGGTTGCGGCCGCTGAGCACCGGCGAGGTGCTGGACCGGACGTTTGAGATTTACCGGGCGCATTTCTGGCTGTTTGCGGGGCTGGCGTCGCTGTCGGGGGCGTTCAGTTTGATTCTGAATGCAATGGCGATGGTAGTGCACCATGTCGTGTTGCTGCACCACGGGATTCGGATTGCGGGGCTAGTCACGCAGGGATCCAGTGCGGTGATGGGACTGCTGGTGCTGCCGGTGCAGGCGGTGGTGTATGCGGCGTCGGTGTATGCGCTGTGCGAGGTGTACCTGGGGCGAACGACGACGGCGAAGGAGTCGTTGAACGCGACGGCGGGAAGATGGCTACGGTATGTGGGGATCGCGTTGTGGCAGGTATGGAGCGCGATGTGGCTGGGGCTATTGCTGGTTCTGCCAGGGGCGGTACTTATGGGAGTGGGGGCGAAGAACCCGTTGCTGTTGGGGTTGGGCGTATTGATCGTATTTGTGGGAGCTGTTGGGGGTGGCGTGTACGGGGTGATTGCGTACATCCGCAACTCGCTGGCGATTCCGGCGTCGGTGATGGAGGGGATGGGGGTAAGGGCGTCGATGCGGCGGAGTAAGACGCTGGCGATGGATACGAAGGGCAAGATTTTTGTGGTGCTGCTGATTGCGTTCGCGCTGTACCTGGTGGTGGGGACGATTGAGTCGCCGATGCTGTTTTTCATTGCGCGAAGTCCGTTCAAAGAACATGTGATGGCGCAGGCGGCGGTGCTGCTGATTGGCTTTGTAGGGGGCACGCTGGTGTCGCCGGTGGCGTTGATTGGGTTGACGCTGGTGTACTTCGATCAGCGGGTGCGGATGGAGGCGTTCGACCTGGTGATGATGCTGGGGGGTGTGGCTGCGCCGGAGGTGGCGGCGTGGGCTCCGGCACCGGTGGCGGAGGCTCCAGCAGAGGGCACGAGCGGTGATGCAGTTGAGCCGATGGGGAGTGATGGCCACGTATAAGGATTGGGGCGAGCGTCGGGTGCGGAGAGAGCCGGTTGCCGTTGCCTGCATGCTGTTGGGGCTGACGTTGGCGGCGCATGCGGCGGGGATGAAAGATGTGTCGGCGGATGGATTTGGCGCGGAGGTGGTGCGGCTGCGGGGACTGGTGGCGGGGTGCGCGACTGCGACGGCGGGGTGTAGCGCGGATGCGGTGGGGGACGATGTGCGGGTGGGGGATGTGGAGCGTGGTGGGTTCGAAGAACATTGGGATTGGTTGCGCGGCGCGCTGAAGGATGCGAAGACGGCTAAGGCGGAGGAGCGTGCGAGGCTGATGCGCGAGTCGGGGGCTCGGCTGCAGGAGATGGCGCGGGAGAACGGTGGGGCGTCAGAGGGTGGATTTGCGCAGGCGCGGGCGGCGGCGAATGCAGTGCTGGCGCAGCCGCAGTTTCAGGGTGCGGTGGGATTGACGTGGTGGGATCGCGCGAAGATGAAGCTGGTGGAGTGGGTGCAGCGATTGTTTGAGGGCGCGATCTATGTGGGGACGGCGGCGCCGTGGCTGGGAACGCTGCTGGAGTGGTTGTGCTTTGTGGGGGCGGGTGCGGGGCTGTTGTTTTTCCTGCTGCGGAATGTGGCTCGACAACGGTTGAGGGTGGCGCTGGGGGGCGAGCGGGTGCAGGCGTCGGCGTGGGAGAGCGAGGCGGATGACTGGGCGAAGGCTGCGGCGGAGCATGCGGAGGCCGGCGAGTGGCGGGAGGCCGTGCACTGCTTGTATTGGGCAGCGATTGTGCTGCTGGAGTCGCGGCGGGCTTGGCGGCATAATCCTACGCGAACGCCGCGAGAATATGTGCGGCTGCTGAAGCCTGGGTCGGGGCAGAGAGAGGGGCTTCGGAAGCTGACGCAGATTTTTGAGCGCGTTTGGTATGGGCTGCGGGATGCGGATGCGGGCGAGTATGCAGAAGCCCGGGCGCTGTATGAGCGGCTGGCTGGTAGCGGTGGTGAGGGTGGGAGCGGGGCAGGCGAGCCGGTCGCTGTTGGGGGTGTGGCGTGAAGCGTGCGACGCGGCTGGGGGATCGGTTAGGCGATCGGGGGCGGCTGCTGGTTTTGTGCGGCGTGATGGTGGTGATGATTGGGGTGGTGTGCGTGTTGGCGCCGTCGAGCCAGGAGAATGATCCTCGGCCGACGATTACGAATGTTGGTCCGCGGGGGGTGAAGGCGGCTTACCTGATGCTACAGAGTTTGGGGGTGAAGACTTCGGAGTGGAGTCATCCACTGGCGGAGTTGAATGAGGATTTGAGTGATGCGGAGGCGGCGCGCACGACGCTGATCCTGGCGGCGCCGCAGTATGACGCGACGCAAGAAAAGGATTTGGCGGAGGCGGTGAATCGGTTTCTGGAGCGCGGGGGGCGGGTGTTGACGACGGGGGCGGCGGGCGCGGAGTTGCTGCCGGGAGGGGAGGTTGCGCCGGCGGGAATGCTGGCGAGCGGTGCGTGCAAGACGACTCCGGAAGGGCCGGGAACGCTGGCGAGGGCGGGGCGAGTGGAGATGGTGAATGCGGCGCAGTGGGCGAAGGACGGGCCGCAGTACGTGGTGGAGCAGCGCTGCGGAAAGGATGCGGTGGTGGTGAGATTTTCGGTGGGTAAGGGTGAGGCGGTGTGGTGGAGCTCGGCGAGTGCGATGGAGAATGCGGGGCTTAAGAACGACGCGAGTTTGCGGCTGCTGCTGGCGAGCGTGGGGGCTGGCTCAGGATTGGCGAAAGATGCGGGACGGGATGTGGTGTTTGGTGAGTCCCTGCATGGAGCGGTGCGGTCGATTTGGAATGCGGCGAAGGGGCTGCCGCTTAAGTGGGTGGCGCTGCAGACGGCGCTGCTGTTCGGTCTGCTGGTGGTGAGCTTCAGTCGGCGACGCGGGCCGGTAAGAGCTCCGGTGCGATTGCCGCGGAGCTCGCCGGTGGAGTTTGCTACGTCGATGGGCGATTTGTATGAAAAGGGGGCGGCGACCAGCGCGGCGACGGAGGCCGCGAAGAGGAGATTGCTGCGGGTGGTGACGCGTGAGGCCGGCGTGGCACAGACGACGATTGAGGAAGGACCGGAGGCGATCGCGGAGGCGCTGGAGATTCGGTTGGGTGGGGATTGGTCGCTGGTGAGCGACCATCTGGAGGAGGCGAAGCGGGCTCAGCACGAGACGATTGCGATGGGGAGCGCGCTGGCGCTGGTGCGCGCGTTGAGCGAGGATGCGAAGAGAGTAAAAGCGAGTTTGGGAACCGCAGTGAGTGGTGCGTAGTGGGTAGTGAGTTGTGATGGAAGAGGAGAGCTTGTGAGCGAAGAGAGTTTGGGAGTGGCAGCGGCGAATGAGTTGTTCGTGCGCGGGCAGGAGCAGATCGGGCGCGTGATTGCGGGTCAGCAGGAGGCGATTGCGCAGGCGTTGCTGACGATGCTGTGCGGTGGGCATGCGCTGATTGAAGGCGTGCCGGGCGTGGCGAAGA
>Ga0302220_10001780_pt1 | contig 16400 bp, 19 predicted proteins | sample II_Palsa_E1_3_FD_194572 | JGI IMG/M metagenome (GOLD analysis project Ga0302220, IMG submission 194572) | Peat permafrost microbial communities from Stordalen Mire near Abisko, Sweden - II_Palsa_E1_3 | ecosystem: Environmental > Terrestrial > Soil > Palsa > Peat permafrost | place: Sweden...
TCCATCGCGCAAACCGGTTAAGCAGTCGTTAAGTGTAGAGTTATCAATAGGATTCCTCTATTTGGCAATTAATCGTGAGCTCCGCCACGCTCGCTTCGTTGGGAAGATTGAGCAGCGTGATTACCACTTGCCCCAGATCAGCCGGCGAGGTCATCTGCGCGGGGTCGCGAAGACTTAAATTTGTCCCCATATCCGTCGCGACGAAGCCGGGACACAGAGCGGTAACGCGAATTCCGACGTTCCAACCATGATGTCGAAGAGCGTGCGCTAGCGCTACTGATCCGAATTTGCTTATTGCATACAGTCCGGAGTTCGCGGATTTGACCCGTTTTCCCGACAACGAACTAACGATGATTACTCTGCCTCGGCCGCTTTGACCCAACGCCGTCCAAGCTGCCTTGGCTAGGCGACGTGGGGCTTTTACGTTCACCTCCAACATTGCGTCGAGGTCGACATCAACCGCTTCGACTACGTTCTTGGCGATCATGATCCCGGCGTTAGCTATCACCGCATCTATACGACCAAAGCGCATCATTGTCGCCTGCACCCACGTCTGCTCATCCGCGCCGGTGCTCGCATCATAAGCGTGCACGTCTACGTCTTCGGCGCTGGCCCAATCCGGTAGGGCTGGCTTACGCATACCTAAGGCGAGTCGCCAACCATTGTGATAAAGAGCTTGGGCAATTCCTTTACCGATGCCACGATTTCCGCCGGAAATCATGACTACACGCTCGCGTTTCATCCGACCCTCCTTATGTATTAGACGTTCAAAACGGTGAAGAACAATGACGCGGCGTTGTGCGTACTTACGATCAACATAGCAAGCAACGTATGTAGATAAGTAATACGAAATAATATGCTAAAAAACCACACGAACTTTCAGCAGGCTTGATAGCTCAATCAGCGTCGTGGTGCAGAATGGCTGTACCGAACCTTTATAGCTATCCGGAATTTCTTGACCAAGGGCAGGGTTTAGCGGTAACAGCGAAAGCGCAAAGCGCCAATCGCCGTAGCGCTGCTTCCGAGACAGCAGCCAGAGTTCTCCACTGGACAGTTTGTCTAAAGTCGTCGCGCTTCTTGTTGATATCAACAGAAACCGAAGAAATAGGCTTGGCAGTGAATCGAGACGTTTCCCTTAGAACTTTTTCCACCGGTATTGGCGGAAACTGATCGTGATGTTTAAGATGTGCCTTCTTCCAGCTTGACCTCCGAGTCGGACCACGGAACCGCCGCCACAAGACGCTTGGTGTACGATTCGCTCGGATGTTTGAAAACCTCTCCAGGCGGCCCCATTTCGACTATCCGGCCCTCGTGAATGACAGCTACTTCGTCGCAGATTTGGCTAGCCACTCGCAGGTCGTGAGTAATGAAAATCATTGCTATCTCGGTTCGTGCCTGGACGTCCGCTAGAAGTTGGATTATCTGGGCCTGAATCGAGACGTCCAGTGCAGAAACGGCTTCGTCAGCGATCAACAGCACTGGGTCCAACATAAGCGCGCGGGCGATACCGACGCGTTGGCGTTGTCCCCCCGAAAATTCGTGGGGGTATCGATCATAGGCATTCACATCGAGGCCGACTATTTGCAACCATTCCAGCGCCTTTGCGCGGGCGTTCTTTAGCGAAACGCCGTGTGTCCTAGGGCCGGCGGTTAGTATTTGGCCGATCGTGTGGCGCGGATTCAGTGAAGCGAAGGGGTCTTGGAAGATCATCTGAATATATCGGCGCAACGGGCGAAACTGTCGCTCCGTCATTGCTGCAATGTCGTCTCCGTTGAAGAAAATGTGGCCGCCGTCGCATGGTATTAGCTTCATCAGCACGCGTCCTAGCGACGACTTGCCCGACCCCGACTCGCCGACGATCCCGAGTGTGTGCCCCTTGCGGATGCTGAAGCTGATGCTATCAACGGCCGTAACAGTTCTAGGTTTGTAGAAAGGGCGACTTGTACCTCGGTATGTCTTGCAAAGATCTTTAACCTGCAACACCACTGGAGCATCGGCCCGAGTTTCCCGCCCATTACCCCCCATCTTAGGCACGGCAGCGATCAACTTGCGTGTGTAGGCGTGGCACGGCCTCTGCAACATCTGGGCCGCAGAACCTTCTTCGACCATCTGTCCTTTTTTCATAACTAGCACGCGGTCGGCAATCTCCGCTACGACGCCGAAGTCGTGCGTAATAAACATCACGCCCATGTTTTTCTTGCGCTGCATATCACGGATTAGCAAGAGGATCTGGGCTTGGGTGGTGACGTCCAATGCCGTAGTTGGCTCGTCGGCGATCAATAAATCAGGGTCGAGGGCCAGCGCCATGGCGATCATTACCCTCTGGCGCTGGCCACCGGAGAGCCGGAATGGGTATTGATGGCGAAGCAGTTCGGGCTCTGGCAGTCCGACTTCCTTAAGCAGGGTCACAATCCGAGCGACTAGCTCCTTGGCCGAACATATGCCGTGCGCCTGCAGAGCCTCACTAATTTGCTCGCCGATTGTCATTAGTGGATTTAGCGCCGACATCGGGTCTTGGAAAACGATGGAGGCTGCTCGACCCCGCATATCACGTAGTTCTATCTCCGAAGCAAGAACAAGATTCTTACCTCGAAATAAAATCTGTCCGTGATCGATCTTGATCCCATGGGCCAACAGACCCATTATCGAATTGGCCGCTACAGACTTTCCAGAGCCAGACTCACCAACGATGCATAAGATTTCGCCGGCATGCAAATCGAATGAGAGGTTCTGCACTGCATGGGAACGGTCCATGCCCGCCGGCAATCTTACGGACAGCTCGCGTACGGATAGAAGAGTCGCGGGCGGGCGGGCGGCAGGATGCAACTCCGCTTCTGAAATGCCTTGAATGCCTGGTCGGTTCAACATCATCTCCGTTTGCGTAGCCTATAGGATACCTAATGAATGTTTAAGAATTTCCATCCATGCAGCATCTCTCGAAACGCAGCCGCCCGTACACGTTTCCGTAAGCGGCCGGAGTTCGGCACGAGCGGAAGCTTTCTGCGTGATGCAATGCGATTCATTTTGGCGCAACGCCTATGGCCGTACATGCTCGGCCGCAGCGGGCGGATTGATACGCGAGCAGATAAAAGGCGTCGTGCGGCATATGCCGACACGCTGCTTCAATCGCTCGTCTAACGTCTAACTAATTTCGATTCTGTGAATCAAGAGAATTCGGGCGCGTGCACGGCGGAAAACCGACGCTGCACCATTAAATGGACTGCCATAAAGTAGGTCGTGATAGGCATCCGATTAGATAAACTAGGCGCAGCGTCCGGCGGACTCTCGAACTGCGCAGACGTTGTTTCAATTCTCACCACCCGTCTTTTCGATGCGTCACATCTTGGAAACTATTCTGCCGCAAAAAAAAAGCGTTTAGAATAAAGAAACGGAAGTGCCCCTACAATTCCGATATGTGGAAAGTATGATCGAAAAGTCTATCTCTGGAACGGTCGAAAAGGCATTGATGCTGCTGACTTTTCTTTCTGAGGCGGGAGAGGACGGGCTGACACTTGCCGAGATTGCCACGCGCGCAGTACTAGCAAAGCCGACAACTCATCGTCTTCTAACAACGCTTGTTCGCCAAGCTTTCGCAGAACGCGTTCCGAAGTCCCGGAGCTACCGGATCGGCCCGGCGATCACCGCAATAGCACGTCGGGCGGGCACCGCAGATTTCCTTACCCAGCGGTGGCGGCCCTGCCTTGATCAAATTGCCGAATCCACAGAGGCGGCTGCACTATTGCTGATCCGAGCCGGCGATGACGCGCTCTGCGTTGAGGCTAGCTTCGGACGTTACATGGTGCCGACACTTACGGCGGGGGTTGGTGGACGAATACCACTTGGACTGGGGCCGGGAACTCTGATTATCCTTGCCTCACTCGGCGACGATGAAGTCCGGGCGATTCTCGCAAGGAACGCCCCCAATCTTTCGCTGCGAAGCGGAAGGACGCTTTCTGATTTGATGGCGCGAGTGAGCCGCGCCAGGGAAGACGGAATGGCTTACGATGGCGGAGAGCTTTTGCCCGAAGTTAGTTGCGTTTCGATCTCGGTCTGCAAACACCAAGTTGCGATGCCCATGGCTCTGAGCCTTGCTAGTCTTTCGTCCCAGATGCCAGTGACCGAAACTGGGCGGATCGCAGAGATGTTGCGCGCCGCGATAAAAAAAATGCAAGGAAGAGGTGTCGCGGCGAGGGCAGTCTTTTAGTAAAGTTTACCGAGACGGTCCGTCAGCCGTGGGGATCAAGACGACACGGTCGTTGGACAGCAGCGCGGACTTTAGACTGCCAGGGGTTAGACCGACGCGTCCTCACTATTTAACATAAAAAGAATTATCACTTTTTGTGAGTTGTCCTAAGTACCTTACTTGACCTCGACTCGCTTAACTCTCTTCGTTGAACGACTGGCTATTGCGGGCGTATGGATATTGCAATTCTTTGTGCACAAACATGACTTGTGATTCAGAATGAATGTCATTGAACAATGGTTGTAGGAGGTCCCGGATGCGCATGCAGAAAAAAGATACCCTCCCAAGTAAGGTTTGTGCGAGTTGTGGCCGCACATTCACATGGCGCAAGAAATGGGAGCGCGATTGGAGCAGCGTCAAATACTGCTCGGATAAATGTCGTAGTGCACGCGGCACAGCTGTAAGGTAATCCTCTTTTTGTAGCCGTTGTACTAACGCTTAATCCGCAAAGATCAACAACGTTCGGTTGGTGTTGCGAAATTGCTTAAAAGTATCGGCAGTGTTTCCAGAGGTCCTCACCTTGGGTATGGCGCCTCAAGTTACTTTTTCGAAAGCTTATTTTGGTAAAGTACCGCCGCGACGGCGCAGACACTGTCGTTTTTGTCCCGAAGCGTCGCTATGGATGCGCCAAATTCCATGGTTTCGGATAATTTTTCTGAGCTGTGAATGGCGACGACTCGCTCTACGGCAGCCGGCAAAGCGGACAAATCGTTGATTGATTCGAAGTCGCCAAGTCCTGTCACCATCGGATTGTCGGAACCGCCGAGCATCGAGCGTACGTCCGTTTTGTACAGCACAAGCGGTTTGCCGGAGTGCCACGCGAGCGTCGCCTCGACGATTGTTCCCTCATCGGGTACTCTGCCGTTCAAGTTCGCCACAACGACATCGCAACATCGAAGCAACTGATAAGTGTCCAAAGCGAAGATCGCTCTATCAATAATCCTCGCTGCTTCGCTGGGCGATGCGCCGCATCGTTCCAACACAGGCTTGATCTGAGCAAACTCTAACCCGTCGCGATGCGGAAGAAATGTTGAAAAGCCAGACAGCTCCAGTGTGCTGGCTATGCTGTCCATCTCAGCGCGCTCGCTTGGGTTAAAAAGCGGACCCGCGCAATAAACTCGTAACATGAGCAATTATCTCTCGGCAGTCAGACAATCTGTTAAGACGGAAGCTGGTTGATGTGAGACGTTGGATGCCACTTAAGCTACAACAAATTTGTACATCAAAAGCGCTCTCAGGAAAATAGATCGGCCGCATATAGTTGCAGGGCCGTTCTGGTATGACAAAATGGGCCCGTCGCGAACAAAGCCGATTTTTCGTACCGCATCAGGCCCGCGAAGTATCATCGGTTGCGAAACGCGCCGCTCATTTGATTTCGTGGAGTTCCGTCATGTCCGTCAGTCAATGCGCAGCTTGCAAAGCCACCGTGCCACAGTACGACACCATCCATACTGGAAGCGACGAGCACAGCGACCGATTGCTGTGCACCGCCTGCTTTAACCGCGAAATGGCAAAGCACGCCGGTATCGACAATTTTGATCAAACAAAGTTTGAACCGATGCACCTGTCGGACGCCAGCGGAACTGTTCACGAGTTTCGTTTTCGAAGTCTGTTGCTTGGCGACAAACTTTCTCTGGAGGCATTCGACGCGACTAGCGCGAAACAACCATCGGGCTACCGGTTTCAGATTCTTGGAGATGCGGAAGCGGATCAATTTGTTTTGCTCGGAAGGCTGATTGAAAAGATGCGTCGTTTGCTCGCGGTTGTGCACGTAAGAGATGGCGATCTCGGATTGCAAATTGTCGACGAGACAATCCGTGGCAGAATCGAATGGGACGGTGACGAGCATTCGCTTATGCCATGCGTCGTCGTAGATGGGCGCCGTGTTGAATGGGACGAGCTCGGGCGCATGTTAATGACGTTTGAAGGATGGCAGTTCAAGCTCGAACTGTGCGATCCAAGTGACGAAATCTGAGATGGGGGCTTCCCTCAACAGTTCCGATAGCTGTCATGTAGATTAGACGGTTCGTATCTTGACGCCCGTGTGGCTTAATTGCTGAGCCCAGCAAGCGCTTCAGGCCGCCAGCAAACACTGCGTACGCCCTTCCCAAGTATGTCGTCGACTCATCCTTAACCGTTGGGCCCCGCGTCAGCGAGGTTCGACATCTTGTATCTTTAGTGGGGCGCTGCCTTCGATCCGGTAACATCTGGCGCCAACAGCAGCACAGTGAGAGTTAAATCCTGAGGACGGGTTCTTTCCCTATAGTGAAGCCGCTGTAGGTACACCCCACGCCCTATAATGTGGAAATTGTTAGTGATTTGACGACCGGGAGCCCCAATTTATGAGTCAACCACACGGGCGATACTCTGGATCTCGAGATAAGGGCCAGCATCAATCGCGCCAACAATCAGATGCAACACCGCGCCGAACGAACAAGCCATACGTTAAAGCGCCTCCTGCAAGAGACGCGGCTCAGACGGCGTCCATCTTCAAAACGCGTTCGTTTAAATTGCTGGTCGATGCAGTGGGCGCAGAAAATATTGCACTCGGACTTGACTCTAATTTAACGCGCGTAGCCGAACTGGTGAATGGGGAGAGGTTTACGCCCGAGACAGCTTTTCACATGGAAACGACGCTTGGCCTACCGCATGGTTTTTTCGATCAACCCAATCCTGTCCTCACGCCTGAAATCATTGCTCGCTTAAGGTCGCCCCTAGACTTTATTCACGTGAACGCCGAACCGGAATCGGCGTACGTGGAAGTGATTCGGCCAGCTCTTTCTACACAGTTCAATCACCGCCCTACCCTTACCGATCGTCCGCCCAGAGAATTAGAGATGCCAAAGAAAACAAATGGCGGGTCGCCTAAGGCCGTCGCGAAGAGCAACACGACTGCTGCAAAGCCTAGCAAGGTAACGCCACCGCAGACGGCGCCTGGGAAAACGAAAGCGCCATCCAAGTCGGCGGCTCAGCAATCACTGCCGTTGACCGATGTCGCCGCTTTGGAAAAGATCCGTCGCGCCAACCTGCACGTGCTCACAGCCCGCAAAGGATCAAAGGCTCGGCTTGGCGCGGTGATGGAACTTAGCGACTCCAACATGGCCAATCGTTTTTATGGGCAAAAGCGCTTGGACGATGCTGAAGCGAACCGGTTCACGGAACGCCTCGGTCTGCCAACTGGCTGGTTTGACGTTCCCCGGACAGAAACGGACATTCCCAAGTTGGTGTCGGAATTGCTGATCCCCTCGTCGGCTCATCACGCGGGCACTCAGGAAGAGCTGCAGCCTGTGGCCGAATCCAAAACGCCGATGGCGAAGACGCCTGCGAATACCAAAGCGCGGAAGGCGGACGCTCGAATCGCCAAGATCGATGGTGCGAATGGCACGGGCCATCCGACTGGCGTAGCCTTTGAGACGGAAGCGGTCGTTAAGCCCGACGATCAAGCCGCCCCGTCCGTCGCCGAATCGGCCGTCCTGCAACCCATCGATAGTAGCGTCTCGTCTTCCCCCGCTCACCAGGAGTTCACAGCACCCCCTGAGGCGCAAGGCAGCGGGCAGCCGTACCGTCTGATTCCTGCGACCAGTCTGGACGATTTGCTCGGCATTGCACCGATCGCGGAGGCGCTGCTCAAGACGCTCGCGGGCAAGGCACGTACCGGTCGCTTGGACGAATTGAAGGCGTTGGAGCTGTTGCGGCAAGCCGTATTGCTTTGACCTGATTCGATATGGCGCTTGATCTCACCGGTCGAACGTTTGGCAGGCTCACCGCGATTGCCCGCGAGGACGGCTCTCGTTGGCGATTCAAGTGCGCATGTGGCGTCGAAAAAGTGCTCGAGGCTCGTAGCGTAAGGTACCGCAAGACTCTGTCATGCGGCTGCTTGCGCCAAATCGACATTGCGCCTGGCCATCGCTTTGGCCGCCTCACTGCGTCCCACTACGTGAATCACGGCAAGAAGGGCGCGCGCTGGCTTTTCCAGTGCGACTGCGGATCCGTAAAGATTATTGCGTCCAGCTACGTAAGGAGCGGCCTCCGGACGTCCTGCGGATGCCACGCTCCGGCTGCGGTCGTCAAGACAACCGAACCAAGTGCAGTCGTCTGGCCGTTCCCCAAATGGCCTAAGACGCACAGCGGCTGAACCGGTCAAGATTGACCAGCCTCCGAAAAGCCTGACTAATCGCTACGGATAAGGGCAGTTCATCACAGACGATTCCGTTGAAGTCCATGCTCAGAACCATGCGCTTATCAGCGTCTTCGCACGAGCGGTCTGGATTTTCATCGATCAGCACCACACTGAAAATTTGCTGAGCGGCGGGTTGGCGGCCCTTGCGGACGCTAATCGTATTTAGCCAAATAGCAAGCGCAAGATTAACTGCAGCGCTGTCTTCAGTCGTAGGAAAAGACGCTACCGAATTTATCCATGCGTTCGAGCGCCATGCCCGAGCCGCGCACGACACAGGTCAAGGGGGATTCGGCGACGAGCACCGGCAGCCCAGTTTCTTCAGCAAGCAGGCGGTCGAGATCACGCAGTAGCGCACCGCCGCCCGCAAGCACAATGCCGCGCTCGGCGATATCGGCGCCGAGCTCAGGCGGCGTCTGTTCGAGGGCGATCTTGACCGCCGATACGATCTGGTTGAGCGGATCGGTAAGCGCTTCGAGGATTTCATTGCTGGAAACCGTGAAGCTGCGCGGTATGCCTTCGGACATATTGCGCCCTCTTACTTCGATTTCTTTGACCTCTGATCCAGGGAACGCCGAGCCTATGGCTTTCTTGATGGCTTCGGCAGTTTGTTCACCGATCAGCATGCCGTAATTGCGACGGATATAGTTGACAATCGCGTCGTCGAATTTATCGCCGCCCACGCGAACGGAACCCTTGTACACGATACCGCCGAGCGAAATGACGCCCACTTCGGTGGTGCCTCCGCCGATATCAACCACCATCGACCCGGTCGCTTCGGACACGGGCAAACCGGCACCGGTAGCTGCGGCCATTGGTTCTTCGATCAAGTAGACCTTCGAAGCACCGGCGCTTTGTGCGGCTTCCCGGATTGCGCGTCGTTCGACTTGGGTGGACCCACACGGAACGCAGACAACAATCCGCGGCGATGGCGCAAACATGCGCGCTTCATGCGCCATGCGGATGAAGCGCTTGATCATTTGCTCGGTGATGCTGAAGTCGGCGATCACACCGTCCTTCATCGGTCGGATCGCTTCAATGTTGCCAGGCACCTTGCCGAGCATCTGCTTGGCTTCCTTGCCCACCGCCAAAATCGTTTTCTTGCCATTCCGGCCGCCTTCTTGACGAATCGACACGACAGAGGGTTCGTCAAGGACGATACCCTTGCCACGCATGTATATCAGTGTGTTTGAGGTTCCTAGATCAATTGCCAGGTCGTTGGAGAAATAACTACGAAGAAAACCGAACATTCAAAATCCTGTCTTGCTGGCGGCCTACCGCTTGGCTCACCACGTGCGACCAATCGGCGGTCGAGAACGCAGAGGGTAGCAGTTCCGGGGGACGACGGTTACGAGGTCTACGCTGTTATCGATGAGGATGTGCAGGCGTGGAACTGACGTCGGCCTGAGTCGTCGATGAGTTGGGGCAAGAAATAGCAAGTCCGCAAAGGATCCGCCGTACGTTCAGCGACCCGCCGGCTCTGGCAGAGGTGCGGGTAAGAAACGAAGGTCACATGCGATGGCTTTGCGGTATTGCTGCGACAACCTTCCCATCTTCAACCAATTGTTCTTCCGTGAAGGCTTTTGCTACGCAAACCCGAGCAGCCCGCAACGGAGCAGGAGGCAAGGCGGGCGCGTTGCTCCGTGGATTGCAGGCACCGTCAGTCGAGCGAGGTGAGCTTCTTGGTGACGAGGCATCGCGTCAGGCAGATCTAACGTCGCGCTTGACGCAAACAGCACAAATACGGGCGAGGCACCATGAAGCTCGGAGCGGTCGAACAGCGTCGGACGTGGCATATGCACGGGATCGAAGCAGTCCCTGTTGAACAACTTGGCTTAGCCCGCGCTTCCGCGTGCTTTAAAGGAAATTCCCGCCCGAAGAGTTTCCCGCCTATTTGCAATACGCTTCTCAAGCTATAGACCAATCACCAGTGCTGCGATCGCTGCGAAGGGCAATGCCATAGTGGCCACAACAAATTCAAGGGCGTGTCGACCGCTTTAATCCTTTTCATGCTGTTTTGTGGTAAGCCCGGCAAACCATTGTGCATATGGCGTGTTTTTAGCCATATGCCGATTCAAGTCCGGTGCGTCGTCCGACCACCAGACGGGACCGCGCTCCCCGAGTTCATTTTTTATCAAGTCAATTCGCTGCCGCGCTTTTTCACGACGGACGCTGTCGCCAACACGCATTGCTGCGCCCTTCTCTCGGCGGGCCCGCATCAGTTCATTGACCAACTTTTCTTTTAGTTCGGAAGGTAAGGACGGGTTCGTGCATCGCCAGAGACGCCCTTTGACAACGAAGTATCGACCGTCTGGAGTAGTAGGTTTGGCTGCGTTCACAGCTTTCCAGCCAGTAGGTCTTGAAGCAGGTTCGCTACCTGGAGACCTGCACGCCGGAGACCGACATTTCTCTGCTGTTTCAATGGGCTTGTCTCGCAATTATAGGGCGATAATCCGCTCGCTATTTGGCATAGTGTATCGACACAGTTTTAGCCACGACCATGGGGACATCCGTTTCTGCGGTCCCGCTATTGAAGTCCACTGGACGTTTTGAGGGTGCATCACTAATGCTCGCGTCGAACATGACTCTTACCCTACCTGTCGCCTACCGCCGCAACAGGTCAGTTACGAGAGGCATACTACCAAGGCGGTAACGGGGGTTCCCGCCTTGGTTTGAAGGCCCGACTTTGTCGGGCCTTTTTCCTATGCAGCGAGCGCCGCGTCTGCAAGCGCCTCGACCTGTGCTTCGGTCATCATCAGGACGCGAAATTATCCGATACCAGTAACGCGCGACTTGCGTGCATGCTTCGGCGCGAAAAAAACACTCAGGTAACCTAAATATCACGTCGCTGCCAATTGGAAAAAAGCTTCTCCGATCGCGGAGTTGGCGCGCCCGCTGCGTCGGGCAAAGGATTCAGCGGCCAACACGTATCTCGATCTCGCGCTACCATATTCGTTAGACAGCAACCGTAGCATGGTTGTTTTATTACTTTGTCCTTTCGAAAACATGAACGAAATCGAACACCGGGGTTTTGTTTGCCCACGATGCAGCATCCCGATGGCAGATGGATGGGAAGTCCTTGCCGAGGGTGAAGTGCATCATGTTACTTGCCAATTCTGCCGCACGAAATTCGAAGCGTTGCTCGTCGAATGCAACGCGTGTGGCTCCGACGAGTTTGTATCGAGCCTTACAGATATCGATCAAGAGACCGTCGTTTGTTCGAAGTGCGGACATCACAACCATCGCGGCGAGGTCGATGATGGCGAAGACTCTGGCATTTGAACGATCCGTGAACGTCGACACCGAACAGGTGACGTTGAAGCTTTTCAAGGTATCTCGTGGATATTCGCTGGAACGCCGCATCATCGAGAAAGATGAGGCGTCAGCGGTCCAGGTTTTGCTAATCAGCAAGCTTGAAGAATTTGACGTTTTTGCAAATGCCGACCCGTACAAAAGTCAGATTGCGCCTTTTTACAATGAGATACGACGCAAACTTACGGATGATGGTTTATGCAATAACCGGTAATCGAAGGAGACTGAGGCATGGAATCGACCCAATCCGAAGCATCAGTTTTGAAGTATTTTGACCAAATCATATCTGCGCAAGACGAGTCCGACGTGGCGCATTGTGTGAGGGCGATCGTCTCGACGTTGGGTGCTGAGTCGTATGTCTTCGTCTCAATGAATCCAGCCGAGTCCCCTGAAAGCCGTGCATCACACCGGTTTCTAATAGGATGTCGGCCCGAGTGGTGCCAACTGTACAACGCTAACAAGTGGTTCATGACGGATCCGTTCTTGGATTACTCAGTCAGCAATACAGAACCGATCTTCGGTTCCCAAGTGGAGGTAACGACTCAAGGGCAGAAGGATATGCTTACCTCAGCTCACGAACATGGCTTCCGCAGCGGATTCGTCGTGCCGGTACACGCGAGCGACAAGGGGCGAATCGGTGTGCTTTACCTGGGGTCTGACAAGACTGAGGCGGAAGGCGAAAAGATCTTCTCTGCGAGTCGCATGTATTTTCGTGCACTTGCCGTGGAGCTGCTTGATTGGTCTATTCGCGTAGCTAAGCGCGAAATCATGGAGTCTCGCTCGATCACGGGTAAAGACCTGCAAGTCGTCAGCTACCTAAAAGACGGCTTCACGGCCGAGGATATCGCAAGGGAGATGGATGTCTCGGTGCAGACAATCTACGGCAACTACAAGAAAATCAAAGACAAGGTTGGTGCTTCGCACATATCCGAGGTAGTCAAATTCGCGGAAGTCAATGGACTGCTCGTCTAGTCCGAGACGGAGCTTCTGGCTCTCGCTGAGCCTCCCTTTGTCAGGCGCCGTGCTATTTGCCGCCGGCTATGCGTGGATGTTTGTAGCGATTGCGCTAGTTTTGGTGCCACTTCTCGACGCATTTATTGGCCGAGGCCCACCTTTGAGTGCAGCTCCAATCGAGAGGTTGTCCGAGCGCCAAATCCCTTGTTGGTTTGCATTAAGTTGGACGATGGCGCTTGCAATCGCAGCTCGCGAAGCCACAACTGCAGGCCCGGTCGAATTTGTTGGTTTGGTTATCTCCTGCGGAGTGCTAAGTGCCACCGCTATGGCCCATCTGCACGAGTTGACCCATCGAACCGGACGGCTCTGGCGCGGCTTTAGCGACATTGCTTTTACGGTCGCTGGCTACCCTCACTACAGGTTCGCGCATGAATTACACCACGACCATCTCGGCGACCCGTTGTTTGGGTCCACTGCTTCCGTGGGCACGTCATCATGGGCTCACGTGGTCCGGTCGTATCTCAGCGCGCTGAGGGCTTCGCTGAATCCAACATCGTATCGAGATCGCTCCGTCCCTCGGCGCCTGTATGCAAATATCTCGATCGCCCTTCTGCTGGTGATCTTGCCGCTAACGCTGCACGCTTGGCGACTGTCACTGTTCGTGTTTGGTTACGCGACAATTAGCGTCTTCATCGTCGAGACTGTAGGTTACATGCAGCACTACGGCTTTGACCACCAAAGGCAACACGACGCTATCCACTCCTGGGATGTTGATTTTTGGCTGTCCAATTGCCTGTTGGTCAACAACGGATACCATGGGGCACACCACGAAAACGGACGGTCGCCGTACACTCAACTGCGTCCAACCCGAGCCGCCTTACCGGGGGGTTATTTCCACATGCTTTGGCTGAGCCTTGTGCCGCCGGCTTGGTTCTCCGTCATGGATAGACGCGTAAACGTCCTAAACAAGCGACGGCGCCGACAACTGGTCACCCTTCGCGAGCAGTCCCTCCGCGACCGCGGCAAGATAGTCTGAGTCGAGAGAATCCAAGTGTATTGCAGTCGTCTCCCCGGTCTTGCCGTAGTTCTTGTTTGTTGACCGCGTGTAAGCGGGATCGTAGTGATCAATCATGATGCTCTCGAAAAGCGCGTCCATTTCCCTACGCTCAGCGAGTTCCTTCCATCTGTCGATCGTGACCCCTCCTACCAGCGGTTTCAGGTAGGTTAGCTTTTCGATCAGCCCAACAGGGTCTTCTGCAAAATGTGGATATTCTCGGTGCCACATCGCAACGCGCTCTGACATCGGTGTGTGCACAACAAACAAACGGGAGCGATGCATCGCCTCGAATAATGAAGTTGGCAACTGTACCTGACCGATCTTCTTGCTCTCGCTTTCGATCCAGATAGGCTTTGCTAAGTCAAACCGACTTATTTCATCGAGCAGAAGCGTGTCAAAGTACTTCTGACTGGGTTGGGGATGCCCGGGGATGCCGCCAATTATGGAACCTCTGTGTGAAGCGAGCGCTTCGAGATCCAGCATCTGGGCTCCCGCTTTTCGCAGCGCGTGAAGCAGACTCGTCTTTCCGCATCCAGTCGGACCAGAAAGCACATTAAAAGTCATCTTGGTAGGCACTTGCTCGAGTGTCTCTCTCACCCAGTTCCGATAGCCCTTCCACCCTCGAGGTAAACGTTCGACCTTGTAGCCAATTGTCTCCAGCGCATCCGTCCAAAGCTTGCTCCGTTTCCCGCCGCGAAAACAGTACACAAGGATGGTCGCTCGCTTGCTTGTCTGGAAAAACGGAAGCTCCAAATGACGAGCAATGTTTTTAAGCGAGTACGCGACCCCGATCTGATAAGCCCGCATCGGGTCAGTCCGATGAGTAGTCCCGACCTCAGCGTATTCTTCATCGAATACCACGGGGAGGTTGATAGCTCCCGGCACGTGGTCTTCCTTGAATTCACGCGGGCTCCTTGCGTCGATGATCAAATCGAAGCCCGTCAACGTTTGCAAGTCATACATAGTCGGTTCCACCACCATAACATCTGAAGTAAGTCAATACTAAGCGCACCTGCACCGTTACTAATCAAGGTCGGGCTACCATAAGACAAGACAAGCGGGCTACTTGCAAACGCCGTCCTCCGCGCGACAGCAGTCTGCAATCGTACCGCAAGAGATGCGTGCGGATCGCGAGGGATCGTTTGCAGGCTTCCACCCTACGTCGCATTTCGTTAAGAAGCGACACACCTTCAACAATTAAATCTGTTGAATCGAATCCATAAATGTGTTTTCATGTACAACAAATCATATCAAACGTTAAACACTCGATGCTTTTCGTGAGATTGGCAGGTTGAATCGTGGAAAACTAAGCTGTCTCGTGGCATTACTCCTTGCTATACGAACGATTGCAAGGGATCAAATGCACACGCTGACGAAACGGGACCTCGCGGTCCTCGACGGAGCTCAACCTGAATACGAGGTGTTTTTGGTGGAGACCAGCCAGAGCGAAACTGGTGATGACCGTGATGGCTGGTGGTTGATGAACGTGAAGATACCTAGCGAATCGAAGGTCTACGTCGTCCAAACCGCGTTGGGGCGGACGAAGCTTTGGAAGCGCCTTGATATTGCGGTTGATTTCGTCAAAGAGACTTGCCCGCGCGTCAGCACGGTACACGTGTTACTGCGTAAAGAATCGACGTGAGTGCGAGGTAAGTGCGACGTGAGATGAAGCGGATGATGCCAGTGCTATCAACACCGACATCAACCTAACCACTGTTGGAACTGTTGAGGCTCAAATGGCTAACCCCATTATAGGTGGAAAAACTCGTCTGTTGAACTGGGAAAGCGGAGTGCATAGCCTCTTGGTTTGCGGCGCGCTGTTGACATTCGTAACGCCTTCCCCAGTTTTCGCCGACGATTGGGGTTGTCAAGTGTTGCTGTGCCTAGCAGATCCTCGCGGGCCAGAGACTGAGTCAGAATGCAAGCCCCCCATCGAAAAGCTTTGGAATGCGCTTGAGCACGGCAAACCATTTCCCACCTGCGACCTGAATAGCAGCGCAGCAAATCTGCCGCCTGATGTCACGAGCTCATTGCCCGCGAGCGCGCTTAATGCGGACGAAGCCACGGGCGCGCAAAACGTAGGTGCAGGACCAAACTATTGCAGCCCAGATCTCCTCTTTTGGGGTCCACCCGAGCAAAGCATGCTCACATGCGGCGCTCGTGGCGCAATCAACGTCACCATCGACAACCAGCTTTACACTCGTGTTTGGTGGGGAATCAACGGCAAAGCGACCATCACCGAGTTCTATGGGCAAGGGTCGACCAGAGTCCCCTATGACCCCGCCTCATCTGCGCAACAATTTTTGTCAAGGAGCGATGCGCCAGGGTCCGGCGAGTCGCCTGGCGTAGATACCGGCGGCAATCACTAACCTGCGCGCGCGTACTGTCGCTGTAATCCCCACTGCAGTTGGTGCGACGTCATGCACCGTGTCAAGAAACAGCGCTTGATCTCGATCAGCCAATTAGTACAACTGAAAGGTAATAAAAGGTGCGTAGATTGTTCGTTGGCGAAAAATTAAGCCTTGTGCAAGCCGTGGTCGCGGTCTTGCCAGGCACGTCCCGTCGTGACGGTGTGGTGACCTATATCGGAGACGATGCGTTCGTGCCGCTCGCCGGTCACGCACTCGAACAGGCGATGCCAGATGAATATCTTCCTG
>Ga0302220_10001782_pt1 | contig 16392 bp, 14 predicted proteins | sample II_Palsa_E1_3_FD_194572 | JGI IMG/M metagenome (GOLD analysis project Ga0302220, IMG submission 194572) | Peat permafrost microbial communities from Stordalen Mire near Abisko, Sweden - II_Palsa_E1_3 | ecosystem: Environmental > Terrestrial > Soil > Palsa > Peat permafrost | place: Sweden...
TCCCAGCGCTTGGAAGGGTTGACCGCAAACATGCCCACAAACACCTCGAGCAAGTCCTCGCTCATGACGAACCGTTCGCTGAGCGATCGCCGAGGTGTATCCTTGAACGTCTGTGGCAATTTTTTTTTTTTTTTTTTGCAGTCATTATTTCATTGAACTGTATGGTTACGGTCGGTACCCTAAAGTGCTTGTCTTGGCTGATGGCCTTCTCCCACGGGTTGACGCCATAGAGCATGTTGAAGAATATGACGCCGAGTGCCCAGACGTCGGCCGGAGCAGCGGCGTACGTCGGCTTGCCCGATGTGCCAAAGACCTCTGGGGCCATGTAGGGGGGCGATCCGCACTCAAACTCTGCAGGCTGGTTGTTGAACGTCGCGAGGCCAAAGTCGCCCAGCTTGACGGTCCAGTCGTTTGTGATGAGGACGTTCTCGGGCTTGAGGTCACGGTGGTAGACGCCCTTGCTGTGGCAGTGTGCGACGGCGTCGACCAGCTGTAGAAAAAGCTCGGCCGCAAACGTCTTGTCGTAAATGCCCGTTCCTGCCTCCTCGCGCTTGATCAGCTCAAACAGGTCGCCGCGGTCGCAGAACTCAAACACAAGCAGCATGTACTCGGCCTCGTCGATCACACGCACCATGTGCGCCACGTGCGGGTGCTGGCCCAGCCGCTGGTTGACGACGACCTCCTGGCGTTGCACGTCCAGGTGCTCTGGCCGCAGTCCCGCCTTGAACAGACACTTGACGGCGTACTTGGTCTTGCACGCTGCGCGGGGGATAATTTAAGGCACACAGCAACAGAACACACACAGACGGCACTCGTACCTCCGGCCGTCGTCTCGCCCTCGTACACGGCGCCAAACGTTCCCAGGCCCAACAGCTTTGTCAGGAGGAGGCCGTCGACACGTGTCCCGACCATTCCGGTGACCGCGTCGTTGTAGTCGTCACCGTTGGTGTCGTCGTCGTCGTCGTCGTCGTCGTTGTCGACGCTCTCGTCGTCGCTCCTATTGTCTCCCTCGTCGCTGTAGTACTCGTCGTCCTGCATCATCTCTGCAGTGCTGACCGCCTGTGTGTTGTCGGTGACCGAATCAGAACCAACGGCTGGCCGTCGCAGACAAGGTTACTTTGCCGCAGTGGTGCAGGGGAGGGGAAGGGGGTGCTCGGAAGAAGCAACGGACGGTCACGGACTGGCTGCGGCAGAAGGGCAGAGCAGAGAAAAAAACCGAGCCGTTGGGGTATGGTGGGAAACGGGAGCTGAAAAAAAAAAAAAGAAAACAAACGGGCGGTGGACACAATTGCAGACCGAGAGGGCGCTGTACTTGATAAAACAAACATCGGAAAAGGCCGTTTAGCACTACTACTGCCACAACAAGAGTCGACGCAATCTCTGCTCATGACACAGGACACCTCGCCAAACAGAACACAGACAGAACACAAAAGAAAGAAGCGCTGACGTCATTTAAGTATGGGTGGAATACTGTGATAATGATGGTCGCGCGAGGGTTTTCTTTTTTTTTTCTTTCCCAAACACGTATTTTCACTTGTTCTGCTAACATGGTAATAATAATAATAAAAAAAAGTCATTGTTCTCATCAGTCACTCTCAACCCAGTCAGGTCTTGCAAGCCAATGGTGCGTCCCGGCCCTCGTAGGCGTCACAGATCTGGCGGACAAAATCGGCCACCTCGTAGCCGTTGGGACAGCTGTACCACGACGAGCGATCGCGGATGCACACGAGCTTGTTGTTTATGACAACCGAACACGACTTGCTGCACAGTAGTATTAATTAAATAGTTATATGAATTTAATTGGATGCCATACACCACGCCGCGCTCTTTGGATAGTGCGAGCGACGCGCGCAGAAGATCCTGGCCCAGTGCATCTTGTGCGGAACACTTGATGAGCTTTTCATAGTCCAAGCCGACCTTTCGTGCACACTCTTCTCCGTTGCGGGGCACCGATGTAAAGGACCCGGCCTGGCAAACGACAAAGTTGAACCAGTCGTTCAAATCGGGGTAGAGCTCTCGCGCGCAAAGCTGCATCCTATTGCCCGCGCACTCGTCCTCTCCGTGCATGCACGCGATGCCCATGTCGTGGTTTTCCTGCACACGGACACTTTACTCCAACAAACATCGAGCCAAAAAACAAAAAACAAAAACAAAAAAAAACAACGTACTTGAGCGATGTACTGCGTCGTGAGCACGGCAATGTCGCTCACCTTTTCCAGCACACTCGTAAAGTAGTCCTCGCAAAAGGCTGCATCCGGGCACATTGACATGACATGCAAGTCGACCTGCACCATTGGGTTTGCAACCTGCTGTTGTAGCGGCTCAGAGTCGTCGCCGCCCGTCGGCAGCAGCTCCTCCTCCAGAGCAGGCCGCCGCGGGCGTGCCTTGCTGCTGCTCGTCGGCCAGAGCACTAGGCATGTCAAGCACGCGAATGCCAACAGCACAAACATCCGCGCCTGAACGACAAGTGCCATGACGAAAGTTTTCAAAAGAAAAAAAAAATAAAGCTTTGTTGACCGTACTGTGATTCGAACACAGAACCTCCTGATGTCGTACTATTTATCGTAGTCAGACACGCTATCCAATTGCGCCATACGGCCTTGCTTGTGACGGCGAGAATATCTTGCCCCCAAGAAACGTTTGTCACGACGGGAAAGCGGTGTTTGCTGTTTTCGTCGGGACTCCATGTGTACAGGTAGTCCTCTTTGTCCTCCGTGATGAACCTCTTAGGTCAGAGAAACTTTCTTCAAAACAACAAAACAACACAAATCTGGGGTTTTAGACACCCTTGAGGGGCGACGACACGATGGCGAGGCCGCGCTGGTACGCACCCTTGCCGTCCAGTCCCTTGACGGGCAGCGTGACGTTGAAGAGCAGCTGGGCGCGCGCGGCGTTGAGGTACACGGGTAGGATGACGCCGTCGCCTGTGGGCGTCTTGGAGCGGGTCCAGCGCAGTCGGATCGTGGGCAGGCGAGTCGTCATGGCCTCGGATGGCTCGATCGGGCTCTCTGCGGTGGTCCACGAGGCACCCTCGAGGCGCAGGCCCGTGAGCAGGAACGTGTCCTTCTCGGGCTGGTCGTTCTTGGCAATGTCGATGCTCAGCGAGAGCTCCTCGAGCGACCACATGTTGGCCTGCGCAACCGACTGGCGCGTCGCCGTGATGTAGGCCTCGGGCGCGAGCAGGCCGCCGAGCCACAGGGAGGCCGGGGGCGCCTGGTTGGACGCCGACGCGATCGACTCGAGCTGCTTGATGCGCTGCGCAAAGTCGACGACCCACTGGGACAGCGGCACGCCGTTGGGGACCTTGTACGTGCGCCAGTGCTTGGGGATGATGCCCTTGTTCACGTCGTTCATGAGCGCGCGCAGGTGGTTGGTCTGCTTGAGCGTGCCCTGGCAGTAGGACTGCAGGTCCTTGAGGTCACGGCGGATCTTCTTGAGCAGCGACGCACCGCTCGACGTCTCGCGCGCAAACACTCGCGTGATCGGGTTGCGCATGGTCTCGACCGTCGTCGGCAGCGTCGACATCTTGTCGGGCAGCGAGTTGAGGTACTCGGCCGCAGTGGCAGCGAGCGCGACCATCCAGGCCGGCTGGGTGCTGGCGCCATCGCTGGCGATGGGCGCGGAAACGGCAGCGGCGGCAGCACCCTTGCCCTTTTTGCTGCTGGCGGGGGTGGGGGCGGCGACCGTGTCCTCCTCGTCGGCAGAGAGGCTCTTCATCGTGCCGAGCTTGCTCAGGAGCGCAGAGCCCTGGGATGTCAGCAGGACCTTTTCGGCGTTGGCGGGGAGGCCGAGCCACGCGGGCGACTGGCGGTCGGGCAGCGTCTGGATCCACTTTGCAAAGTGCGCGAGCGTGGTGCCCTCGGGGATGGTGACCGCCTCGCTGGCAGAGCCGTCCTCCTCAGCGGAGGGCTGGGCGGGCACGAGGGCAAAGTTGCCGTCAAAGGCCTTGGGGGTGAAGAGCGTCGAGACGAACGAGTCGAGCGTGCGCTGGTCAAACTCATTGTCGATGCGGCCTCCGTAGATGGACTGGGAGAGGAGCGTCTTGATGGCGTCCCACGGGATCTTCTCGGGCGCAATGTTGCTGCGGCTCTGGTTGCCGCCGGCGGCCTGGTCCACCCATGCGTTGATGACATCGATGGCGCAGCGGCGGTCGGCGTCGTTAAACTCGTACACCTTGGTCCAGCCGAGCGGGGCGTAGCGCAGACGCTCCTGCAACACACCGTGCAGCCACGACACGAGGAAGAGCAGGCGCGAGCGCTCGACGGGGGCACGCTCGGCGTCCTCCTTGGGGATCGAGCTGATCGACTCGAGCAAGTTGGCCTTGAGGCCGGGCGCACGCTCGTACACAAACATGCGCGAGAGACGCAGCACCGAGGCCGGCACGGCGGGGTTGATCTCCATCGTCATGAAGAGACGGAAGTTGGGGTGCGCCTTGAGCGCGTGCAGCTTCTTCTCCAGCTGGACGAGCCACGACGGCGCCAGGTGCACGTTCTTCAGCAGCACCCACACGCCGCTCTTGGACGCCTCAGAGATGGCCTGGTCCGCAAGCGCGAAACCCTCGGCCGAGCCGATGGCCACAGAGATCATCCGCTGGTGGTTGTGCTCGCGGGCGAGCGCGTCCACCGTCGACGAGGCGTCCAGGCCGGGCACGGAGCACAGCGCCAGCGGCGTGTTGGACTGGATCTCGCCGCCAAGCACGACAGCCTTGAGCTGCGCCACGTCCGAAGGCACCACGGCCATCACACCCTTGCCAAACACGGCCTCGGCGAGCAGCGACGCGGCCGGCACGACACGATCGGGGCGGAACAGCTTGACCACGAGCGCGCGGCGGAACGTGTTGACGACCGTGTCCTTGCCGTGATCGGCAGACTCAAAGCACTGCGGCACCGCGAGCTCGGGCGCGGCAGACGAGAGGAACGCCTTCCACTCGTCCGCGTTGGCAGTGAGGTGGGGCACGAGGCTGTTGGCAAAGAGGGGCAGGCGCACGGCCCCGGCCAGACGCTCCTTGGTCTCCTCGTCGAGGACGGCGGCGAGCGGGTGGCCGCTGGGGAGGATCGCGGAGGAGGCAGACGACCCGGCGGCGGCGGCGGTGGCAGCGGCCGAGAGCCAGTAGTCCCACTCGGCGTCGCTGGGCTTGTCGGCGTGGTTCTCGGCCGTGTAGATCTGGGCGAGGAGCAGGGCCAGGGTGATGTGGTCCTCGTGCAGCAGTCCGCGCGAGATGCGCTTGAAGGCCACGGCAAACAGGTCCGAGTTGAGGATGTGGAGGCGCTGTGCCGCGTCCTTGACGCCCTGGAGGGCCGGATTCTTGTGCAGGACGTACTCAAAGATGCTGTAGAAGAAATCGAGCGAGTACTGGTAGAAGGGGTGCAGCTGGTTGAGCGCCTCCATGACAAAGTACACGGCCGAGCAGGCGGCGGCCAGGGGCGTGTACTGCAGCGTGACCGTGTTGACGGCGGCCGCGACAGACTCGGTGGCGGCCATGCGCTCGGCAATGTCGGCCGCCTCGCGCTTGAGCGTCTCGAGCGTTGCGATGACGGCGTCGTTCTCCAGCAGGTTGCCTTGCGAGGCGTTGAGCGCGTCCAGAAGCGACTTTTCGAGCTGGCGCAGGCGCAGCTGGAACTCGCCCTGGGCGCGCAGGAGGTCGGTGCGCTGCTGGTCCGTGTCGGGGCGCTCGGCCTTGAGCACCTGGTTGAGGCACTGCGACTGCAGCGACGCACGCGTCACCGTAAAGTTGACAAAGGTCACGCGCGAGCACAGATCCGGCGGGAAGGACGCCGTCGAGTCACGCGTCGTGAGGAAGAGCGTAAAGGCGGGCGAAAAGTCAATGTCCTGCGCGCCCAGGCGGACGAGCACACGGCCACCAGTCTTGCGCAGTTCGCGATTGAGCAGCGGGTTGAGGATCGGGTCGAGCGCCTCCACGTCCTCCACCAACAGAGGGTTGCCAAAGCGCAGCGCCGACTCGAGCGTCTTGAGGAACGCCTTGTCCAGGAACGACGTGCGCGTGATCTTGCGCTCCTTAAACTCGTTCATGAGGAAGGCCGTGGCCTGGCCCGACGGGTCGATGATCAGCGGGTACCGGTTGAAGCGCTTGAGCAGGATCGCGTTCTCCGTCGCGAGGTCGTCCACGGGCAGCGCGTTGGACTGCCACGCCAGGCGCTCGTCGGCGGTCGAGAGGTACTCGGTGATCGACAGGTCGCCCTTGAGCTGCACGTTGGCCGCCTGCAGGTGCGCGGTCCAGCGGTGCAGGAGCATCTGGCGGTACTGCTGGTCATAGTAGCCGGCGTAGGCCAGGAACGCAGCCGAGATCAGCACATCGCCCACGATCGTGCCCATCTGCGCCTCAAAGGTCGCCGACGTCGTGCTCCAGCGGTCCCGCTCGCTCGAAAGCGAACCGAGGAGCTTGGTCGCGCGCTCGACCTTGGTCTTGACCGTCTCCATCTCAGACTTGAGCTGCTGCGTCTCGGCGATGAGCACGGCGTACTCGTCCTTGTAGCGCGCGATCGATGACTCGAGCTCGTTGATCATGCTCACGAGCTCCTCAGCCTTGAGGCGCGTCTCGGCCGCCTCCTTCTCCAGCGAGAGCACCTCGTTGCGCAGGGGCTCGACGCGATGGAGGATCTCTGAGAACGACACCTGCGCAATCACCCACTGCACGAGCGGGCCGCACGCCTTGGACGCGCGGTCGACCTTTTCAAACGTGTAGTCGGGGTTGCTCAAAAAGTTCTTGTTGATCTCGCGGCGCATGCCCTCGGTCATGTTGGCGTCCGTGTCATAGTTGACGATCGACTGGATAAAGTCGTTGCGGCGCAGGATGCCCTGGATCGTCTTCCACGAGTCGACCTTCTCGCCCAGGAGCACACACACACTCTCCAGCGCGAGTTTCACGAGTGCGGGCGGGTTGGCCAGGCCACGCACCTCGACCAGGTGCTGCGACTTGATGTTCTTGACCGACTGCTCGGCCTCGCGCACGGCCGGCTCGGCCTTGGCCAGGTCGATTTCGACCACCTTTTTGCGCTCGTTGATCGCGGCGGTCTGCTTGGCCACGGCCTCCTGCAGCGTCTCCGAGGCCTTCTTGCGGCTCTCGGCCTCCTGCTGCTCCTGGACCATGCTGCGCAGCTTGTTGTTGGCCTCGGTGTTTTTCTTCTCGAGCTCGACGTTTTTGATCGCGAGCGACTTTTGCAGCTTCTCCACGTCCTCAAACGTGTCTCGCAGCTTCTTCAGACCCACGTTCAGGTGCAGCTGCTGCTCCTCGAGCTGCTCGCGCTTGTTCTGGAACAGGCGGACATAGTGCTGGATAAAGTCTAGGTAGTGGCGCGGGGTAATGTGGCTGGCACGACCCTGGCGCTTGGCCACGCGCGCGTTCACGTCCTCGAGCGACTTGTGGATGTACACAAACGCGTTGACAATGGCATCGCGGTGCGAGGGCGGCACGGTCAGATCCGGGTAGGCCGCGGGGAAGTAATCGGGCACCTTGTACGTGGCCACGTCCAAGTCGAGCTTGTCGGTAAACTCCTTGCCCACCTGGAAGTAGGCCTGCAGAGACCAGTCGCCAAACCAATCGAGCACGCAGCGGTTGAACAGAGCGGGCGACGTGGCAGCACGGCCACCGAGACCGCCTTCGGGCGGGTTCATCGTGAAGACGACGTGGAGGTTGCGCATGACCTGCGCCGTGAACCACTTGTACAGCTCGTCGGGCGAGTCGAGCATCAGGCCGTCGCGCTGAGCGCCCTCCTTGCACTGGGTCATGAGCGCGCTGTGTTCGTCGCCGTCAAACAGGCCGGGAACCTCGCCGTTTGCCAGGAGCGTGTTCATGCGCTCGAGGAAGCCAGCGTCAAGGATGTTGCTCTCGTCCAGGATAAAGGCAATCTTCTCGCCGCGCGTGCCGGCACGGCGCAGGAGATCACGCAGGTCGTCGTCAAAGTCGTCCATCGTGTAGCCATTGTGGACCTTGATCTGGTAGACCGAGAGGCCGTTGAGCCACGCGACAAAGCGGGACAGCGTAGTTTTGCCTATTGTTTTTTACCATGAGTTTTTTTTTCTTTCTCTCTTTTTCTTTTGTATTTTTTTTTTTTTTTTTTTTTGGGGGGGGGCCTCCTTACCTGCACCGGAAACACCAATAAGCAAGAGGTGACCCTGGACCTGCTTGAAGACACGGTCGATGCGAAGGACGTGCTCGAGGAGGTCGTTGAACAAGACAAGCGGGACATCGAGCTCCTCCTCGTAGAAGACGCGCAGACGAGCACGGATGTAGTCGCGGAGCTGCTCCTGTTCGACCGGGACATAGTACTTGGAGAGCCAGTCGGAAAAGAGGATGGGGCGCTTGAGTGCGACCGCGACATCGACCGCGGGGAAGGACTCCTGGGCAATGCTGTCGAGCAGGGTGCCAGTCCACTGGCGCTCCTCGGGTGTCACGAGACGGTCAGCAAACAGGCGGAGACCCTCGTGGGCCCACAGGCGCACGAGTCCATTCAGGTCGAGCGACTCGAGCGGCTTGATGGCTTCGTACACACCACGGACCCAGCGCGTGAGCTCACGAGGCGAGTAGATGTAGTGGGCCTAAACAAAAGCATTTTAACACAATGAAAAAAAAATAAATAAATAAATAAATAAATAAAACAAGGGTGAGTAGTACCTGCTGGTCCGGGGTAAAGTGCTGTTGCGACTTGAGGTAGACAGAGACCATGGCATCGGTAAGAGCCGGGGCGAACGATCGCAGGGCGGGCTGCAGCTTGAGCAGGGCACGGTTAAAGGTGCCGTAGATCTGCTTGAGCGAATCAGGCCCAGGGTAGTCGACCATGATGAGGGGCGCATGGCGCATGAAGCGGTGCGAGAGGGGCACACGACCGGGGTCGGTTGGGGGGTTGCAGGCACCGACAAACTGGACGCGCGAGAGACGGACCCACTGCTTGTCGTGGACGCGCCAAAAGCCTCCCTGCTCGACCATCTGACGCAGGAACGAGATGACGCGCTGCGTGCCGTACTTGTCGGCCGCAGGCAAATTGATCTCGTCGCAGAAGAGCACAAGCCACTTGTTGAGCATGGTGGGTGCCAGCACGAGGCCCGAGGGCGTCTTCTTGTACTCGCAGTACTGCTCAAAAGTCTTGAGGATAAGCTCGGGCGTGGTGGCCGATGAAAAGTTGAGGCCGGCGACTTCGAGCTCGGGCAGGGCGCGCAGGGCAGCAAACAGGGTCATGGTCTTACCAGAGCCGGGCGGGCCGCAGAGAAGCAGCGGGCGGTGCTCGGCGAGCCACGTGTACAGCACATCCTCGTGACGAGCCGTGTCGATCGTGGGGATGACCACGTCTGCGGCAGAGACCTTGTGCGTGTCGATCTCGACGACGGGCACACGGCTTGACCAGGGCGCAAATTCACCCGAGCTCACTTGGACCTCAAAGTCGATCAGGGTTCGCTCGCCGCCAGAGTGGGGCAGGTCGATGCTGCAAGTACGGAAGGAGGGAAGGAAGGAAGGAACGAGTAAGTAAAATAAAAAAACTAGAAGGGGAAAAAAAAAAAAAGGCATACTTCATGATCGAGAGCACAAACTTGCCGAGGTCGGCACGCAGGGGCAGCTTGCAGTCGCCCGAAAAGGACCAGACGAGCGAGTAGAGGAGACGCTTGGAGAGGAACTTTTCGAGGAGGTCCTGCGACATGGGGAAGTCGGTGTGCTGTTCGTTGTACTCGAGGACGAGGCGGACCGACCGGTTGAGCATGGAGAAGAGCGTGTTGAGGGCGCGTGGCTGGGTAAAGTCCATAATGTGCTCAAGACCCTCGGCAAAGATCAGCGCCTTCTCAATCAGACCATCAGGGGAGAAGTGCGGGGCAAAGATGCTGGCACAGTCGCGCTGCACGCGCAGCGTCGGAGAGACCTCGGCTTCGTGCTCGCCGCTGGGCGTTGAGGCTAGTTCAGTTTTGCAAACAAATTTAAAATAAAATTCGTGTCTTCTTTTAATTGGAATGCGTTACGTGTCGCCGCGGACGAAGACTCTTCGGCGGCACCAAGCGAGTCGTCGAGGGGCACGTTGCGAAGCGTGTCGAGGTAATGGTGGGCCTCCATGGCAAACGTGACGATGGCGTCGCTAAACCAGATCATGCCGCAGCGAGACACGGTGGCGAGGGTGGCTGAGCGCAGGTCTTGGACCTCAAACATGATGCGCACGTTGGGCGGGAGGGCGAGACGCTCTCCGTTGGGCAGGGTGAGGAGCTTGTTGTCATCAAGGACACTGTTGAGGTTCTCGACCCACTCGGGGTCCACATCGCCATCAAAGATGATCCACTGGCGGCGGTTGAGCTCGCCACGGACGTTGTCAATGACCTTGCGGAGGATGTGTGTGAACAGACCGTCGGTCCACTCACGGGTGGTCGGGTCGAGAGTGCCGTAGAGGGCGTCCTTGGACATGGCCTTGGGATCGATGACGTGCGCCGAACCCTCTGCGCCCTCGATGCGCGCGAGCGCCGCCAGAAGAACCTGCCACGCCTTTGACTTGCCCGAGCCAGAGGGGCCCACCATCATCAGGCCGTGGTTGATGTTTTGGATCTGGTACAGCTGCATGACCTTCTCGACCCAGGCGGGGTCGGCAACAAGGTGGCGGTGAGCGCACACCTTGAGGATCTCGGCACGGAGACGCTCCAGGTCAGCGGGGACGTAAGGAACGCCAGGGAAGACGTCTGCCAAGAGCGACTTGAGCAGTGGGATATCCTCCTGTACGAGCTTGGGAACGACCGTCTCGGCAACCGACTGGATGATGATCTCCTGCTCGGCAATGTCGGGCAGGTTGCCGCCGCCCGAGGCCAGCAGACGCGCCAGGCGATCGCGCTTGAGGTTGCCAGCCGAGACCAGCACCGATTTGAGAGCGCGAAGACCAAAGTCGTAGTGGGGCTGGGGCGAAAGTTGCTCCTCGCACAGATTGAAGAACGGAACGACCTTGGAAGCGAGGACCTCGGCCGTGCGGAAGCCCTGCGAGTAGAGCATGACCTAACGAAAAAGAAGAAGAAGAAAAAAATACATCGAGTTTTAAATTTTTAAAAAAAATTTTTTTTTAGGATCTCGCGCTCACCTGAGCGATGAGCTCGCGGTCGGGTTTGGTCATGGCCATGCTTCGGAACAGCTTCTTAAGGTTGTCGGGAAGATTGGAGCGACCGGCGTAACCAGGGTTCATTGTGATGAAGATGCCGGTGGTGGCCTTGACCATGACTGTCTTGTCGACCAGCTGGATCTCAATCTTGTTTTGGCCCTGCTTCTCCTTGAGAGCCGTCTGGATCGTTTGGACTTGCTGCGAGACGGCCGAAAGGATGCGCTCCTCGAGACGGTTAAACTCGTCAAAGCACACCCACTGACCCGTCTGGCAGACACCAACAAAGATGCGGCCCATGGCCTGGAAGTCGAATGCCTCGTCGCAGCAAAACACCAGCACAAAACGGCCGAGCTGAGCACCGAGAGCCTTGACCGACTCGGTCTTGCCCGTACCGGCGGGACCAAAGGGCGAACCGCCCAGGCGGAGCTCCATCGCCTGTGTGAGCGTGAGGTAGCAGCGGTCCGTCAGAGGCGTCTGCACGAGCTTGTCGGTGAGACCCAGGTACTCGTAGCCATAGTCAAACGACGCATTGGCCATCTTGATCGACAGGCGGGTGAGTGGGTCGTCCACCTGTTTATTTTATTTTATTTTATTTTATTGCGCATTTTTTTTTTAAATAAAAAAAATAAATAAATAAATAATTACCTTGGGGTTGAATGCAAAGCGCATGTGGTAGAGCCAGTCAAAGGACTTGTTGCTCGAGACGTTGGCGCGTTGGAGCGCACGGATGACATCACGTTGGTGGACGAGTTCGGTAATGAGGTGCTCGCACTTTTTGCGCATGATCGGTGGCAGCTCGTTCAGGACAGTGTCCGCGAGAATGGTCAGGATGGCCTGGAGGCGTGTGAGGACGACGCCGAGACCCTCGGCAGCCTTGTCCGACTGCTGCAGGGCCTTTTCGGTTGCCTCTGACCAAAGGACCTGTGACGTGAGGACGACGAGCTGGGCGGGATACTTGGTGACCCAGTCGAGGTACTGCTTGGCGTCGATGGTGGCCGAGCTCGGGGCAAAGAGGGTGGTAACCTCCTGAATGCTGTCGGTGAGGACGAGCGCGAGCGTGACGCGCATCTCGTTCTCGAGGGCAGTGAGCCACTCATTGATCTTGGGTCCGTTCTTGAGCGAGATGGGGTTGCGGAAGCGGACCTCTTCACCCTCGCGCGAGGCCATGCCCTCGATCACGGACGCGTCCTCGTTTAGCAGCAAGTTGGCCAGGCCAGCAAACATCTTCTTAAAGTGCTTTTGGATCTTGACAATGTCCTTGGAGTTGCCGATGATCTCGAGCAAGTCCTCGTCACCCACAAAGTAGAAGCGGGGGAACGCAGAACGTTCACGCTCGAGGTACTCACCAAGGGCCTAAAAGAATACTAAGAATGCAAAAGTTGAGAAGGAAAAAGAAAAAGAAACCTTTTGGATCTTGGCAAGAAGATCTGCGAGACGCTCGAGCGAGCGCTGGACACCCTGGATCGAAAGGACCTCGAGAATGTTGGGAGCTTTTTGGACCTAGAGCACTCAGGGTTACTTTCAGTCGTTCAGTTTTGGTATACCTTTTTCATGAGCGCAAGGAACTCGCTGTTGATCGACTGGAAACGCGAGGTCTCTGTGGGCAGGAGGTTCTTGATATCCGCAGAGCCCGAAAAGATGCCCTCGAGATAGACCCACTGGCGCTGAACGTCGATCCACACGTCAAAGAGAACCTGGATGCGCGTGAGCTTGTCTTCCCAGGCGAGGGCCTCGTCCTCAAAGACCTTGAAGTACGGGGAGAGCTTCATGGCCGAGAGCGAGTTGACGTGCTCGCCGCACTTGCCGAAGAGTTCGTCCCAGCCACGGATGAGACGGCACTTGTTCTGGTAGGGGACGAGCTCAAGCTCGTACGTCTGCCAGGTCTCGCGGACCTGCTTGAGGAACTCCTCGAGGGCCATCTCGCCCTGGGCAACGAGGATCACGTCTTTGATGGCCTGCTCGTTCTTGCTCAGGTTGAGGTCCCAGACGTGGCCGAGGGTCATCTCCTGAAGCAGGAACTTGCCCTCAACGCGCAGGCGCTTGAAGAGCATCTTCCAGTGGCGCTCGCGCAACGCGTCCGACTTGAGGTCCGACATGAGGGTGTTGATCTTGAGGTAGGCCCTAAAAAAAAAAAAAAAAAAATAAAAAAAGTTTGGGTTGGTTTTCGCTGCTCAACAATTGAACTGGTCTCACGGTACTTGAGCGTGGTTTGGACGTGCTCGTAGGCGGCGTACTGGCGCAAACGCGCAGGCAAGTCCTTGATCTCTGTGAGCATCTGGTCGAGGCGACCGCGGACTTTGCGGGGCAAAACAGACGACCAAGCTGTGTCGGCGAGCTCGGCAACAGACTACCAAAAGCTTGTCAGGAACGCGCAGAAAATAATAAAGAAAAAAATTTTTTTCTTTTTCCCTCCTTACCTGCCAGACACGACCAAGTTCAGTCCAGACGCCCTTGAGGTCGCGGAGTTCCTCGAGGAGGGGGGCGAGACGGTCGTCCTGGGAGAGCTCGAGGTTGAGGGCCTCCTTGGCCTTGCACACTTGGAGGTACTCGTCCTGGAGACGCGAGATGCGACCCTCAAAGACAGAGAGTGAGTTGGTGGCGACATCGGGCTTGAGGTCGCCCTGGACGGGCTTGTTCTGGTCCCACTCGGCCGTAAGGTCCTTGACGCGCTTGTCGACGGCAGCATCCTCTGCGATAATCTTGGTTTGAAGGTTGGCTAGATTGGGCGATTAATGAAACTTTCTCAACATTCACCTTTTCTTTTAGTACCGATCTGGTTTTGGATTGCGGCATTCTTGCGCGTGAGGATCTCGTTCAAGGCGGTCCACTCGCCGTTGACCTGGTCAAAGTGGAGCCAGTCCGCAGGGAAGAGGAAACGCTGGCGCTCCAGCAGCTTTTGGCCCGCGCGGTAGATTTCGAGGGCCTGGGTCCACGCTGGCAACTTGCGCTTGAGTTCCTGTGAATGCATTTTTTTTTATAAGTACTTTTTTCGAATGAAATAAAACGAAACGGAACGGTACTCCGACAAACGTGATGAAAACGACGGCATCCGTAGTCTTCTCACCATCCAGGGAGTGGGCCTCGAGTTCGTTGCGGCCCTTGCTGATGACGCCAAAGAACTCGGCCATGGCACCACCCAGGCGTTGGCCAAAGCGCGAGAGGATCTCCTTCTGCCAGCTGTCGTACTTGGCATTGACCTTGGCCTGCACTTGGGCATAGTTGACGACTGCAGAGCCAAAGGAGCGTGACGTGTCGGCATTGTCAAAGGTGTTGCGAGCGGCACGGATTTCACCGAGGAGCTGCACAGAACATGATACTCTTTCTTTTAATAAAAAAAAAAAAAAGGAAAGGTTTCAACACATCAGTACCTGCTGCCAGAGCGTGAGATCATCGCCGAGGCGCACATAGACGTGGTTGGCCTCGAGGTCCCAGAGGGCCTGGTACTGGAGCCATTCCTGGACGTATGCCGAGATCGCTTTGACCTTGTCATCAATGACTGCGTATGCCTTGGGAAGGTCGCCGCTCTTGAGCGTGGCAAGGAGGATGCTGTGGTAGGTAGTCTCTGTGGGAAGCTCGTCCTTGCGCAGACCGATGCTGTAGCGCGTGCTCTGGATGCGAGGGAGGGCAAGCACGATGCCTGAAAGGAAAAGGATAAATCTTTTGTGTTCTCTCTATGTGCGTTACCGAGCCAGACGAAAAGTTGCTGGATCCATGTGGAACGGGCCTGCTCGACCGGGGGCTCGAGGTGCATGACCTGGTTGCGGATGCGCAGCTCAAAGTTGATCGTGGGCATGTCTGGGAGGGTGGCGAGGGCAATCTCGCGCACCTCGTCGTCCACGTTACCCAGGTTGACATTCTCCGGGAGCTCGGTCGTCCTGCCAGAGGTGCCGACCTTGCGGTCGACGGCGAACGAGTGGATCCACACCTTTACGGCGAGCTGGAGACGCGCGGTGAGCGCGGTCTGGACACGTTCATTGAGCTTGGCAACCCACTCCTCCAAATTGCTGATGGACTCGAGGTTGAAGCGATCAATCTGAGCAAGTGTTATTATTATTATTTTTTATTTTCAGTTGTTTCCTTTGGTCGCATTGGGAAATGTGCATACCTGCTTCTGGAGAGAGTCGAGAATCTCGGTAAAGGCTTTGGGCTTGAACGCGCATGTCTCGAGGGCCTCGATGCTCTTGGTGATGCTCTCGTTGACCAAGATGAGGTCGTTGACCTTTTCGTGGTAGTTGGTCACGACGTTGGCGAGGTCGCGAACAAACTTGGCCTGGGCGCTTTCGTTTGAACGGTTGTTCTCGGGGCGCGAGAACGCCTCCCAGCGCATCGCCTTTCCGCGCGTGATCATGGTGTGGATCTCGTTGATTTGTCCAGACACGAGCATTTGCTAAACAAGACGATTTTTAAACGAAAAAACGTTTTTTTTTTTTTTTCGCAAAGCTCTCGTCCTTACGAGCTCGTGGTGCTCTTGAATGCGTGTGTTGGCCCGGTCATACGTGCGAATAGTCTCCATCAGCGAAACAGCAAAAGGGTAGACTTGTTTGCCCTCTTTGGCAATGGATTGAATCTACCAAGGCGGGAAAAAGTGAATAATTTTCAACAGTTACTTGAACACGAGGGAGGTACCTTGTTGACATTGAAACCCATCCAGGTCAGGTTGCGCACCTCTTTGAAGAGGGTAATAAGCTGAGTGTCAAAATTGACGACAAGTTGCGTGCGGACACCAAAAGGCGTGCGCACGTCACGAACATCCAAGATCGGGCCTGACACCTTGAGGTTGCGTTTGGTAATGTCGGCAACCCACTCCTCAAAGATCTGTTTGTTGTTAAAAATAAAATAGAATACATAAATAAATAAGAAATTTTCAAACTTCGAAATACCGGGTGAGTGTCAAGCTTCTTGCGGAAGGACTCGGCCTCCTGCTGCAGCTTCTTGCCGGCGCTGTAGTTTTCCCAGCCCTTGCCAAGGACGTCTTCGACGCGAGCGACATAGGTGGCGAGCTGGCGTTCCATTTGACGAGCCCACATAATCGTGCCGGAGAGCTCGGGGATGTCACGGATGGTGGACATGCGAGCGGCCGACGAGGGCAGGTACTTGGCGGTGAATTTTTTGTGGAGTGTGAGAATGTCCTCCTCGACGCGCTTGATCAGAGACGTTTGGTACTCTTGGATGGCGCCACGGATCTTGGGGCGAACAAAGAGCGCATTGAAACGGCTAAACACGCGGAACATTTCGGACGCGCTCTTGGCCGTGGCAAGACGGTCACGTAGGAGAGCGATGATTGCATTCTCGACACGCGAAACGCGCTCATTGTATGCCT
>Ga0302220_10001784_pt1 | contig 16389 bp, 14 predicted proteins | sample II_Palsa_E1_3_FD_194572 | JGI IMG/M metagenome (GOLD analysis project Ga0302220, IMG submission 194572) | Peat permafrost microbial communities from Stordalen Mire near Abisko, Sweden - II_Palsa_E1_3 | ecosystem: Environmental > Terrestrial > Soil > Palsa > Peat permafrost | place: Sweden...
GAAACTTTGCCGGCACCATATGCGTGACCGGATAGAAGACGGGTCCGAGCTTCGGTTGCGCAGGGAAGAGCGGGAGGATGAGAATTTCGGCGATAGCGATGGTCATGTACACCGCAGCAGTTGAGGTTGCAGCCCACTTGTATCGCGATGCCTGAGAGAGCATGGCGAAGATGAAAGGAAGCGCGATTCCCATCGCAACGTAAGGACTTACCGAGTGGAGCTTCACGTCCCAGGTGTATTCCAGTAAGAAGAACATTTGGCCGCTTACAAAAAGGCCGCCGATATAAAGGAAGAGACGCTGCAGAGTTTTGAAGGTTCGTTCGTTCGATTCTTCACCGGAGGCGCGATTCATTGCAGCGAGGATCAGAAAGAGTATGCCGATTCCTACTCCGCGAATGCCAAGAATCAGCAGCGTGTGGGGTGGGCTGACGATCTTGACGTCGAGACCGTATGCAGCGTGCCACCAGTTGTCGAAGGGGGCGGAGGTGATCATCGCGATGCCACCCCAGGCGGCGATGAAAGCGCCAAGAGGTGCGCGGAAGCCGAGGACGTTGACCGTAGCTGTGTTTTCTTTTGCGTTGCGTCCGAAGGTGTTGATCAGGATGAGGTAACCGCAGATGATGGCGGCGAGAACTCCGCAGGCATAGATGGCCATGTGCGCGGGCGTCCAGAAGCTGTCGCGGCCGATGGAGCGATGCCAGGAGACGTCCCACGCCCCTCCAATTGAGGAGGAGGTGACAGCGAGCACACCCCACCAGATGTACCAGGGTACGCTTGTGGTCTTTGAGGTTACCTGTGTAGTTGTGTGGCTACCAGCGTACGGAGTCGGGAAGGTGGAAGAAGCCATGGGACCTCGCTCTATGGGCATAATCTTATATGTTGCTACGTTTGAATTGTCTTTTTTGTTCGCGAGTTGCGTCGTCGCATGGGTTGGCAGGTGAGAGATCGTACAACCCTTCATATGAAGATGTTCGAGAATTTATCCTATGCTTTGACTGCGCGCGCAGAGCGTGCGGCTGGTTTTTTCTTCGCACCTGGTGTTCGCGGACGAGAAGTGGAATTAGGCTGTCTGGTTCTTTTCTTTCGAATGGCGTTCGCTACGGCACGCAAGACTGTGTTGGAGAGTTCCAGATCGTCCACTGCGCGGGCGATAACGATTGCGCCGACGAGACTGGCGTAGAGAGCAATGGCTCGTTCACGGCGGACAATAGAGGAGTTGCCTTGTACAATTCCGGAGAGATAGTCGATGAAGGGTCTGATCTCTTCGGTGACGGCGCGCCTTACCTCAGGCCCCTGTCGTGCGATCTCGGAACCGAGAGCTGCCATGGGACAACCACGGCCAGAGTTGTCGCGATGTTTAACGGCGAGGTAATCGCTGGCGAGGGTTTCGATGGGATCGGCGCTGGAGTGGTCAATCGTGCGAATCCAGTTGTCGCTCATCTTTGCGACGGCGCGCCCGCAGGCCTGGGCTACCAGATCTTCCTTTGATTTGAAGTGACCGTAGAATCCTCCGTGGGTAAGGCCAGCGCTTTTCATGAGATCGGCGACTCCGATACCGTCGATGCCGTGCTCTCGAAAGAGTTTGGTAGCAACTTCAAGGATTCGCTCGCGGTTCTCTGCTGCCTGGGCGCGACTTACTCTCATCTGTCCAACCTCGGTCTAGGTTTAGCTTGTGTCTCATTTTATGACGGTCGTCATGATTGTAGGACCGAAGTGGCTGCAATCGAGTGCTCACCGAAATTTTGCTGACCTACATAGAATATTTGCGATAGAGTAAACGTATCTTTTCGAAAACCAGATTTCTTGAGTTCCGAGCTTTAGGCTATGCGGTTTCCGCGATGTCTTTGGCGGAGCTTCCATTCCTTTCCGTACTACCAGGATGTTCGTTCTTTTGCAGTTGCATCAGGATTTGAATTCAGTGGAAGAAAGAGGTGGCATAATGGGGATCTCCCGGCGCGATTTTTTGATGCGAGTGGGTCAAGTGGGTGGCTATAGTGCCGCGTTTGCAACGATGCAGTCTCTCGGATTGATGCCGATGAAGGGTGCGGAGGCTGAGCCGATTCAGGCAGCGGTAGGGTCTGGTAAAGGTGTGAAGGTGGTAGTGCTGGGCGGTGGAATAGGCGGCCTGGTTTCAGGCTATGAACTGAAGAAGTTGGGATACGACGTGACTGTTCTGGAGGCGCGGGAACGGCCGGGCGGACGTAACTGGACTGGACGTGCCGGGCACGAGGTTGACTTCTGCGATGGAAGCAAGCAGAAGATTAATTGGGAAGAGGGGAACTACCAAAACCTTGGACCTGCGCGGTTGCCGAGCACTCACTGGACGATGCTGGGATATTGTAGGGAGCTCGGCGTTCCGCTGGAGGTGGAGATCAACACGTCGCGCTCCACACTACTTCAGAATGACCGGGCGAATGATGGAAAGCCTGTACCGCAGAGGAAGGCGATCAACGATACGCGGGGGCATGTGTCGGAGCTACTGTCAAAGTGTGTTGCTCAGGGAACGCTGGACTCGGAGTTGAGCAAAGAAGACCGCGAGAGAGTGACGGCGTTTCTGAAGATCTATGGACCGCTGGACGATAAGGGCGCTTACGTGGGCTCAGAGCGGGCTGGATACAAGGTAGCGCCGGGAGCGGCGGACCAGGTGGGAGTGCCGGAAGCACCGCTGGACATGCGGGTTCTGCTCGATGAGAACTTCTGGTACGACTTATTTGTGGAAGAGGATTGGGACTGGCAGGCGACGATGATGCAGCCGGTAGGTGGCATGGACCGGATACCGTATGCGTTTGCGAAGGCGCTGGGGCCGATTGTGCAATACAGCTCCCCAGTGACAGAGATCCGTAAGACATCAAACGGAGTTCGCGTGTCGTATACGCAGGGTGGTGCGACGAAGCAGGTGGAAGCGTCGTACTGCATCATTGCAATGCCATTTTCAATCTTGAAGAAGACTCCGAATGATCTGTCGCCCTCGTTCAAGAAAGTGGTGGACGAAAGCACAATGGGTGGAGCTTACAAGATTGCCTGGGAGAGCAGGCGATTTTGGGAGCAGGATTACAACATCTATGGTGGGCTGTCTTATCTGATGCAAGGGCCAAGTCCGATCTGGTATCCGTCGTCACGACTGATGCACCCAACGGGAGTAGTGGTATCAGGGTATACGGATGAGCTGAATACGCCGTTTTACAACCTGACGTTGGACGAGAAGCTTGCAGCATCGCGGGCGTCGATTGAGAAGATTCATCCAGGACATGGCAAAGAGCTGATAAATCCTGTGTTTTGCGGATGGAGCCGGGTGCCTTGGAACGAAGGCTCGTGGATTAGCAGCTACGGCGGCGGCAAGAACGGGTACGAGGTGATCATTCAGGCGGACGGGCCGATCTACTTTGCGGGGGACACGGCGAGCCACATCGTGGGATGGCAGGAGGGCGCCGCGTTGAGTGCGCGTCGTGCAGTGGGGATGATCTCCGACAAAGTGAAGTCGGCGAAACTTGCCCGTGCTGCTACTGGTGCGGTACTTAGCTAATTTTTCTGAAAGCATAGGGAGCGATTGATGAAGATGAAGCTTGGTGTGATGGCGACGGCGCTGATGGCTGTTGCGTGTGGAGTACAGGCACAGGTTGTTGTTAAGCATCTGCAGCCTAATGAGAAGTCTCCGATTGCAAATGGAGTTTGGGCTGGCGATACGCTTTATTTGAGCGGGCAGCTTGCTTCGCCGGTGACTCCTGCGGATGAGGCCAAGGGGACTGCTGCTGTTTACGGTGACACCAAGACGCAGGCTTTGAGCGCCTTGAATAAGATTCAGGCGCTGCTGAAGGAGCAGGGTTTGGATATGAAGGACGTGGTGAAGATGACGGTGTTCCTGGCGGGCGATCCGGATAAGGGGAATAAGCTGGATTTTCCAGGTTTGCAGGCCGCTTATACGCAGTTTTTTGGGACGAAAGACCAGCCGAATAAGCCGGCAAGAAGTGCGTTTCAGGTAGCCGCGTTGGCTGCTCCCTGGGCTTTGATCGAGATTGAAGTGATTGCTGTAAAGGGGAAGTAGCTTCTATCGCAGATGGTTGCAATCGGTGATGAAGACACACTCGAACTGCGAGGTTGAGTCTTTTTGACGAGAGCTCAACCTCTTTTGTTGTGAAATGAATGTCAAGGCATTGAGTACGGCCACGTTAGTAGATGGTCGCGCAATTCTTTCTGGGATTCAGGTGGGCGTGTTCTGAGGATCTACCTTAGATGTTGCCAGGCGTCCCAGGTGAAGATCCCGATGATGCCAGCGGTCATGATCGCTGCGGCGACGCCAAAGACGCGGACGAATGGCGCGATCTTAGTGACTTTGCGGACGATCTCGGTCTGCATTTGCTGCGAGTGAGCTGAGACTCCGTCGCTAAGGAAGAGCTGGTCTTCTTCGTAACGGGTGAGCTGTCCTTTGTAGGCGAGTAGCGCGAGGAAACATGCCGAAAATACCGCCCAAACGATTAGGAGAACTGGTAAAGCGCTCATAGCGGTTCCTCCGCCCTGAAACAGGGCCGACGTTCTATTTTGGGCGGTCCGTGTGCTACTCACGCGAACTTTGAGTCGTTTCGTAGCAGGCCGCCCGCCGCAATCATACGCTGTAGACATCTCGGTTTGACAGGGTTTTTTGAGGGGGAACTAAGTTATAACGAGGCTGGAATGCTAGTGATGCGAGGCCCAATGGATGGCCAGGAAAGCCACGGTTATTACAGTGGCGAGGACTGCAGTGAGCATGAAGAAGATGAACCACGCGGCACGGTTTGCGGCCTTAGGCGAAGGTTGAGTGATGCCCATGGTGTTGATGAAGGCGTTCGAGATGAAGAGGAGCAGTTTCACGTTTATTTGATGGAACTTGGAGATAACAGTAGCAGGAATCGGCTGAATCGGTCTGGACTGTGGTGCATCTCATGGAATGAGGGCTTGCCGGAGCGTTGGTGGGCGCATACACTTAAAGATGTCTGAACTAGACAAGGAGATTTGCCGATGTCGACCGCTACTGTAACCCCTGAAGTCGTTGTTGGAGCACCTGCTTCGACTACGCCTGTGACCCTGACCCCCGCCGCGATCAATAAGGTTCGGGAGATTATGGCGACTCAGACCCCGGTTCCTGCTGGGCTGCGGATTGGTGTGGTGGGTGGTGGATGTTCAGGTTTCCAGTACTCCATGTCGTTCGAGAATCAGAGCGGAATGATGGACAAGGTCTATAAGTTCGAGGATCTAAAGGTGTTTGTGGATGCCACCTCAGCCATGTACCTGAGCAACTGCACGGTGGATTACGTGGAGACACTTGAGGCTGCGGGTTTCAAGTTCGAGAATGCCGCCGTGAAGAGCACCTGCGGTTGCGGATCAAGCTTCAGCGTCTAATTCGCCTAAGTCAAAATTCGCTAAAAGTGTAGAAAAAAATCCCCGGCTGGTGGCAGGGGATTTTTCTGCGTTTCGTGGGCGTTTTTTGAGGCGGTTTTTAGGAAGTGATGTTTTGGGCGTGGTTTTTGATGGTGAAGATGTGGTGTTTTGCGTGGTGAAGATGGTGTTTTAGCAGTCGTTTTTAGAGAGCCGAAAAATACGTCACGATTTCAGGTTTATTTTTCAGGGAGTTGCTGGGGCGCGGGAGTTCCAGAATTTGTTTAGCCTCGCGTCTGCTCCTGCGGAGTTATCTTCGCCAAAAATGCCTGCAGCCCAGGCCGCACAATCATCGCCTTCCACTTCGGCTCCGTCGAGATCGAAATCAGGAACGGTGACCGCACCACATAGGCACGATTCAGCCACTGAAGCGTACCCTGCTCATCCCCCATTCCCAGATAAATGAGCGACACCAGGTACGGATCAACAAACGCCGACTTCGATTCCTCGCGCAGCTCCGCGATCTCCTGCTGTGCCTCGCTCATCTTGCCCTCCCGCCCCAGGGCATAGCCGATCTCGGCCGTCAGCAGAGGAGGCTCAAACCCATTGGCCTGCTTAAACTGTCGCAGGATCTTGACCGCTTCATCATATTTACCCTGCAGCGACAGGGTCTTCCCCAATCCCCAATACGGTACCGGCGAGTGCGAATCCTTCGACATCGCTTCGCGATAATGCTGCATCGCATTTTCGTAGTCGCCCCGATAGTAGTCGATACAACCCAACTCGCCGATCAGTTGCGCCGACTGCGGATCGTATCCCAACATCCGGTGCACCATCTCATCGGCGTCGCGTGTCCGGCCCGTCTGCGCCATCAGGTGCGAGGTGCAGCTCAGTACAGTCAATGCGCTCTGCTCGTCCTTGATCGACGCTAGCTCCGAGGCCGCGCCGGCATAGTCCCAGTCATAAAGTAGTTTGACCAGCCCCAACGTCCCGTGCGCCTCCCCGGACTCGCTGTCAAATTGCAGCGCGCGGGTCGCATACTCGCTCGCCAGCGGCATGTGCTGCCGTGGATCTTCAAAGTAGATCCCGAGCAACAGATGGGCCTGGGCCAAATCCGACCACGCAATGGCGAACTTCGGATCAAGCTTCACCGCCTGCTCGAAATGCCCAATTGCGTGATGAAGCTCCATTGGAGAGTTTCCCCGTGCCGCGCTCTCGCCTCGCAGCATCTCCTGGTAAGCCTCTATGCTCGACGAAACGGGCCGCAGCATATGCGCCGACTGCCTCGCATCCAGCTCAATCTTAAGACCATGAATCACATCCTGCGTGATGCTCGCCTGCACCGGCCGGAGATCGTCACCCTCAGGCAGATACCGATGGCTCTCAATAATGCTTCCATCGGTCATATTGCTCAGTTCCGTGTCCAGAGTCAGCTTCCCGTTAACCTGGTGCATCTCGCCCGTCAACACGCTGTTCACATGCAGCGAACGCCCTATACTCACAGCTTTATCTGTGCTTGTTTGAAACCGGTACACCGCCCCGCGCGCCATGACTTTGAGCGGAGGAATCTCCGAAAATTGCCGGATCAAATTGTCCGTCAACCCATCGGTCAGGTAGTCGTTTGCCTTGTCACCGGTCTCATTTGCGAACGGTAACACCGCCAGCGCAATCTGCTGACTACCCACCGGATCACTCACTCTCTGCTTCCCCGACGGGTGCCATCGCCACATACCGGCTGCAACCAGCGCGAGCAGTACTACACCCACAACCGCCCAGCGACTCCAACCCCGGCGACGCCAACTTAGAGGCCCCCCCGGCGTGGCCTCAACCGACTGGGCTTGCTCCACGATAGGCGAGACCTCTTTCGCTGCGTCAATCTTGCCGCCGCGAAAGGTAAAAGTCGGATGATACCCACCTTTGGGAACGTCGATAAAGATAGGATCACCGCTGCCCTCCAGGTCGTAGTACTCCCGGAGACGGTTACGCAGCCGCCCTGCCTCTACGCGCACCGTAGCATCGATCGCCGGATCGTAATCATGGCCACGCGCGAATACGTCCATCGCGATGGAAAACTCCTTTAGAGGAGCAGGTGCATCCGTCAGAGACCGCTCTACCACGTACCGCAGAAAAGCCTGACTTCGCTGTGCCGTGGCAAACACTTTTGAACTCAGGATGCGATCAAGCTCTTCTTCTATCTCAAGCGTGGTCGGTTTGGTCTCGTTGTCCACCATAAAACTGCCCTCGAGTATCCCATTGAGCCCATTGGCGTAACGCATGTAACTTACGGCCTGATACTTACCAAATCGCGTTTGTATGTTGATCTTGGCCCTGGATGGCCAAAGGCCGTTCCCAGAAAAGAGGTCCGAATCGTGAACATCAGACTAGCTGCTTCTCTATGCCTTGCGGTGTCCGCCGCCAGTATAGCCTTCGCTCCGGCTTATGCCCAGCTTTCGTCCAACGCAACCATCTACGCCTCCGGACTTGAATCTCCCCGCGGCCTCAAATTCGGCCCGGACGGCGATCTCTACGTCGCCGAAGCTGGGACCGGAGGAACCATCTCAACCGTCGGCTCCTGCACCCAGGTCCCTGCACCCATCGGCTCCTACCTCGGCGGCAGCACCGGACGCATCTCGAAGCTGGACAAGTCCGGCAACCGCACTACAGTCGCCTCCGGATTCCCATCCTCTCTCGCCGCTGAAGGCGACCTGCAAGGCGTATCAGACATCGCCTTTCTCAACGGCACTCTCTACGCTGTCACCGGTGGAGGAGGCTGCTCCCACGGCAACGCCTCGTCCCCTAACATCATCGCGCGCGTCGACACCAAATCCGGTTCATGGAAAGCCATCGTTAACCTCAGCCAATTTGTTAAGAGTCACCCCGCCGCTTATCCGGACCTGGCCGACTTCGAGCCCGACGGTGTCTTCTACAGCCTCATCGCCTACGAGAACCGCCTCTACACCCTCGAACCCAACCACGGTCAACTCTTCTCCGCCTCCGCCAGCGGAGACCTTCGCGAAGAACTCGACATCTCTATGCAGCAAGGCCACATCGTCCCCACCTCCATCGCCGTGAACAACGGAAAGTTCTACATCGGCAACCTCGGACTTTTCCCCATCACTCCAGACTCGGGGACGGTCATGAGCTTCAACACCGGCGCATGCCCTTGGCCCTTCCTCTTTGGCTTCGGCTGCGACGACGAGCCCCAGAAGCTTCGCCTCTCTGGATCGCGCGCTGGATTCACTACAGTCGTTGCCGTCGACTTCGGCCCTGATGGTCTCCTCTATGCGCTCGAACTCTCTGCCGCTACCGGCTTCCCAACTCCTGGCGATGGCAAGGTGGTACGCCTTAACCGCGCCGGCGATATCGAAGAGGTAGCCACCGGGCTTTCCGTTCCTACCGGTATGACCTTCGGCCCGGACGGCTATCTTTATGTCTCGAACTTTGGTGCAGCACCTAGCGGCCAGATCCTGCGCATCTGCGTCCACTAGCGTCGTGGAAATACGGTCCGGCTCCAGCCAACGTTAGAGTTTAGGTGCCAGAGTCCCACCCCGTTTTACCTTGCTCTAAATTGAGCCTGCGAAAGAATACTTCGCGGGCTCATTAGGAGTCAGGAGGGAGAGGCACGGAGAATCAGGCATTGGTGGGTACCAGTGTCGGTGCTTCGAGCACTGTGGTGGATTCGACGCCAGTGGCGAGACGAGAGATGGTTAGGACGGTGACGTCGTCGTCCTGACCGAAAGCTACGGCGGCTTCGGTGGCTTGCTTGGCGTCGGGGTTGGTGGCGACGAGCTGTTGCAGTCGGTCGAAGCCAAAGAGTTCGCCGGTGGCGTCGCGAGCCTCGAGGAGACCGTCGGTGTAGAGGGTAAGGCGATCTCCGACTTCGAGCTGGATCGTGGTCTCTTCGTAGCTGGCAGAGGGGACGAGGCCGAGAGGGAGCGCGGCGGGAAGATGAAGCTCGTTCTGGTTGAGGTAGGGCGGGAGATGTCCTGCGTTGGCGAAGGTGCAGAGGCCGTCGGGTTCGAGACGAAGGATGAGGCAGGTGACGAATCCGTTTTGCAGTCGGTTGTGCAGGCGGCGGTTGAGGCCGGAGAGAATTTCGGCTGGATCGGTGAACATCTCAGCGAGGGTGCGGACGGTGCCGACGATGAGGGAGACGGTCATAGCCGCCTTGAGACCTTTGCCGCTGACGTCGCCGAGGACGAAGAAAGAAGAACCCTCGGCTTTTGCGATGAGCTGGAAGAAGTCTCCACCGACCTGCTGAGCGGGACGATAGGCGCTGGTGACGGCGAAGCCTGCGAGCGGAGGGAGGGTGTCTGGAATGAGGATGCGCTGCAGTTCTTGAGCGCTTTTGAACTCCTGCTCGATGGCGCCGTGGCGGTTGCTCTCATCGATGGAGTAGCGGTAGACGGCATAGATAATGGAGAAGAAGAGCAGGGTGTACGAGATGATGTAAATGCTGAAGGCGTTGTGATCGATGGTGAAGAGAGGAGCGGAGATCTTGTTCGAGAGCGTCCAGTGAGTGAAGCGCGATCCTTGCTGAGAGGCGATGCGGACGACGGAGGTCATCTCGGTGAAGAAGGCGAAGAAGGCGACGAGCCACGTGGCGATGCTGTGGCGCTTTTTGAAAGCGAACGGGATCAGGATGAGTGGGAATACTTCGCAGGAGGTGAAGATAACCGTACAGATGCCGTCGGCCCACTGGCAGAGGGGACCGAGAGGGCCGCTAGGGTCGACAAGTGTGATCAGGCCATCGAGCCCTTGCGAGGTGAAGGAGATGATGGCGAGAATGCACGTCCAGCGGAAGAGCCGTTTGTTGTCGTCGAGATCGAGAAGGTAGAGAAGTAGAAACCAGAGGGAGATGTCTTGCAGCGCGAAGAAGGGCTGCTGCATGGCGAGGGCTGGAAGGTAGTGAAACGGTATGTCGAAGCCACTGAAGATCTGCAGCGCAAATGGAGAGTAGGCGAAGAGCGCCATCCACAGGAGCAGCATTCGTTTGCGGTTGCTGAACCATGCAAGCAAGCTTAGCGTGCCCACCAGAGCGTACAGAATGGCAAGGCCCCTGGAGTAGAGTCGGGTTTGCATATGCAAGTAATTACGCTCGGCCTCATAGGAGGCGATTGCGCTTGAGCTGCCGATAATCGGTGTAGCGACCAAACCGCCCTGGATACCGGAGTCGAACGAGAAAGGCACTTCCTTCCAGACGCGAATGGCGAGTATGCCTGATTTGGCTTTGCCGAGTGAGTAGACCTGTGGCCTTGGGGAGTAGAACCAAAAGGGATGGGGCGGCATTTTGCCCAGGCCGCCGATTTTTTTGCCGTTCCAGTAGAGCTCGTAAACATCGTCGATGTGGGTGATGTAGAGAGAGAGGCCGAGGGCGGGGTCTGTCGCGGGATCGAGATTTACGTGGCGCCTGTACCAGGCGTAGCCGGTGTAGTTAAAGTGCTTTTGCGTTCCCCAGGGTTTATCGACCTGAATGCTCTCCCATGTTGAGTCGTCGAGGGTGGGAGTGGACCAGGCGGAGTCGTCGCCGGTGTGAAACTGCCATGCTCCGTCGAGTTTTGCGGTCGCTTCGCCTAATCCCTTGATCTCCGGGGCGGATGATGCGGCAGATTGCTGTGCTTGGGACGAAATCGGGACAAAAAGAAGCAGGGCCAAAAGCGATAGACACTTAGTCCGCAAGAAGATGCCTCCGGTTGGATGAGTGCATCATACTGATTTCTTTGCGAGACGCTAAACAAAAAACTGATTGGTTATTGGTTGGTCAGGAGCGCGGGCAACTCGTCGAGGGCCTTGCGAAAGGCCTTGGTGTCGCCAAGAACGCGGCCAACGATGAGGGATCCTTCGATCTGGATGATGGCCTGCTCAGCTCTTTTGCGCGCCTCGGCGCTGGGCAGGCCGCTCTCTTTTGCTATGTCGGTGAAGGCTTTGATCCAGGCCAGGAGTGCGCCTTTGAGTGCGTCGGTAAGCACGGGGCTGCCGCCAGCGAGGGAGAGCACCTCGAAGGCGCAGGGCAGGGTACCGTCTGCGTAACAGTCTCGGAGCTGCTCGACGGCGGCGCGAAGTTTTTTGCGGGGATCTCCCGGCTCCTTGAGAGGCTCGAAGACATTCTGCCGCAGCCACGCTTGCGTTCCTCCGGCTACGGCCAGCGCGATCTGTTCCTTTCCTCCGGGGAAGCGATGATACAGGCTCGCTTTTTCAAGTCCGGTGGCCTCGGAGAGGCGTGCGAGGCTGGTTCCCTCGAAGCCGTAAGTACGAAATACTCCGGCAGCCCGGATGAGCAGCTCCTTGTCGCTGACAGTCGAGTATGCCATGTTGAATCTCCCTTCGCTTCGGCACTTTCGTCCCACTTCTTTAGAGTATCCCGATCGTTCGTTCGCTTCATTTTGGGGAATGGTGTGAATGATAAAACTTTGTAACTTTACCGATCGTTCGGTATCAAACAAGGTGCGTCAAGAAGCTATGGCTTGCAGTTTATTCAAACCAACGAGGAGAATTTTTATGTCGCGTCTATCCGCTATCGATCCAAATGTTGCAACCGGTAAGGCAAAGGATCTGCTTACCGCTGTCCATGGTGCGCTGGGAATTGTGCCCAATATGACCAAAGTCATGGTGAACTCGCCTGCTGTTCTGGAGGGGTATCTGGGGCTGAGTGGGGCGTTAAGCCATGGTCTGCTGGATGCCAAGACACGGGAGCAGCTTGCTCTGGTGACGGCGCAGGAGAACCATTGTGATTATTGCCTCTCGGCTCATTCGGCTATCGGGAAGATGGTTGGCCTAACTACGGAGCAGATTGGCGAGGCCCGCAGTGGGCATGGACAAAATGCACGCGCTACCGCTGCGCTAACGTTTGCGCGTCGTGTTCTGGAGACTCGTGGAGAGATAAGCGATGAGGATGTGGCTGCGGTTCGAGCGGCTGGCTTCAACGATGGCGAGGTGGCGGAGATTATTGCTCACGTCGCGCTGAACGTGCTAACGAACTACTTCAACAAAGCAGCTGAAGTCGAGATTGATTTTCCGAGGGTCTCGTTTGCAACTGCAGGCTGACGGTTGGTCGAGTTGTGGGCCGCGTATCGGAAAGAGTTCCCCGATACGCGGGCTGCACTGCTTCGTCTGGGTTCCGCGAAAGCTTAGTGGCCTTCGGGAGCTTTGGCTGGTGCTTTGAAGCTCTTGGTGAGCAGGACGAGCGGGGCGGCGACGAGGGTGACGATGCCGATGATGTGGAAGCAGTCCATGAAGGCGAGTAGTTGCGTTTGGGCGTGGAGCTGGTCGTAGACGCGTCCGTAGGCGGCGCTGACGGCGTCTGCGGGGGAGAAGCCATGAGATTGCAGATAGGCCGCAGTCTGGTTGATGTTCTGCTGCAGGGTTCCATTGGAAGAGGCGAGGTTTGAGCCTACGCGCTCCTGGTGGAAGCTCTGCCGGCGGTCGGACACGGTGGTGATGAAGGCGATACCGAAGCTGCCGCCCCAGTTGCGGAAGAAGTTGGTGAGCGACGAGGCCTTGTTGTTCTGCGCGGGGCTGAGCTGCGAGTAGGCGATGACTGAGAGCGGCACGAAGAAGAAGCCATAGCCAAGACCTTGCAGGGCGCGGGCGAGGGCGTAGTGCTTGTAGTCGGTGTCGAGGTTGAAGTGGCTGTAGTGAAGGAAGGACATGCCGACGATCATGACGGCTCCGAAGAGCAGGATGCGGGGCTTGACGATGCCGCGCTGTACCAGCTGTGCGCCTACGGGGGCCAGGAAGGTGATCACTAGTGCTCCGGGTCCGAGTACCAATCCGGCGTCGATGGCGCGGTAGCCGTAGAGGGATTGGAGGAGCTGCGGGATCATCGTCGTTGAAGCGAAGAGGCCGAAGCCGAAGACGAAGTAGAAGACATTGGCGAGGGCGAAGTTGCGCACCTTGAGGAGGCGGAAGTCAATGATGGGGTCGGGGACGTGGAGCTCCCAGAAGACAGCGGCGCTGAGGCAGGTGATGCCGATGACGAAGCACCAGATGATGAAGCGGGAGCCGAACCAGTCGTCGATCTGGCCGCGGTCGAGGAGAACTTCGAGAGCTGCGGAGCCAAGGCCCACGAGGGCGATGCCGATGCCGTCGATGCGGAGCTTACCGTTGACGCGGACGGTCTTGCGCTCTTCGGCGTAGGACTCGGGATCGTGGACAAAGCGGTTGGTGAGGAAGAGGGACAGGATGCCGACGGGAATGTTGATGAAGAAGACCCAGCGCCAGTTGTAGTTGTCGGTGATCCAGCCGCCCAGGACGGGACCGATGGCGGGGGCGGTGACGATGGCCACGGTATAGAGGGCGAAGGCCGAGGCGCGTTTGGCGGGAGGGAAGGCGTCGACGAGGATGGCTTGTTCGACCGGGGCCAGGCCGCCGCCGCCGATACCTTGCAGGACGCGCGAGAGCAGCATGATGCCAAGCGTGGGGGCGATTCCGCAGAAGAAAGATGTTATGGTGAATAGCGTTACGCAAGCCATGTAATAGGTCTTGCGGCCGAAGACGCGGGAGAGCCACGCGGACATGGGCAGAACAACTGCGTTTGCAACGAGATAGGTGGTGAGGATCCAGGTGACTTCGTCGTAGGAGCGGCCGAGACCGCCGGCGATGTAGGGGAGCGAGACGTTGGCGATGGAGGTGTCGAGCAGCTCCATGAAGGTGGCCAGGGTGACGGTGAGGGCGACGACCCAGGGGTTGATGAAGGGGCGGGCGGGACGCTGGGCTGCGGACCTCGTGGGCTCCCGGGGAGCGGCCTGGACTGGCTCGATGAGGGTGGCGGTGGCCATGGACTTCTGGATCTCCTCTCGGTTGGTTGGCGAAGTCTCGAAAAAGAGACTGAACGGTTTCTTTAAGCATCTGATTCAGAAGAAGTGCTGCTCGATGCGTTTTCTTCCGGTAGGATTTTCGGGCGGGCGTAGCGAGCGAGGGTAACGATATGAGTAAAGGTGAGTTGACGCGGCAGAGAATCATCGAGGAGGCGGCTCCGATCTTTAATCAGCGGGGGTTTGCCGGATGCTCGATGCAGGATGTGCTGGACGCTACGGGGTTGGAGAAGGGTGGGGTGTATCGGCACTTCGCCAGCAAGGAGGAGCTTGCAGCTGAGGCGTTTCAGTATGCGTGGACGCGGGTGGCGAAGGCTCGGCGGGAGGGGCAGGATGCGATCCCGGGCTCGGTGGCGAAGCTGCAGTATTCGGTAAGGCGGTTTGCGGAGACTCCGGGGATCTTTCCGGGTGGGTGCCCGCTGATGAATACGGCGATCGATGCGGATGATGGAAACCCGGTCCTGCGCGATCTGGTGTGTGAGGCGATGAGATCGTGGAAGGCAAGGGTGGCCAGCATCGTGGAGGATGGGATTGTTGCTGGAGAGATTCGTCCGGAGGTTGAGCCGCGGCGTATCGCGAACTCGATGATCGCGATGCTGGAGGGGGCGTTGATGATCAGCCGGCTGGAAGGGACTCGCACGGCGATTGAAGATGCACGGAAGACGCTGGAGCTGACGTTGGATAGGATTGCGGTGGAACGAATTAACTAGTGACTCGTTCGGGGGATCACTTCGAAGGCTCCAAAACGGCCAATTGACGGTGGGAACGTCTAAGATGAACGGAGCGACTTCAAGGTGATCTTAGGGGTTTATGACTGAGTTTGTTATTAAGCTGGCGGATGAACGTGGACGGATGATGGAGCAGAGCCACGCGGCGGCTACGGCTGAGGAGCTGAAGGCGCGGTTTACGCAGGCGGGATACTACGTCTACTCGGTCAAGGCGAAGAGCGCGCTGGGGGCCAGTAAGAAGAAGGTCAAGCTGGAGACCTTCCTCATCTTCAATCAGCAATTTCTCACGTTGATCAAGGCTGGGCTTCCGATCCTTGGATCGCTGGAACTGCTGGCGCGTCGGCAGAAGCTGCCGCACTTTCGCGCACAGTTAGAGGATGTAACCTCGCGGGTGAAGACGGGTGAGTCAATCTCGCAGGCTTTTGAGGCACAGGGTGGGTTTCCGATTGTGTATACGACGACGCTGTTGGCGGGGGAGCGGTCGGGGAATCTTGAAGAAGTGCTGCAGCGGTTTTTGGACTTTCAACGCGTGTCGCTTACGTTTCGAAAGAAGCTGAAGGCGAGCTTGATCTACCCGGCGCTGCTGGTGGTAATGGTGATTGGGCTCTTTATCTTTTTGATCACGTTTGTGGTGCCTCGGTTTGCGCAGCTTTATGACCAGTTGGGAACGAAGCTGCCTGCGCTGACCACGTTTTTGCTGGACCTTGGGCGAGAGGCTCAGGCTTATGGAATTTATGTTGCGGTGGTGGTGGGGATTGTTGGGTTTCTGCTGTATCGCTGGTCGAAGACGGATGCGGGAGCGAGCCTGATCGACAAGATTCGCATCAAGCTGCCGGTGTTTGGGAGTGTGTGGTTGAAGTACCAGGTGGGGTTGTTTTCAAGGACGCTGTCGACGCTGCTGACGGGCGGGTTGCCGCTGGTGCCGTCGCTGGAGACGGCAGCAAAGTCGATCGATTCGCGTCAGATTGCGAGCGCGGTTTATAAGTCGGTCGAGACGGTGCGCGAGGGAAAGGGCTTGTCGGTCAGCTTGCAGGCGACGAAGGTGTTTCCGGAGCTGGCGATTGAGATGATCGAAGTGGGCGAGTCGACGGGTGCGCTGCCGCAGATGTTGAACTCGGTGGCGGAGTTCTTTGAGGAAGATGTGCAGACGAATCTTACGGCGGCGATGAGTTTGATTGAGCCGCTGATCCTGATCATGATGGGGTTGGTGGTGACGACGATCCTGATTGCACTTTATCTGCCGATCTTCAGTTTGAGCGCGGGTGGCTCGGGCGGTCATTAGGGAACGGCGCGAGTCTTTGTTGCGTATGCTCGCTTGTGTTCGCGTGATTGAGTGCGAGCCCTCAGTTCGCCGCGGGAGGGCGTATGAGTGCGAAATCTCCGGTTCATGGAACTGATGTGCGAGAGGCTTCTCGCAGTGTCTATCCTGGGTGGCTGAAGACGGGCTTTTGGGTCTGTGTCGTGATCGCAGTTGCGGTAGTACTGCGTCGAGTTGCGGT
>Ga0302220_10001785_pt1 | contig 16377 bp, 12 predicted proteins | sample II_Palsa_E1_3_FD_194572 | JGI IMG/M metagenome (GOLD analysis project Ga0302220, IMG submission 194572) | Peat permafrost microbial communities from Stordalen Mire near Abisko, Sweden - II_Palsa_E1_3 | ecosystem: Environmental > Terrestrial > Soil > Palsa > Peat permafrost | place: Sweden...
TCGTGATCCCTGGGAACGAGCGCCGTGATACCCGCCAGCGACATCACGCCCAGCGCACTCACACACCAGAACGCCGCGCGCCAGCCGAACTCCTGACCGATAAAGGTACCGAACGGCACGCCGAGCACGTTGGCGAGCGTAAGGCCGGTGAACATCAACGCGATGGCGCTGGCACGTTTTTCCTGCGGCACCAGCGACGACGCGACCACCGCGCCTATGCCAAAGAACGAGCCATGGGCGAACGAGGTCACTACCCGCGCAATCATCAGCACGCTGTAATTAGCGGCCACCGCGCACAGCACGTTGCCGACGATAAATACGACCAACAAAAGCTGCAACGCGAGCTTGCGCGGCATCTTGCTGGTCAAGATGGCAAGCAGCGGGGCGCCGACGGCCACGCCCAGCGCGTAGCCGCTGACCAGCAATCCAGCAGACGGGATCGAGACTGCAAGGTCATGCGCCACATTGGGCAGCAAGCCCATGATGACGAACTCTGTCGTGCCGATGGCAAAAGCGCTGATCGCTAGCGCAAGCAAGGGAATAGGCATGAAGTTCTCTGTGCGGATGTTCAAGGTTGGGTGACGGCCAGGGCGGTCACGAATTCGATAACGACGCCCGGCGCCAATGCGACAAACAATTGCAATTCCTGCGCGAGTGGCACCTCGGCGAGCTGATAAGGCACATCGTGCGCACGCATCCGGGCTATCAGCGCTTGCCATTCAGTCGCGCTTTCGATGCGAAACGCGAAGTGATCGATGCGCGGCGAAGCCAGCGCGGGCCGCCCCGGAATGGTGTCTGCGACCAAGTGGATCACGGGGCGCCCGCAGGCATAAAGCCAGTGACCGGCGATGCTGAAGGGCGGGCGTTTGCCTTCGGTCAGTCCGACGACATCGCAAAGGAAACGCCGCGTAAGATCGAGTTCGGCGGTGACTATCGTTGTATGGTCGAGCTTCATTAGCGAAATGCATTCGGCAGGAGTGGCATGGATTCGATTGTCTCTCCATAGCTGCCGTTTGATAATTGAGGTGGGATTTGAATGATTTTCAAATACGTTTGAAGAATAGATGGATAACCTTGGCGATATTCGACTTTTCGTAGAAGCGGCGAATCTGGGCGGCTTGTCGGCGGCCGGCCGTGAATGGGCCGTGCGCGGCTATGGCATTGCGATGAAATCGATGTGGGATATTGAAGCCGATCTACGCGCCGGACGGCTGAAGATATTGATGCCGGATTGGAAATATCCGCAGGCGCCGCTGCACGCTTTGTATCATCGCAACCGCTATATGGCGCCGCGCGTGCGGGCGTTGCTCGATTTTCTTATCGAGCGGTTTGCCAAAGCGTCCGGAGAATTGGAGGCGCTGTTGGCGTGCCCAGGAGATGTCGCTGTTCCGCTCAAACCTTCTCGACCAACGCGTCCTCGCGCGTCGCCGCTTCGATAAAAAGATGCGCGGCCATCGGCCGCCCGAACAGATAGCCCTGCAGCGAGTCGCAACCTAGATCGGTCAGGAACGCATGCTGCGCGGAGGTTTCCACACCTTCGGCCACCACCTTGAGCTTCAACGTGTGCCCCAGCGCCACGATAGCCGAAACGATAGCGGCATCTTCCGCATTGTTTGCCAGATCGCGCACGAAGCCGCGGTCGATTTTCAGTTCGCTGGCCGACAACCGCTTCAGGTAAAGCAAACTCGAATAACCGGTGCCGAAATCGTCGATGGAAATTTTCACCCCGAGCGCATGAAGTTGCTGCAAGGTCTCCAGACTGGCCTCGACGTCGAACATCGCGGTCGATTCGGTAATCTCCAACGTCAGGCACTCGGGAGCCAACTTATGGCGCGCCAAGATCGAGCGCACCATGACGGTCAACTCCGGATGCGCAAACTGCAGCGCCGACAGGTTGACGGCGATGGACCAATCGGAATTTCCCGCATCGTGCCACGCACGCATCTGGCGGCAGGCTTCGTCCAGCACCCATTCACCGATCTGCACAATCAAGCCGCTCTTTTCCGCCGAGGGGATGAACTGATCGGGCATGACCATCCCGCGCGTGGGGTGTTCCCACCGCAACAAGGCTTCCGCGCCGATCAACTTGCCGGTGGGCGCGTCGAACTTGGGTTGATAAAACACGCGCAACTCGTGCCGCGCCAACGCCGAGCGCAGGTCTCTCAGCAACTGGTGCCGTTCCTGCACGTTGACGTTCATCGAGTCTTCGAAAAAGCAGTAACCGTGACGCCCCATCGCCTTGGCGTGGTACATCGCGGCATCGGCGTTCCTGAGCAGATCTTCCTGCAACGGGCCGTTGCCGGGGTACATGGCGATGCCCACGCTGGTTGAGACGCGCAGTTCCTGGCCGCCCAGTTCGAAGGCTTCTTCGATGGTGGCCGTGATCTTATCGGCAATTGTGGCGGCGTCGCTCGGGTCGCCCACGCTGGCCAGCAAGACGAACTCGTCGCCGCCGACCCGGGCAATCGTGTCCTGGCTACGCACGCAAGCGCGGATGCGGTGCGCCACCTCGACCAGCAAGGCGTCGCCCAGATGGTGGCCGAACGCATCGTTCACGGCCTTGAAGCCGTCGAGGTCCATGAACATGACGGCGAAGCGGCTTTGGTCGCGATCGGCGCTGCGGATCGCCTGGTCGAGCCGGTCTTCGAGCAGCACGCGATTAGGCAGGTTGGTGAGGCTGTCGTGCAGCGCCAGATGCAGCAACTCCTTGTTCGCCTCAGCCAGCGAGCTGGCCAGAATCTTGGTGCGCGATTCCATCCGCATATCGAGCACCGAGATGATCAAGGTGATCGCCAGCACGGCCAGCGTAACGATGATGACCAGAAACGGCAGCATGTCGTTTTGTCCGCCGGCGTGGGCCGCGTCGCATACGCTGCCCAGCGGAAATTGTGCGGCAGCCATCCCGGTGTAATGCATGCCGCAGATGGCCACACCCATCACTAGCGCCGCGCCGAGGCGGTATAACCGAACGTGCGATGCGTTGCGGCGCAGGTTGAAGGCGGCCCAGAGCGCAGCCCCAGACGCGGTGATGGCGATCACGATCGACAGGGTGAAGAGCCAGGGGGTGTACTCGATCGCAGGCGTCATGCGCATGGCCGCCATGCCGGTGTAATGCATGGCCGCAACGCCTGTGCCCATCAGTACGGCGCCGGAGCACAGCCGCAGCCACGGTAGCGTGACCTGACATACCAGCCACAACGCAAAGGCCGAAGAGGCGATCGCGATCAGCAGCGAGACGAGGGTAAGCGGAAGGTCGTAGCCCAGTGGAATCGGCAAATCGAAGGCCAGCATGCCGATGAAATGCATGGACCAGATGCCGATGCCCATGGCGCAAGCGCCGCCGGCGAGCCACCAATGGGTCGCGCCCCCTTGTGCGGTGGAGATACGGCCGGCCAGATCCAGCGCTGTATAGGACGCCAGTATGGCTACCAACAGCGAGAAGAGGACGAGCAGTGGGTTGTAACTGCTGACGAGCATCAGTGGTTCCTTGCATAGGGCGGTCCACGCACAGCGGCCTTGCTTGTCGGTAAACAAGTAAGGCCGGCACGGCGGGGCTGATAAGAGAGAACGTGCTTGCTTTATCGGCAAGACCCTACACAACTTGAGGCGGCACGTATAGTTTTCTTTATGTGTGGTGTTGCTTGAACCGTCTCATTTCGCTATCAAGATGTCTTCAGCGGTAGCGGGGGGCGGCAGTCGGATTCGCCAAGGAGAGCAAATCTTGGGGCGTCTTGAAGACCGCGTCGGGCTGTAACGGGAGCATCGCACGCAGGTCGGTATATCCCCACGCGACCGCGCCGAACGGGATACCTAGCTTCCGAGCCGCGTCGGCATCCCGTATCTCGTCGCCTATGTAGATGGCGTTCGCTTTCTCCATGTGGGTTACCTGCAGAACGCGACGAAGGCGACGCGCTTTGCCGAATAGCGTGGCGCCACACTCGAGCGCTGCGAAGCGGCTGATCAGTGCGTCGCCCAGCACTGTTTCAACATTGCCAAGAGAATTTGACGTCGCCACCGCGAGCATGATTTGGCGGTCTGCGAGGGTTTGAAGCGCGTCAACGACGCCGTCGAACGGGCGAATTTCATTGATGCGTTGTCGCATGACGTCCCTAAAGTCGGAGAGCACTTTCGGCACACGCCACAAGGGCAGCTGAAGCTCTCGAAGTATTTCTTTGGCGCTCGATCCGCGTAGTTTGTCGACGTCACTCTGTAGGGGCATCTTGAAGTTGTGACGAGCGGCCAGATCGCCGAGTGAATCGACGAACAGTGGAAACGTGTTCGCAAGCGTGCCGTCGAAATCGAAGATTGCGATCTTCATGAATTTCATGCTACCCATTAAGCTAGCCAATACTATTGCGCGGCGTTTGCTCGATTTTGGACCGCGAGGATCATTTTACTTTGACGCGGGTTAAGATCGCCTCAATACTTTTACCCGGCGCGGCGAAGCCTTTGAAGGCATCAGCGTACGCATGGCCAATAAGCGGGAGATAGCGAGATATGTCGAGCAAACCTAAAATCATCATGCCATCGGAGGCGGAGGAAGCCGAGATCAATCGTGGCATTGCCGCTGATCCGGATACGTTCGTTCCAAGCGATGCGCAGTTCGCGCAGATGAAGCGGCGCGGCGGGCGACCGAATGGTGGCTATAGTCTATTTACCGATCCAACCGCGTTGGGTCATGAATCGCCTCCACCAGCAAATCCAAAAACGCTTTAACAGCAGTCGGCAAAGTGCGCCCGGCCATGGTTTGCACCTGCAGCGTGCGCTGATGCAACTCGGGGTTACTGATAGGCACAGCCGTAAGCCGGTCAGGCTTGAGTCGGCTGCGCACCGTGAGGTAACCGGTCAGGGTGACCGCGTCGGTCTGCTGCACAAAGCTATACAGCGCCGCATGGTAGTTGCTGACGAACACCGGATCGAACAGTATCCCTTCCAGGCTGCAGCAAATATCGAACAACTGCCTGAGCGTCACGCCCGGGCCCGACATCGCGAGCGGGTAGGGCAACAGGTCGGCCAGCGACACCGTCTTGCGTGTGGCCAAAGGATGATCGCGGTTGACCAACGCGAAAATCGGCGCGCGCTGGGCGTAATGCACGTTGATGTCCTTCTCCGGCGAAAGGCTGAAGCACACCGCGATATCCGCGCTGCCGTCGCGCACACGCTGCGTAGCTTCCGTAGGCGCCATGACGTCCATCTGGAAGTGCGCGGCCGGATAGATTTCGCGAAAACGCACGAACACCTGCGGCAGGAAATCGCGCGCGACGCCCTCTGAGCTTGCCACGCGCAAGATCGCGCGGCCGCCCGTGGTCAGGCCGCGAATTTCCTCCGCGACGCGCTCAGTCTCCAGCAAGCTACGGCGAGCGTGCGCGGCCAGCAGCCGCCCAGCCTCACTCAGCACCATGCCGCGCGGACGCCGCTCGAAAAGCGGCGTGCCCATCTCATCCTCGAGCTTGGCGATCTGCCGGCTGAGCGCCGAGACCGCGACGAACAGTCGCTCCGATGCCTTGCTCAGCGAGCCGGTGCGGGCAACTTCGAGGAAATAACGTAGTGCATTGGTTTGCATGGATGCGCCTGAGGTTTGCCGCTGAGGTTTGCCGCTGAGCTTTGCCGTTTCGGCAACGATAAATGGAAAATATTGTAATTGTCTATAAGTTTTGTCGGCCGCAAGATCGTGCAATGACCGCTTGAGCCCCATGTAAGGCCCATGGCCGGCGCTTGTCAGTGCGGCGGTGAGTCGGTGGGTCCATACCCCAGGAGAACAATGTGACGCGCGATACCGCTATAGCCACCGCAACCGCCGGATACGATTCCGGCGTTTTCCTCCAAGACCTGCGCCGCCGCGTCGCGTTTCGCACTGAAAGCCAGGAGCCGGAAAGCGGGCAGTTACTGCGCGCGTATCTGCAAACAGAAATGATGCCGGTGCTGGCCGAACTGGGCTTCACCTCACGCGTGCTCGACAATCCGGTGGCGGGGTCCGGCCCTTTCCTGATCGCGCATCGCCATGAAGGCGATGACCTGCCGACCGTGCTGACCTACGGTCATGGCGACGTGGTGCGCGGCTACGATGCGCAGTGGCGCGCGGGCCTGTCGCCGTGGGATGTCACCGTCGAGGGCGATCACTGGTACGGGCGCGGCACGGCCGACAACAAAGGCCAGCACAGCATCAACCTGGCCGCGCTGAAGGCCGTCATCGACGCGCGTGGCGGACGGCTGGGCTTCAATCTCAAGCTGCTGTTCGAGACCGGCGAGGAAATGGGTTCGCCGGGCCTGCATCAGTTTTGTGCGAACTTGCGCGGTGAGCTGGCAGCCGACCTGCTGATTGCATCGGATGGTCCGCGCCTGGGCGCGGCACACCCTACGCTGTTCCTCGGCTCACGCGGGCTGGTGAACTTCAAGCTCAGCCTGCAATTGCGCGACGGCGGCCACCATTCGGGCAACTGGGGCGGCTTGTTGCGCAACCCGGGGGTCGTGCTGGCCAACGCGATCGCATCGATGGTCGATAGCCGCGGCCGCATCCTGGTCGAAGGCCTGAGGCCGCAGGAAATTCCGGCCTCGGTGCGTCGCGCGCTTGCGGGCATCACCGTGGGCGGCAACCCGGATGAGCCGGAGGTCGATAGCGACTACGGCGAGCCGGGCCTCACACCGACCGAGCGCGTGTTCGGCTGGAATAACATGGAAGTGCTGGCCTTCAAGACCGGCAATCCCGAGAAGCCGGTCAACGCGATTCCGCCTTACGCATTCGCCTGCATGCAGATCCGCTTCGTGGTCGGCACCGATTGGGAAAACCTCGAACAGATCGTGCGCCGCCATCTGGATGCACGGGGTTTCGAACTGGTGCAGATCGAGGTCGAGCGCGGCATGCCGGCCACTCGTGTCGATCCGGACAACGCCTGGGTGCAGTGGGCGCTGGCTTCGCTGCAACGCACGACCGGGCGCGCACCGACCTTGCTGCCGAATCTGGGGGGCACCTTGCCTAACGACGTGTTCGCGGAAATCCTCGGCATGCCCACGCTTTGGGTGCCGCATTCGTACCCCGGTTGCTCGCAACATGCGCCCGATGAGCATCTGCTCGGCTCGGTTGCGCGAGAGGGGTTGCAGATCATGGCGGGCTTGTTCTGGGATCTGGGCGATGCGGTCTCAAGCGGCCTCGCGCAAAAGGCGCGCGGACAGTACAAGCCCGCAAGCGTTTCAGCCTGATCGACTGTCGTTGGTTTATCCGCCCGTTTGTCCGTAGAGCGACCATGAAGCACCACCGTGTAGCACCACCGTGAAGCACCACTAGAGGAATGCCCCATGAGTACTGATTCGGCCCAGGACGCGCGGCTCGCCGCATCGCCTCATCAAAAAACCAGTATGTTCCGTTTGATCCTGGCGACTTCGATAGGCAACGCGCTCGAATTCTACGACCTCATTGTCTACGGCTATTTTGCGACGACACTGTCCAAGCTGTTTTTCCCGACGCACGACAAGACGATGTCGCTGCTGCTGACGCTGGGCACGTTCGCGCTTTCGTATCTGGCGCGGCCGGTGGGTGCATTGGTGCTGGGTTCGTATAGCGACCGCTGCGGTCGCAAGGCCTCGCTCACGTTGTCGATCACGATGATGACGATAGGCACGGGGATGGTGGCATTGATGCCTACCTATGCGGCCATCGGCATGCTTGCGCCGATCGGCATTTTTGCGTCGCGTTTGCTGCAGGGGTTTTCCGCGGGCGGCGAATTCGGCAGTTCGACCGCTTTCCTGATCGAACATGCGCCCAAACGCAGCGGTTTCATGTCGAGCTGGCAGTTCTCCAGTCAGGGCGCGAGCACTTTGCTGGCATCGGCCTTCGGTGTGGTGTTGACCAGCACGCTCAGCCAGGGCGACCTCGAAAGCTGGGGCTGGCGCATTCCCTTCCTGTTCGGCATGCTGATCGGCCCGATCGGGCTGTATATTCGCCGCCATGTGGACGAGACGCCGGAGTTCGAACGCCTCAAGGCCGAGCCCGCGCAAGCCTCGGTTTCGCCGATACGCGAAGTGCTCACCACGCAGAAAGAGCGCCTGCTGATATCGATCGGCTCGCTGGTGCTGACCACCACCGCCAACTACATGATTCTCTACATGCCGACCTACGCGTCGCGGCAACTCGGGCTGGCTCCGTCGTACGGCTTCATCGGCACGCTGCTCGCAGGCTTCATCGTGATGGTGCTCACGCCGCTGGTCGGTCACTGGTCCGACAAGGTGGGCCGCACGCGCATCATGCTGTGTGCGGGGGTGCTGTTTTTCGTGACCATCTATCCTGCGTTCATACTCATGAACGCTCATCCTTCACTGCTGACGCTGCTGGCTGCGGTGGGTTGGGTGGCGATCTTGAAGGCCATCTATTTCGCGCCGATTCCCGCGCTGATGTCGGATATGTTTCCCACACGTACGCGCACGACCGGCATGGCCGTCGGGTATAACCTCGGGACCACGATTTTCGGCGGCTTCACGCCGCTGGCCGTGGCCTCGTTGATCGCCGCCACCGGCAACAATCTGGCACCGGGCTTTTACCTGATGATCGCGGCGGTCATCAGCCTGTTCACGCTCGTGTGGGCACGAGCTCGCTTGAACGTACATTGAAGTGAACGTACGCTTGAACGTACATTAAAGCGCCTATGTAATTGCATCAACAAGGAAACCCATGCAACCGATAGATTTAAAGTCCGCAGTGCAATTCGCGATCGATCATGAATCGCTTTGGGATCGCGAGGTCAATGGCAACTGGGGTGTGCATCCCAACGACCCGCCACCCTGGAACCGGCTGCTCGGCCCCGTGCACGATCGTGGCCCGGTGTCGGGCGTCATCACGCTGGACGGTCAGCAGCTCGCGTCCTGGGGCGAACCCGACCGTGCCGACCTGACATTCAGCATCGCCAAGACGTATCTGGCGTTGCTCGCGGGCGTGGCTCACGATTGCGGCTTGTTGCCCGATGTCGACGAACCCGTGCATGTGCGCGTACCCGGTATCGGCTTCGATAGTGAACACAATGCGAGCGTAACGTGGGCGCAACTGCTGCAGCAGACCAGCGAATGGCAAGGCGAATATTTCGGACTGTCCGATCAGGCCGACCACTATCGCGCCGTGACGTTTGGGAAAGCGCCCGACGGCAAGAAGGGCGATCTACGCAAGTTGCAAACGCCTGGCACGTACTGGGAATACAACGACGTGCGCATCAACCAGTTCTCGCTGGCGCTGCTGCACCTGTTCGGTCGTCCGTTGCCGGAGGTGTTTCGCGAAGCGATCATGCAGCCGCTCGGCGCGAGCAATAACTGGCAGTGGGTGGGCTACGACAATGCGTGGATCGAGCTACGCGGGCGGCGCGTGCAGTCAGTGCCGGGCGGTACGCATTGGGGCGGTGGCCTGTCGATCAGCGCCAACGACCAGATGAAGGTGTCACGCTTGTTCCTGGATCAGGGTAAGGTCGACGGCCGTCAGGTCATCTCGCGCGAGTGGTTGCAGCGCATGGTGACACCGTGCGCGCTTGCGCCGTTCTACGGCTATCTGGTGTGGCTCAACCACGAGGGCAAGGTGTTTCCTAGCGTGCCGGCGTCGAGCTACTTCGCCATCGGTGCGGGCAGTTCATTCATGTGGATCGAACCCGAGCGTCGCTTGTCTGTTGTCGTGCGTTGGCTGGACCCGGCCCATGCGGATGAGTTCTTCGGCTTGGTGTTCAAAGCGATCGACGCAAACCGGGGCGCCTGATCTGCAATAAGACCGATCCAGCTCGACCGCTAATCTGGTCGCATGGTTCAGCTTTTCAAAAACTCGAGCAGATCGGCATTGACCTTATCTTCCATGGTCGTGCACATCCCGTGCGGTGCGCCTGAATAAATTTTCAGCGTAGCGCTCGGGATGATTCTCGCCGACAGCATGCCTGCGTCGGTAATCGGCACGATCTGATCGTCATCGCCATGCATGACGAGCGCGGGCACGCGGATCTTGCGCAAGTCCTCGGTGAAATCGGTCTCGGAGAACGCCTTGACACACTCGTATTCGGATTTCATCGAACCGATCATGCCCATCAACCAGAACTGATCGATGACGCCTTGCGATACCTTGGCGCCCGCACGGTTGTACCCATAGAAGGGCAGTGCGAGATCGCGGTAGAACTGCGAGCGGTTGCTAGCCACTGACGCGCGAATACCATCGAAGACGGAAAGCGGCAGGCCACCGGGATTGTTTTCGGATTTCAGCATGATTGGCGGTACGGCGCTGATCAGCACCGCCTTGGCCACTCGCTGGGTGCCATGTCGGCCGATATACCGGGCGACTTCGCCACCGCCTGTCGAATGGCCCACCAGGGTCGCTTTATTCAAGTCGAGCGTGTCCATTACCGTTGCAAGGTCATCGGCATACGTGTCCATGTCGTTGCCATGACCTGGCTGGCTCGATCTGCCATGGCCGCGCCTATCGTGTGCCACGACGCGGTAACCGCGCTCGCTCAGGAACAGCATTTGCGAGTCCCATGCGTCCGCGTCGAGCGGCCAACCGTGCGAGAAGACAACGACCGGGCCTTCGCCCCAATCCTTGTAATAGATTTGCGTGCCGTCCTTCATTGCGATGCGGTCGGTGAGCTGCGTTTCCCTGTGTGTTTCCTTGTGCGTCGGCGGTGAGTTGGGATGAGCCTGAGGCTTGGTCGATTTTGTCGCAGCTTCAACGGTGAACGATACCGAGGCGGCAGCGGCTGCGGCGCTTGCACCGGCGATGATGGCCTTGCGGCGTGAATTCGAGGGGGCTGAGGGTGGGCTTTTTGAGGTCACTTGAGGCTCCGTGCAATGTTTGGTGAAACCTGGCCTATCGAAAGACCGTCTAACACCATACGCCCAGCCACGACGAGGTCTGGTCGGAAGCGCACACTGCGTGAGTTCCTTGTTCGTTTTCTAACTTGTTTCCTTGTCTATTCCTTACACATTGCAAGGTGTCGCGGCCTTTGCGTATTCGGCAGGAAATCGCGTTCGCCAGTAGACTGGCGTCAGACCTTGCTGCGCATTGCAGCATCAATACGTGCAACGTCAATGCGTGCAGCACGCGCTTCGCTGTGCACGCCGCGATAGCGTTTTTCGCGCGATACGCGTGCGTTTCCATCGCCACTTTGGAAGGTGTTTTTATGCAAAAAGGTACCGCTCTTATCGTCGGGGTGACCGGCATTTCCGGCCACAATTTGGCGAACGTTTTAGTGGCCAGCGGCTGGACCGTTTACGGATTGGCACGCCATCCGCTCGCGCAGGAGGGGGTGATCCCGGTCGCGGCGGATTTGCTCGACGCCAATTCAAGTAGTGCCGCCTTGGTCGGCCTGCCCATCACGCATGTGTTTTTCTGCACGTGGACGCGGCGCGCCACCGAGCGAGAGAACGTCGAAGCGAACGGCGCGATGATGCGCAATCTATGCGCAGCCTTATCCGCAGCGCCGCTGCGGCACATGGCGCTCGTTACCGGCACCAAGCATTATCTGGGCGCATTCGAGAACTACGGGAGCGGCCGGGCGGAGACGCCGTTTCGCGAGAGCGAGCCCCGTCAGCCCGGCGCAAACTTCTACTACACGCTGGAAGACTTGCTGTTCGCGGCCGCCAAGCAACACGGTTTCGGTTGGAGCGTGCATCGTTCCCACACGATGATCGGCCGGGCTCGTGGTAGCAACGCCATGAACATGGGCGTGACCTTGGCCGTGTACGCGTCGCTGTGCAAGGAGACTGGCCAGCCGTTCGTGTTCCCGGGTTCCCAAGCGCAATGGGATAGTCTGACCGACATCACCGATGCCGGATTGCTCGGCCGCCAGTTGGAATGGGCGGCACTGTCGCCGGCGGCACGCGATCAGGCCTTCAACACCGTCAATGGCGACGTGTTTCGCTGGCGCTGGATGTGGGGCGAAATTGCGGCGTTCTTCGGTCTGGAGGCTCAACCGTATCCGCAGCAGCCCCTACCGCTGGAAGCCAGGCTGAAGGACTCGGCGCCCGCACAGTGGACGAAGTTGGCCGAAAAATATGGCTTGGTCGAAGCGGACGTGAACAAGTTGGCGTCCTGGTGGCATACCGATGCCGACCTGGGGCGCGAGATCGAATGCGTCAACGATATGACCAAGAGCCGCGATCTGGGCTTCCTCGGCTTTCACGATAGCCGGGCGTCCTTCCTTGAGTTGTTTACGGCGCTAAGGGCTCAACGCGTTATTCCTTGACGCCGACTCATGTGCTGATTTTTCATGTGCTGATTTTTCCCTCGTTTTGATCTCATTTGGCCAATTCGGGACCGCGACCCTAACATCAGGAAACTCAACGATGACCGTAGATACCTCCCCAGTTTGGTTCATCACCGGATGCTCGTCAGGCTTCGGCTACGAACTCGCGAAACTCTTGCTCGCTCGCGGCACCCGAGTGGTGGTGACGGCCCGCGACAAAGCACGGCTCGCCGATCTGGTAGCGGGTGCCGAAGAACGGGCGTTGGCGCTCGATCTCGACGTCACCGACGCCAAGCAGATCGCCGCTGGCGTGCAGCAAGCGCAGGCGCACTTCGGCAGTATCGACGTGCTGGTCAATAACGCGGGCTACGGGTATCAGGCATCGGTGGAAGAAGGCGAGGACGCCGAGATTCGCGCGCAATTCGAGGCGAATGTGTTCGGCTTGTTCGCGATGACGCGCGCCGTATTGCCCGGAATGCGAGCGCGCCGCAAGGGGCACGTGATCAGCATCAGCTCGGTGGCCGGCTTCATGGGGTTCCAGGGCTCCGGCTATTACGCCGCATCCAAACACGCGGTCGAAGGATGGTCGGATTCGTTGGCCCTGGAGGGCAAGCCGCTCGGCATCAAGGTTACCTGCGTCGAGCCGGGACCCTTTCGCACGGATTGGGCAGGCCGCTCGTTGCGGCAGACGCCGAGCCGCATCGCCGACTATGCCGAAACCGCAGCCAGCCGCATGGCGATGACCACGCAGCGCAGCGGAAATCAGCCCGGCGACCCAGTGCGAGCCGCCCAGGCGATCATAGACATCGCGGCGCTCGATAATCCGCCGCGCCACTTGGTGCTCGGTGCGCTCGGCATCGAAAACGTGACGCAAAATCTCAAGACGAGACTGGCGGAAATCGAGGCCTGGCGCGCGGTAGGGGTAGCGACCGATTTCCCGAAAGCGTAGTAACCGGACCTACCGCGGACCTTGATTCACAGGCTCAATTCAAAGCCGCAGGTTGGTCTTTGCAAGTTCCACCACCTCGTCGCCCCGGCCATTCAGTATCGCCTTGAGCATGTACAGGCTGAAGCCCTTGGCCTGTTCCATCTCGATCGCCGGCGGCGTCACGAGTTCGTACGTGGCGGTCACGACATCGACCAGAGCCGGCCCGTCGTGCGCGAACGCCTGCCGTAGTGCGTCTTTCAGATCTTCCGAGCGCTCCACGCGCAAGCCCAGCACGCCCATCGCATTGGCCATCGCGGCGAAGTCGGGGTTCTTGAGGTCGGTCCCCGTATCGAGGTAGCCGCTCGCCTTCATTTCCATCGCGACAAATCCGAGCACGGCGTTGTCGTACACAATCACCTTGACCGGCAAGCCCAGTTGCACGAGAGACACAAAATCGCCCATCAGCATCGTGAAGCCACCGTCGCCCGACAGCGAAATCACTTGCCGTTTCGGGAACGCCGCCTGCGCGCCGAGGGCTTGCGGCATCGCGTTGGCCATGGACCCATGATTGAACGAACCGATCAACCGCCGCCGGCCATTCATCTGGAGATAACGTGCCGACCAGACAGTGGGTGTACCGACATCGGCGGTGAATATCGCGTCGTCATCGGCGAGTTCGCTGACCAAGCGGGTCAAATACTGCGGATGAATGGGACGGTTCGCGGGCGCCGGCGTGGCCAGGTCATCGAGGCCTTTGCGCGCTTCGTGATAATGCTTGAGTGCCGCATCGAGAAATTTTCGATCCGTTTTTTTCTGCAGCTTGGGCAAGAGCGCATCGAGCGTTTCAGTGACTTCGCCCACTATGCCAAGGTCTAGCTTGGCGCGCCGCCCCAGCGATTCGGGTGCAATATCGATTTGCACGATTTTTGCATTGGTCGGGTAAAAATGGCGATACGGAAAATCGGTGCCCAGCATGACCAGCGTGTCGCAGTTGAGCATTGCGTGATAGCCCGAACTGAAGCCGATGAAGCCTGTCATGCCGACATCGAACGGGTTATCCCATTCGACGTGTTCCTTGCCGCGCAAGGCGTGCACCACCGGCGCGGCCAGCTTGTCGGCGAGCGCCACCACTTGGTCGTGTGCACCGGCGCAACCGCTGCCACATAAGAGCGTAATCGCCGAGCTGTTGTTCAGTAACGAGGCGAGCAGCGCAATATCCGCATCCTGCGGAACGACGCGCGGCTGCCTGAGTGCTGGCCAATGGTCGGCCGGCACGCTCGCCTCCAGCAGTGCAACGTCGCCGGGAATGACGAGCACGGCCACGCCTCGTCTGAGAATTGCGGTGCGCATGGCGCGATGCAATGCTTGTGGCATTTGCAGCGGATTCGTGACCAGCTCGACGTAATAGCTGCATTCCTTGAATAATTCCTGCGGATGGGTCTCCTGGAAATAACTGAGCCCGATCTCCGAGGAGGGAATCTGGGCCGCGATCGCCAATACAGGCACATGATTGCGGTGCGCGTCGAACAGGCCGTTGATCAAGTGCAGGTTGCCCGGGCCGCAACTGCCCGCGCACACCGCCAGTTCACCGGTAGCGGCGGCTTCTGCGCCAGCGGCGAAGGCCGCGACTTCCTCATGGCGCACATGCATCCATTGGATGGTTTCCATTTTGCGCAAAGCGTCGCTGAGCCCGTTGAGGCTGTCGCCGGTCACGCCCCAGATCCTCTTGACGCCCGCGTGCTCTAGCGTTTTCGCCAGTTGCGCTGCGATGTTCTGATTTGCCATGTGTCAGCTCCGGTTGTTGGAGAATGCAAGGTGGATCGTGGGGTGTTCGACTGGGCCTGCTGGCTTCTCGGCTCGATTCTCGGCTCGATTTGCGGGGTACTCGGCTAATCCCGCTTTTTCCCCCAGCTTTGTATTCTAGGAAATGCAGACGCGCTCTGCAGCGTTTTACTTTGCAGCCTCCTGGTTAAAGCCCTTTATTGCAGCCCTCTCAACTACGCGCGGGCAGCACAGGGCGCATTGATTACCGCATAGGGTGCGCAAGGAAGAAGCGCATCATCTCGGCACTAGCGTCGGGGCCTTTGGGGTCCGTATAGCTACCGCTTGCGCTGCCGCCGCTCCATGCATGAGGGGCGCCGTGTATTACCCACAGTTCCGCATCGTAGCCCTCGGATGAAGTCAACCATTTGACAGCGCACGCGCGTCGGTTCGGCTCGATGGGTGGCGTGGCGCTGCCGGTCGCTACTTTTTCGTCATAGCCTTGTACCAATTGCAAGGCATTCGACAGGTTCACGGTAGTGTCGGCATCGCCGTGAAATACGATCAGCGGTCGCTTGGGTGTATAGACGCTCTGCGGTCTTGTCTGCGCAAGCGCTTGCGCCATGCGCTGCCCACCTTTCATCGCGGCGAGCGCGGACGGCAGATCGTGTGCACTGCCATAGGGCAGGCCGGAATGCACGCCCGCGGCGGCGTACACGTCGGGATAGCAACGAATCATAATGTCGGCCATTGCACCGCCAGCCGAAAGCCCAGCCACATATACACGAGCCGGGTCGACGTTGTGATGCGCCATCACTTCGCGCGTGATGCCGGCGATCAGCGAGGGCTCGCCTTTGTCGCGATGCTGATCGGCGGGCGTGAACCAGTTCCAGCACTTCGACATGTTCGCCTTCTGCGGCTGTATGGGATAGGCGACGATGCACGGATGGCGCTCGGCCAGCGCATTCATTTGGGTTCCGGCGGCGAAATCGTCGGCGTCTTGCGTGCAACCGTGCAACATGACGATCAAGGGCAGCGGCCCCCCTGGGTTGGTGTCCGGTATGTAGAGCTTGTACTGACGCTGGCCTGCTGCGTTGGAAAAGGTGTGCGTGCTGAAGTTGCCACGCTGCGGTACGTCAGGCCGAATCGGCGTGGGTGTGGGCGCGGGCGCCAAATGGGCCACCGCGGCCATCGCCTCGGTGAAGCGGTTCATGTGTTCCTGCACTTGGGTTTGCACACGCATTTGCGCTTGAGTCGACGCTGGCTGATCTGCCTGCGTCTGGCGCTGTGTTTCTGCCTCTGTCTTTAAAGGCGTGGCATCGTCTGCATCGTTCTTGTCGCCACACAGTGCCCGTTTGATTGCCTTCGTCGCTTCGACAGGGCCATTGTTACGAAGCAATGTCATGGCTTCGCGCATCGAGCTTAAAAAACCGTCGTTCAATTTCATCATCAGTATCCTGTTATGCGTTTTATCGGGTCAGGGCGGTCTCGCGG
>Ga0302220_10001789_pt1 | contig 16354 bp, 9 predicted proteins | sample II_Palsa_E1_3_FD_194572 | JGI IMG/M metagenome (GOLD analysis project Ga0302220, IMG submission 194572) | Peat permafrost microbial communities from Stordalen Mire near Abisko, Sweden - II_Palsa_E1_3 | ecosystem: Environmental > Terrestrial > Soil > Palsa > Peat permafrost | place: Sweden...
GAACAGGAACGGCTGCGCCGCATCCAGATCGTAGGAGAGCGAATTGTCGATAAAGTAGCCGTCGTCAATCAGTTGCTTCCACGTCGTGTACACCTTCTTCACGCGCGGATCGGTGTATGGCACTTCGCCCGCCATCAGCTTCTGATGGAACGCATTGCCGTTCAGGCGCAGATCCAGATAGTCGAACCAGCCGGCCAGCGTCCAGGCATCGCGGCCACCCACGGCGATCGGCGAAATCCCGGCGGCTTTCAGCTTCTTGCAGGCTTCGAGAAACTCGTCCCACGTTTTCGGCTCGCTCGCGATCCCCACCTTCTGGAACAGATCCTTGCGATAGAACATGCCCCACGAGTAGTAGACGGTCGGCGCCGCGTACTGTTTGCCCTTGTACGACGAGGCCTCCTTCGTCGAGGCGTAGGTGTTGTTCCAGCCGTTCTTGCTCCAGTCTCCGCTCAGGTCCTCAAACAGGCCGCGCTGGGCGTAATACGCCATCCGTTCGCCGTCGTGCCAGTTCACGATGTCGGGTGAGACCGTCGACAGCCAGCCCGGCAATTGCACCTTGTAGGCTTCCTCATCGATAAACGACACGTTGACGTCCGTTCCCGGATGGGCCTTCTTGAACTCGTCGATCACCTGCTGCCAGACCGCCCGCTGGCTGGCGCCCTTGAACGCGACATTGATCGCGAGCGTGCCCGCCTGCGCGCTGCCGGCCATCGATGCTGCTGCGGTGGCCGCAGTCAGCGCGACGGCAACCAGAACCTTACGAAGTTTGAATTGCATGCCTGTCTCCTTGGTTTTTACGTCGTTTTAAGCTCTAACTGGTCCGATACACTGCCACGCCCTGCGGCCCGATTTCACGCGAGCCGATCACAAATGCATCGTCCGCGACATCTGCGAGCGTATGAGATTGCTCGCCGTAATTCAAAACGTACGCCAACGCGCCGCGCCGGCTGATACGCAAACCGTCGCCGAGCGCCGTCACGTCGAGTCCGGCTTCACGCGCGACGCCCGCAAACAGTCGCGTCGTCAGGACGTCGTCGAAGATGCTCGCCAGGTAGTGAATCGCCCCACTGCGAACATACGCGGGGTGACCGTCAGCGAAACGACCGCGAACCTCGAGCGCTGCCGCGCTGGCCGATTCCGTCTGCTCGATCAGATCGCGCCAATGCCGCCCTACCCCGTCATCGAGGCTTGCACTACCCGCGAGCCTGACCGGTTCGGCTACGTTGGGCCGCAGCGACTCGACGCGCCACACGCGCATCGGCAAGACCGAGGCGAGCAACCCCGGCGGCAATCCTGCGGGAATCTGCAGATCCTCCGTCTTCGAGCCTGTGCGCGGCCCGAGCACGACCTGGGCGCCCGAACTGGCCAGACGCTGCGCAAGGTCCGCGGGCACCACCGGCAACGGCGGCACGACAATCATCCTGTAGCCATCGAGCGGCGCATCGACCGGCACCACATCGACATCGAGACCCAACCCACGCAGTGTCGAGTAATACTCGAACGCAAAGCGCGGATAGTGGAAGTCCGCACCCTGCGGATGAATCTCGAACAGCCACTTCGCCTCGTAGTCGTAGACGAGCGCGACCTTCGAGCGCACGCTCGCGTTCGCGTCGGCATCCGCCGCCAGCACCTTGTGAATCTCCTTGGCCACCTGCGCTGCCTCACTACCACCAAGATCCAGCAGGTTATCGGGCGTATTCAGACCCGCGTGCATCTGCTCCTGGGCAAACGGCGCCTGGCGCCAGCGGAAATACGACACGCAGCCAGCGCCGTGCGCAAACGCCTCCCAGCTCCACAAACGCACCATGCCGGGCAGCGGCGCCGGATTCCAGTGTGCCCAGTTGACCGGGCCCGGCTGCTGCTCCATCACCCAGAACGGCAGCTTCGACATGCCACGGTAGACATCGTGATTGAACGATGCGAAATCCGGATGACCGGTGCGCAGCCACTTCGCCTTGAGTTCGGGAGCAAACCACTGCTCTTCGAGCGCGCCGAGCGGATAGCTGTCCCATGTAGCGACATCCAGATCAGCTGCGACCTTGTAGTGATCGAATTCGGTAAATAACTGCATGAAGTTGTGCGCGACCGGCCGGCCTGGCGAATGCGCGCGGATGATCTCGACCTGCATGCGGTTGTAGCGCGCGACCTCATCCGATGCGAAGCGCCGGTAGTCGAGCCGGTGCGACGGATGCGCCTCGGTGACGGTCGCCACCGGCGCGTCGATCTCGTCGAAGCTGCGGTACTCCATGCTCCAGAACACGGTGCCCCACGCGCGGTTCAGCGCATCGATCGTCTGATAGCGCGCTTTCAGCCACTCGCGAAACCGCAGCACCGCCGCCCGCGAATAGCTGACCACCGTCTGATGGCAACCGAACTCGTTATCGGTCTGCCAGTACGCAACGGCCGGATGCTTGCCGTAACGCTCGGCCACCGCCGTGCAGATACGCTCCGAAGCGGCAAAATACGACGGCGACGAGAAATCGTAGTGACGGCGCGAACCGAAGGCCCGCGGCCGGCCGTCGGCGCCAACCGGCAGAATGTCCGGATGACGGTCGATCAGCCATTTCGGCGGCGTCGCGGTCGGTGTGCACATCACCACTTGCAGGCCGGCCGCACCGAGCACGTCGACGGCACGGTCGAGCCAGGCCCAGTCGTATTCGCCTGGCGTTGGCTCCATCCGGCTCCACGCAAATTCAGCAATCCGAACCTGTTCGATGCCGAGTGCTTTCATGCGACGGGCGTCGTCTTCCCACATCGACTCCGGCCAGTGTTCCGGGTAGTAACAGACTCCAAGGCGCATCCGAGTGCCCTTCCTTTATGCGTAGTGTTCGACGGATTCGAGCGAAGCGACGGCGAAACCGTCTTCGGTGAACAAATGACAGACCGGCGCAGGTGCACGAAAGGCAGCCTGATCGCCCTGCTTCAGACGGGTGTCTCCAGGCGCCTTGGCGATCAATACGACGCCCTCGCCTTCTTCAAGGTGGACATAGCTGTGCTCACCGAGCTGCTCGACGAGCGAAACCGCGCGGGTCAGCAACGAAGATTCGTGAGTCGTGTCGGCAGGGGCGTCCTGAACCCCTTCGACCATTTCCAGATGCTCAGGCCGCACGCCGAACGTCACAGGCTGCCCGACGCTGAGCGCTGCCCCATCCACGCCCACACGCACGGTCTCGCCGCTGTCATCGAGCTTCACGCTCACGCCTCGGGCATCGATCGAGGCAAGCTTCCCCGGCAGAAAATTCATTCGTGGCGAACCGATAAAGCCGGCCACAAAGCGGCTCTTCGGACGGTGATACAGCTCGAGCGGCGCGCCGATCTGGGCAATGCTGCCGTAGCGCTCGGTGTCTTTGCCCGCGTGCAGCAGCACGATCTTGTCGGCGAGCGTCATGGCTTCGATCTGGTCGTGCGTCACGTAGACGACACTCGCCTTGGCAAACTGCTTGTGCAGCCGGGCGATTTCGACGCGGGTCTGGCCACGCAAAGTGGCATCGAGATTGGAGAGCGGTTCGTCGAACAGAAACACGCCGGGTTGGCGCACGATGGCGCGGCCGATGGCCACGCGCTGCCGCTGCCCGCCCGACAACGCCTTGGGACGCCGGTCAAGCAGCGCTTCGAGTTGCAGGACGCGCGCCGCTTCCCGCACCTTGCGGTCGATTTCGTCTTTGGGGGTTTTGGCGAGCTTCAGGCCGAAGGCCATGTTCTCGAACACCGTCATATGCGGGAACAGCGCGTAGCTCTGAAACACCATCGCTACGCCGCGCTGGGCCGAAGGCACGGCGTTGACGAGCCGGCCACCGATGAAAAGATCGCCGTCGCTCACGTCTTCCAGACCAGCGATCATGCGCAACAAGGTGGACTTGCCGCAACCGGACGGCCCGAGAAACACGCAGAACTCGTTCTCGCCGATCTCGAGATCGACATCGCGAATCACCGGTGCACCGTCGCCGTACGATTTTTGGACGCCTCTTAACGAAATGCTCGCCATCGCTCCGTCTCCGTGATTTAATCGGCTCGAAGTCGGAGATTAAGCGCTTAATCTGTACGGCCGAAAAAATTGACCGCGTGCGATCAATGGCCTGCAGCGTCTCCGATATCTTGCTGTCTGTGCGATTAATGGTGCCGTGCCTTCATGCCGGACGCAAATTTTGAGAAACAATCCCACATACTGAACAACCATGCCAACACTGAGCGAAGTCGCACGCCGCGCCGGCTGCACACCGGCCACGGTATCGAACGTGCTGCGCAATCGCGGCCGGGTCGGCGCGCAGACCCGGCAACGGGTGCTCGATGCCGTCGAAGCGCTCGGCTATCAGCCGCATCTCGCGGCACGAGCGCTCGCCGAAGGCCGTGCGCCGACCATTGCACTGATGGTCTCGAGCATCGCCAACCCGTTCTATCCCGAGTTCGCGCTGGCGGTCGAGCGCGCGGCGCGCAGCAGCGGCCACTTTCTGATCATCTGCAATACGAACGAAGATCCGCTGACGGGCCGTGCGTATCTGGAGCAGATCGCCGGCACGCTGTCTGAAGGCGTGCTAGTCATGAACGCGAATCTCGACTTCGCCGATTTGCACAAGACCGAGGCGCGCGGCGCGCCGGTCGTGCTGTGCATGTGGGAACGTCCGAACGAGCCGCCAGGCCTGCCCTGCGTGGCGGTCGATTTCCGGCTCGCCGGGCAACTGGCTGGGCAGCATCTGCTTGAACTGGGGCACCGGCGAATCGGCGCCATCGTCGGCAGCAAGGTTGCCGGCATCCATGCAGCACGTTACGAGGGATTCCTCGACGCGCTGACCACTGCCGGGCTCGATGTCGCGGATTCGCCCGTGCGCTATGCGCCTGACACGACCCAGGGAGGCTATCGTGCGACCCGTGAATTGCTCGAAGCGGATCCCAGCCTGACCGCGATCCTCGCGACCAACGATCTACCCGCGCTCGGCGCCTTGCATGCGGCCGCCGATCTCGGATTGCAGGTGCCACATGACCTCTCCGTGATCGGCGTCACCGACATCCGGCTCGCTCAGGAATCGCGGCCCGCGCTGACTACTGTCGCTGTGCCAACCGTCGAGGCGGCCGAACTGGCAGTGTCGTTGCTGCGTGAACTGATCGAGGCATCGCCGCGGGGCATACGGGCCGCCGGCAGCGCGCCGCGGATGTGTGTCACATCGGAGCCCAGGCTCGTCGTGCGCGGCTCGACGCACGCGCCTCGCGCCGCGCACGCCTGACGCACAGCACACGCCACTTGCGCCTCCCTGCACCGTGCACCGTCCACCGCTCAGGGTTCCTGACTATTCACTGGCCGGCCAAGGCAGATGCGGCGCGGACCAGTCGAGTTCCGTTCCGACCACCGAGCGCATTTCCGTCGACTGGATCGCCACCGTCACCGCGATACAGGGCCGTCCGCTCGCGAGCGACAGATAAGGACTACTGGCAACCGGCACGCCCGGCAGCAGCACCGCGTTGCGGAAATACGGGCGATGGTCCCAGCGCGCATCGCGCGGATCGGAGACCGGCTGCAGCGTTCCGGCGAGGCTCGTGCTCGCGACTCCAGCCACTTCGGATCCAATCTGACGCCCCCGGTCATCGAGGATGAAGCAGCTGATGCAGAGGTCCTGCTGCGACAGACTTGCGAACGCCTCCTCCATGTCGATACCGCTTAGCAACGCATCGGCGGCGTTGCGCAAGGCGAACCGGTACGGCTCGACCTTGTTTTCGAACAGCGCATGTAGATGCGCGCGGCCCTGTGCAATGACGTCGAACGAGCGGTCGATCAGGCGATTGATCGCGTCCGGTGGCGCGATTCTGTCAGATGGCCGGCCCAGCAGATAACCCTGCGCGAAATCGACATTCGACTCGACGGCCAGGATCAGTTCCTCGGTCGTCTCGACGCCTTCGACCACCACCAGCATGCCCGCCTGATGCAGCAAGGACACGAGTTTGGGCAGGATCGAATGCTGGGTGCCCGGGATCGTCGCGCGAATCAGCTCGCCATCCAGCTTGACGAAGTCCGGGCGGATGCGGAACAGCCGGTCCAGGTTCGATTGCCCCGCGCCGAAGTCGTCCACGGCGATCAGAAAGCCGTGCTGGCGATAGCGAGCCGCGGCACGCGACATCTCGTCGACGCTGCCGCCATGCGACTCGAGGATTTCCAGGACGATCTTCTCCGGCTCGAGCGCGGCCGAGCGCACGATCGCGGCAAGCTGGTCGGCATAGCCATCCGCGACGAAAGTGGCGGGCAGGATGTTGAGAAAGATCCACGCCTCGTTGGGTATCAGCCGTCGCGCGTTGCCAAGGTGCACCACGTGACTGGCGCGATCGAGCTCACCTTCGTCGCTGAGCGGCCGAGGCGCAAACAGTACCGCAGGCGGCACCAGCGAGCCGTCGCTCTGCTCGCCGCGCAGCAGCGCCTCGAAGCCGACCTGCTTCTGATGCGACAAGCTGTAGAGCGGCTGAAAGTGCGACATCAGATAGTAGTCTTCCCATTTGGGCCGCGCACTGCCCGACGGGTCGGCCGGGTCGCCTGCAAACAGCAGTTGCAATGGATCGAACGGACTCGCACGCTCGGCACAGACACGGTTTCTCCCAGACTGCTTGGCGCGCAGCAGCGCTTCATCGGCGCGGTCGAGCAAGGCCATGATGCTCTCCCCCGTGCGATGCTCGGCCACGCCAAAGCTTGCGGTCACGTAACCATCCGGGCGAGCGATACGGGAAACCGCCCCGCGCAGGCGTTCAGCCAGCTCAAGCGCGGACGCCAGCCCCTCGCGCCGCAAGATCGCGAATTCCTCCCCGCCGATGCGGCTCACGCTGTCCTGCGCGATGGTCTGATCCATCAACACCTGGGCGACTTCATAAAGCGTCTGGTCGCCGGCCGCATGGCCGAACTGGTCGTTCAACGACTTGAAATAGTCGATGTCGACAAAAATCGCGCAGACCTTGACGCCGTCACCGAGCGTCGAGAGGCGCCGCTCAGCCTGGTCCATGAAAGACCGGCGGTTTTGCAGTCCGGTCAGCGGATCAGTCGCGGCCAGCTCGGCAAGGCGGTTCTCCAGCAGGAAGTGATCGCGCCGGAACCAGTAGAAGCCGAAATGGAACACCGACGCAGTCGGTACGCCGATCGCCACCCATAGCAACGTCACGACGTTCACATCATGCGCATACCCTTGCCTGAATAGCAGCGGTAAACCGCTTGCGTAGAACAAGGCTGTGCCGACAAAGAAGTGCGTCGGCGTGAGCCAGAGCGGCGCCGCGCAGATCGGAATCACCAGCAAGGCAGGCAGCGCCCACAGTAACGGCTCATTCAGGCCACTGATGTTCAGCGCGATCAGGATCACCAGCACTAGCGTAAACCCAACCCCCAGGGCGCCGAAGATCCCGGTGGTGCGTGCCTTGCGCACGCCCGCCACCAGCAGCGCCAGCAGCGCGACGCAAGCGAGCCGGTAAGAAAGCGAAATGGTGGGGCCGGCTACCAGGCTGCGTGCCAGCACGAACAACAGGGCAGCCGCGACCGTAGAAGCCATCGTGATCGTCGAGAGCGGGCGCTGCTGGTCGAGCGAGCGTCGATGAAAGCGGTCACGCAAATGGGCATCGGTCATGTGTTGCGCGTGGATGGGGAGCATGTTGATAGAAGTCGGCCTGGTTCCGTCACTCTGCCGCTGGTTAACGGCAAATGTCTGACAAATATTAATGCCTTCGTCAGAAACAGATTTCGGGGGGCGCGCGGCGACGCTCCAGGCACACCGCTGCGCGACGCGCAGGTCACGCTTACCGCAAGCAAAGCGTCGGCCAGGAGAACGTTCATTCGCGACGCTGCAGGTGCGCCAATGATGCAATCGCACAACAGTCCTATGCATTGATCAACGGGCACAAACCGTTTCAATTCGACGTCGTTCGTTTTCGTCTTCGCCTTGTACGCCTTAATGCGTAACGGATCGAAAAAAAATTCGCGCAAAGTTTGCATCTGTTAATGCGCTGTGTGCGTAAGGCCATATAACTTCGTGGCGGACGGTGGTAGCGAAATATTTATCTCTTAAGTAGACTGCAGATAAAGGGGCGCCGATCAACATACAGCATGCAGCACAGGTAAAAACAACCGCTGGCACGTGCCGCGCGCGCCTTACCAAATGTCACTTTCAGATGCCCGGATTCAAATACCCGTTTTAACGACGGATAAACAGCAGACGGTCATCCTTTTCGGAAAACATGGTCCCTATTCTCGACTACCTGCTCGACCGCCAGATCTCCCCTCAATGGCGCGGCTTGCTCACTGCATTGGCAGAAGAGTTCGAAGCGCAGATCGGGCAAGGCGAACTGCGTCAGTTGATGTATCGCGTCGGTTGCCGTTTTGCGACGGCGCATCCCTTACCGCCCTGCGGCTCGACTGTCGATCTCGCCGACGCTGTGAACGCGCGCTGGCAGGAAGCGGATTGGGGTTACGTCGATCTTTCGGACGAACCAGATTACCTGCGCATCGCTCACTCGTGCGCACCGTTGCATGCTTTCGGCTCCGCCGCGCTCAACTGGACGCCCGCCTTCCTGGAAGGCGTCTATCAGACCTGGCTCAGCGCACTCGGTGCAGAGGGTCTGTCGGTCGCGCAAGCGAGCGAGTTCGATGAGCACGCAACGATCGAATTCAGGCTTGGCCGCCAGCCGGCATGAGCCCAGTCAGGGGATGGACTTCTGCCGGCTGTGACGGCCAGTAGAACACGGGCAACGCAAGACAAGATAGACATGAACAACATGGCGGCGACATGAGTCCTTCGAGCGACATTGAGACCCTCTTCGGCCATTTCGGCGGGAATGCGGGCGACTATCAGGAAATCGGTCGCGAGAACGAGGCAAACACGGCTCGCACGCGCTGGCCGCTGCTCGTCACGCTGGATCTGACGCAACCGTCGATTCCGGCGATCGTCCAACGGCGCGATGCCACTTCGAAACAGGCCGACGATGCCGCGCAAGCGCAGGCCGCCGAAGACGGCAAGCCAGAGGCATCTGTCTCCGCTGACACGCCGCTGACCGGGACAGCGCTGATGCGCAGCAAGGCGCCCCTGTTTGCGCGGCCGCATCGTCGCAACATCCCGCCGGTTACCAATGTCGTGAAAGCAGACGCGCCGCGCGGTGCAGAGCGCTTTTCGGCGTTGCCGCGGGTTGCTGATCCGGCAGTCGCCGCAAGCCAGGCTGCGACGCCGGTAGCAACAGCCGCAGCCGTTGCACCGGCTGCGCCGATCCCGCCAATCCCGCCGTTAGTGGCATCGACAGCTCCCGGTTTTGCTTCTATCGCTCATATGGGCAACGTGCCGCCAGTAGTGGCTCCGGCTACTACGCATGCCATCTCGCAGCCGGCGGTTTCGCCCGTCCCGCGCGCGTACGCACCACCCGCCGCGCCGCTGTTTCCCGCAAAGCTCGCGGGGTCCAGCGCCTTCCGCGCCCCGACCACCTCGTCCGGCTTTACCGCCGCGACGCCGCGCGCAGCCGCAGTGGCAGCCGCAGTGGCACCCGCCCCGACAGTCGCCACAGCGCCGCCTGGGTCAATTCTCGGCAAGCTGTTCAATCCGGCCGCGCGCAACCCGGTCGCGGCCACCGCAACACCCACGCCTCAAAACGCAGCGGCGCCGCTCGCTTCGGTATTCGATCGTTTGCGCGGCGAGACACCCGCCACGGCAACGCCCGTTCCTCACTCGTGGCTAACCAACGGCCCGCGTCGCTCATGAAAGTCATTGCGGTCGTATCCGCGAAAGGCGGGGTCGGCAAGACCACCCTTGCTGCCAACCTGGCTTCCGTTCTCGCCACCAGCGGGCGGCGCGTGATCGCGCTCGACCTCGATCCGCAAAACGCGCTGCGCCTGCATTTCGGCGTGCCGCTCGACAGCATCGACGGCCTCTCGCGCGCCACCTTAAGCGGCGATGCGTGGCAGAGCATCATGTTCGACGGCGTCGACGGCGTCACCGTGCTGCCCTACGGCGCCGTCCTCGAAGACGACCGGCGCCGCTTCGAAGCGTACATCGATCACGATCCGCTATGGCTCGCGCATGCGCTCGCCACGCTACGGCTCGAAGCATCCGACATTGTGATCATCGACACGCCGCCGGGCTCGTCGGTGTATACGCGCACGGCCTTGTGCGCCGCGACCTTCGCGTTGAACGTGGTGCTGCCGGATGCCGCCTCGTATGCGGCGATTCCGCAGATGGAGCGCATGATCGAAACCTACGCCTCGCCGCGTCCGGAGTTCGGCGGCGTCGGCTACGTGATCAATCAGGTCGACCAGTCGCGCCAGTTGACCAAAGACGTCCTCAAGGTGCTGCGCCATCTGCTCGGCGACAAACTCTTCCCTGGGGTCATCCATCAGGACGAAGGGGTCAGCGAGTCGCTCGCCTGCGACACCACGCTGATTCACTACGATCCGCTCAGCCAGGCAGCCGTCGATTTTCGCTCCGGCGGCCAGTGGCTGATGTCGCGGATCGACGCGATCGCTGTTTCGCCGGGGAGTGTCGCATGAGCACACCGCAATCAGAGAGCATCGATACCGCCGTTCCACCTTCGCGGCTCGAGCGCATCGTCGACGCGCGGCTGTGGGGCAGCACGGTAGTCTCCGTCTGCCTGACGCTGTTTGCGCTGTCGATCCTGTACTTCGTGTTTACGGTGCCGCTGGCGTTCTACGAGCAACTGACCTTTGCGACCTGCTGTTTTATGTGCGCGCTGCTGTTTCGCCGCCTGCAGGGCCGCTATGCGACGCTCGTGATGATCATGCTGTCGGTGGTCGCGTCAGGCCGCTATATGTTCTGGCGGTTGACGGCCACCACCTACTGGGAGCATCCGCTCGACGCCGTCTGGGGCCTGCTGCTGGTATCGGCCGAGGTCTACTCGACCATCGTGATGATGCTCGGCTACTTCCAGACTGCCTGGCCGCTCAAGCGCGAGCCGATGCCGTTGCCGGCCGATCGCAAGGCATGGCCGACCGTTGACGTGTTCATCCCCACGTACAACGAGCCGCTCTCGGTCGTCAAACCGACCATCTACGCCGCGCTCGCGCTCGACTACCCGGCTGACAAGCTGTCCATCCACGTGCTCGACGACGGCCGCCGTCCGGAGTTCAAGGCGTTCTGCGAAGAAGTCGGCGTTCACTGGACGATCCGTACGCACAATCGCCATGCGAAAGCCGGCAACATCAACGAAGCACTAAAGATCACCAGCGGCGAGTACCTCGCGATCTTCGACTGCGATCACATCCCAACCCGCTCGTTCCTGCAGATCGGCCTTGGCTGGTTCCTGCGCGACAAGCTGTTGTCGATGCTGCAGACGCCGCACCATTTCTTCTCGGCCGACCCGTTCGAACGCAACCTCGGCACCTTCCGCAAGGTGCCGAACGAAGGCGAACTGTTCTACGGCCTCGTGCAGGACGGCAACGACCTGTGGAACGCGACCTTCTTCTGCGGTTCCTGCGCGCTGCTGCGCCGCACGATGGTGGAAGAGATCGGCGGCATTGCAGTCGAGACCGTCACGGAAGACGCGCACACCGCGTTGAAGCTGCACCGCCTCGGCTACACCACCGCGTATCTGGCGATTGCCCAGGCGGCTGGCCTCGCGACCGAAAGCCTGTCGGGCCACATCGGCCAGCGGATCCGCTGGGCGCGCGGCATGACGCAGATTTTCCGGATCGACAATCCGTTGACCGGCAAAGGCCTCAAGATCGGCCAGCGGCTGTGCTACCTGAACGCGATGATGCACTTCTTCTACGGTGTGCCGCGTCTCGTGTTCCTGACCGCACCGCTGTCGTTCCTGTTCTTCGGCGCTCACGTGATCGAAGCCGCGGCCGGCACGATTGCCATCTACGCGCTGCCGCACATGATGCATGCGAGCATCACCAACTCGCGCATGCAGCGCCTGTTCCGCCATTCGTTCTGGGCAGAGGTCTATGAATCGGTGCTGGCCTCGTACATCACCGCGCCGACGCTGCTCGCGCTGATCAACCCGAAGCTCGGCAAATTCAACGTGACGGCCAAGGGCGGCCAGATCGAGAAGAACTACTTCGACTGGGCTATCTCGCGTCCCTATCTGTTTCTGCTGCTGTTGAACCTGCTCGGCTTCATCGTTGGACTCGTCCACATCTACTTCAAGTGGGACGTGCACAGCGAAGTGCAGACCACCGTGCTCAATCTGGCGTGGACGGGCTACAACATGCTGATCCTCGGTGCGAGCGTGGCCGCGGCAAGCGAGCGCCGGCAGATTCGCGCCGTGCACCGCGTGGCCATGAAGATGCCGGTGATGTTGAAGTTTTCGACCGGCCGCACGCTGGCTTGCCAGACCATCGACTATTCCGAAGGCGGCGTCGGCGTCGAGTTGCCGAACAGCATCCAGGTGCCGATGCACGAACGCGTCACCGTGTCGCTGTTCCGCGGCGATGAGGAATACGCGTTCCCGGCCACGGTCGGCTTTACGGCACCCGGACGGGTCGGCTTGCGTTTCGATGCGATGTCGCGCGAGCAGGAATACGAGTTCGTGAAGTCCACGTTCGCGCGCGCCGATGCCTGGATGGGCTGGGCCGAAGGCCGCCCAACGGACACCCCCTTGCGCGGACTCTCACACGTCCTGCTGGTCGGCGTACGCGGCATCGCCGGCCTGTTCGAACACCTCTATGCAGATCTGCGCGGCTCGATGCGTAGCCGCCCTATCGATGTCAAAAAGCTGGAAACGAAAAAAGACTGACTTATGGGCTATGGGATTGCGCGGACATACCAACAACACTTGCAAGGCGAGCGCGGCATGACGGGATGGGCAATGCGCTTGCGCTCAAGCCGACTCGTTCGCGGACTTGCCTTCTGGCTGGCTTTTCAGACCGCGTTCGCGGCGCCTTTGGCATCGGCCGCCGAGCTGGTCGCCAGTTCGGCGCATGCCACGGCCGCGGCGCCTGGCACGCCCGATGCCACCGGCGTGGGGAACGTGCCCGCACCGAGTGCCGCGGTGACCCTCGACCCGAACGCGATCACGCAGCCCGCGCTGGCGACACCGACTCCGGCGCTCGCGGCGTCCTCGGTGAAAGCGCTCGGCATCAAGACGCCGACCACTGCGGAACCTGGCACGCTGGTATCAGGCGGACGTCGCCAGACGCTCACTTTTGCCGACTTCGGCGCGCTCGATCCGCTGCAGTTGCGCGGCACCGAAGGCCAGAACGGTATCGCCTTCTCGGTACGTAACGACGAAGTGGTGACCGGCGCGATCCTGCATCTGATCTACAGCTACTCGCCGGCCCTGCTGCCGAGCATCTCGCAACTGAAGGTGCTGATCAACGGCGAAGTCGCGGCTACGCTGCCGGTGCCGCACGAGCAGGCCGGCCTGCTCGTGGCGCGCGACGTGTCGATCGATCCGCGCTTCATTACCGAGTTCAACCACCTCAACGTGCAGTTGATCGGCCACTACACCGAACGGTGTGAGGACCCGGCGAATTCGTCGCTGTGGGCCACCGTGAGCAATGCGAGCTCGCTCGATCTGACCTACGCGTCGCTTACCAGCAAACCGGATCTCGCGGCACTGCCTCAGCCATTCTTCGATCGCCGCGACGTGCGGCGTCTCGAGCTGCCGTTCGTGTTCCCGGCCAAGCCTGGTGCCGAGACGCTGGAAGCGGCGGGCATCGTCGCCTCGTGGTTCGGTGCGCTGGCCGGCTATCGCGGCGCGCTGTTCCCCGCCCAGGTCGACGAGGTTCCGCTGTCGGGCAACGCGGTGATATTCGCCACCGCCGACCAGCGGCCTGCCGGCGTAACGATTCCCGCGATCTCCGGACCGACCATTGCGGTGGTGGACCGGGAAGCTCCAGCCCGCGGCAAACTGCTGCTGGTGCTCGGGCGTAACGAAGCCGAACTGAAAACCGCCGCGAAGGCACTCGGTGTAGGCCAGAGCGTGCTCTCGGGCGAAAGCGCGACGATCACGCAACTGAACGAACTCGCCCCGCGCGCTCCGTACGATGCGCCGAACTGGCTGCCCACCAACCGGCCGGTGCGTTTTGGCGAACTGGCCGAAGCACGCGATCTGACCGTCTCCGGCTACGATGCCGACGCCGTGCGCGTGAACCTGCGCGTGCCGCCCGATCTGTTCATGTGGCACACCAAGGGCGCACCGATCGACTTGCGCTACCGTTACACCGTGCGCCCGACCCCGGACCGTTCGTCGCTGAACATCAGCATCAACGACGGCTTCGTGCAGGCGCTGCCGATTCCGGCGCGGCCCGCCTCGGTGTTCGAGCTCGGCCACTATTTCAACAACATCCTGCCGGACAACACCGCCGATGCGCGGCGCACCGTCTATATCCCGCCTCTGCTGCTGACGCCACGGGCACAATTGCGGCTGCATTTCTACTACGACATTCCGAACACCGGCGAATGCCACGGCCGGTTGCTCGACAACGTAGTGGGCTCGATCGATCCGAACTCGAGCATCGACCTGTCGTCGTTCCCGCATTACATGGCGTTGCCCGATCTGGCGGCGTTCGCCAACAGCGGCTTCCCGTTCACGCGGATGGCGGACCTGTCTGAAACCGCCGTGGTCCTGCCAAACGATGCCGACTCGAGCGACTACAGCCTGTATCTGCTCGAGATGGGCCGCATGGGCGCTTCGACCGGCTACCCCTCGACCGGCGTGACCGTGACGAGCGCCGACCAGGTCGACCAGAATGCCAACAAGGACCTGCTGATTTTCGGTTCCCCCGACCGTCAGCCGCTGCTGCAGCGCTGGGCGAAGTCGATGCCGTTCTCGAGCGACGGCGACTCGCGCACGTTCGAGCTCTCCGACATCGTCTTCAAGCTGGAAGACTGGTGGCACGGCGAGCACGGTGTGGAACGCGCACCGGCGCGTGCAGACCTGTCGCTCGTCAGCTCGAACGGCGCGGCCCTGCTGACCGGCTTCGAATCGCCGCTGCAGAAGGACCGCAGCGCCGTCGCGTTTGTCAGCGCTGCTGGCCAGTCGGATGCAGACCTGAGCTCGGCCCTGCTCGACGCCGACGTGCTGCCGCAGATCCAGGGTGCAATGGCCGTGATCCATGGCCGCAACGTCACGATCACCTCGAACGGCGTGGCCTACTACATCGGCCACCTGTCACCGCAGGAATATATGCGCTGGGCGCTGTCGTCGCATCCGCTCCTGCTGCTACTGGGCGGCGTCCTCGCCGCGCTGATCATCGCTGCGCTGTTCTACCGTGCGCTGCGCTCGATCGCCGCGCGCCGCCTGAAGGATTGATATGGCGGTCAAACTCAATACGGCGCCCGTGGCACTTGCATTCGGCCTCGTTGCTTCCATGACCTCGGCGGCGGTCTCGATTCCGGCCACCGCTGCCACGGCCCCGGCTTCAGCGCAATGCGACTGGCCGGCGTATCGCACCTTCGTCGAGCGCTTCGTGCAGGCCGACGGGCGCGTGATCGACTATTCGACACCGACCCAGCAAACCACCTCCGAAGGCCAGTCATACGGGATGTTCTTCGCGCTGGTCGCGAACGACCGCGCCACCTTCGACCGGCTGCTCGACTGGACCCGCACCAACCTCGCCGGCAACCAGTTCGACGCGCAGAACCTGCGTCTGCCAGCATGGCAATGGGGCAGGAAACCAGATGGTTCGTTTGGCGTGCTCGACCCGAATTCTGCTTCGGACTCCGATCTGTGGATCGCCTACGACCTGTTGCAAGCCGGACGTTTGTGGCGTGACACGAGCTACACGAAGCTCGGCGAGGCGCTTGCCGGGCAGATCGTGAGCAAGGAAGTGACCAGCCTGCCAGGTCTCGGCCCGATGCTGTTGCCCGGCCCGCAGGGTTTCCAGGCTGGTGGCGTGACGCGCGTCAATCCCAGCTACTTGCCTCTGCCCGTGCTGCGCGCACTCGCCAAAGCCCAGCCGGGTGGCCCGTGGAGCAAACTCGCCGACAACGCGTACCAGCTCGTCAAAACCACGTCGCCGCAGGGTTTCGTGCCCGACTGGGCGGCATGGCGCGCAGGCCAGTTCGTGGTCGATCCAAAGAATGGCGACAACGGCAGCTACGACGCGATTCGCGTGTATCTCTGGGCCGGCATGACAGCCTCTGCCGATCCGCTCGCCAAGCCCTGGCTCGCGGCCCTCGGCGGCATGCGCAATCAGGTCGCCCAGGCAGGCTTTCCGCCCGAGAAGGTGGCCGCGACCACCGGCAGCGTCAGCGGCGAAGGACCGCTCAGCTACTGGGGCGCGCTTGCGCCTTACTTCAAGGCGCTCGGCGATGACCGCGGCCTCGGTCTCGCACGCACCCATCTGGCAGCGCTCGACAACCCCGTCGCAGGTCACGAACCTGTCTATTACGATCGTGTGCTGGGCTTGTTCGGCACCGGATTTATCGATGGCCGCTATCGCTTCGACGAT
>Ga0302220_10001800_pt1 | contig 16318 bp, 16 predicted proteins | sample II_Palsa_E1_3_FD_194572 | JGI IMG/M metagenome (GOLD analysis project Ga0302220, IMG submission 194572) | Peat permafrost microbial communities from Stordalen Mire near Abisko, Sweden - II_Palsa_E1_3 | ecosystem: Environmental > Terrestrial > Soil > Palsa > Peat permafrost | place: Sweden...
CAACACCTGGTCGGTCGGTTATGACTATCCGCTGTCAAAAAGCACGGATATTTACGCGGCCGTACTGGGCGATCGTGCCAGCAATTTATCGTCGGGCCACACCATCGGCGGTGGCGTCCGCACGGATTTCTAATCCCGCTGTGCAGACGTTGGCAGAGTTGCCAATCGCGTAGCTCTAGGGCGTCGAGATACCGGCGCGCTCGATCACAGCCTTCCATTTCGCGGTGTCGGCTTGCACGCGCCCGGTCATTTCGCTCGGGCTGCTCGCCTTGGCTTGCGCGCCCAGCATCTGCATTTTCTGTTTGACCTCCGGTGTCTGGAGCACGCTCGCCGTTTGCGCGGCCAACTTGTTCACTATGGCGTCGGGTGTGCCGGCAGGAACGCTAAGCCCGCTCCAGGACGAGGCCTCGTAGCCGCGCAAGCCGCTTTCTGCGAGTGTCGGCACGTCAGGCAGCCCGGGAAAGCGCGCCGACGATGTCACAGCCAATGCGCGCACAGTCTTGGACGAGATCTGGCCAAGTACCGGCGAAATGATTTCTAACGCCGCCTGCACATCCCCACCCCGCAGCGCTGAGACAACCTGACTGGTGGTCTCGAAGGGCACGACCTGCATGTCGTCGCCGCAGGTCACCTTGAAAAGATTCGCGGCGAGATTCTGAGTACTTCCTGCCGCGACCGTACCGATGTTCAGTGTGCCTGGATGTGCCTTGGCATAGGCGAGGAGATCGGCGACCGACTTAAACGGAGAATCACCATCGACAAGCAGCACAAGACCGAAGAATGCAATCGATGAAACATCCTTGAAATCGCTCAACTTGTACGGCAGCGATTTAAACAGTACAGATGCAATCGCAGCGCCATTGCCACTCAGGAATATCGTGTAACCATCGGGCCGCGCTTGGGCGACCATGCCAGCCGAATTACCGAAACCTGCACCAGGCCGGTTGAGTACGACCACCGGCTCCCTGACCATCTGGCTCATCTGTTGGGCAAAAATACGCGTGGTCAGGTCGCCGGCACCTCCCGCGGCATACGGCACGACGATGGTGACGGGTCGTATCGGGTAGTCTTGCGCAAATGCGCCGCTGGGCACGGCCGACAAAAATCCGGCCGCGGCGTAACACAGAGAACGCGTCAATTTACAGATGATGATGCGCATGGCTGAAGCGGCTAAACACTCGATGCGCATTACCGTGAAAAATCTTGTCTTTGTCCGCCGCGCAAAGCCAGTCGACCTGGTCGATGTATCGCTTGGTGTCATCGAAGTAGTGGCCCGTTTCGGGGTCGATACCGCGCACCGCACCGACCATTTCCGACGCAAAAAGGATGTTGTCGGCCGGAATCACTTTGAGCAGCAGATCGATGCCGGGCTGGTGATAGACACAGGTATCGAAGAACACGTTGTTCAGCAGCAGCTCCTTCAGTGGCGGCAGGCCCATGTCCTGCGCGATGCCCCGATAGCGGCCCCAGTGATACGGCACCGCGCCGCCCCCGTGCGGAATGATGAACTTGAGCGTCGGGAAGTCCTGGAATAGCTTGGAGGTCAACAGTTGCATGAACGCCGTGGTGTCGCCGTTGATGTAGTGCGCTCCCGTCGCATGGAAGTTGGGATTGCAGGACCCGCTCACGTGGATCATTGCCGGCACGTCGAGCTCAACCATCTTCTCGTATAGCGGATACCACCATTTGTCGGTTAGCGGCGGATCGGTCCAGTACCCGCCCGACGGATCCGGGTTCAGGTTGCAACCGATAAAGCCAAATTGTTCGACGCAGCGTTCCAGTTCGGCAATGCAGTTGGTCGGCCGCACGCCTGGCGACTGCGGCAATTGACAAACCCCCGTAAAATTATGCGGATACAAGCCACAGACACGGTGGACGAGTTCGTTGCAATGCTCCGACCAATTTTTGCTGGTCGTCTCGTTGCCCACATGATGGCCCATGCCAACCGCGCGCGGCGAGAAGATCGTCAGGTCGGTGCCGCGCTCCCGCTGGATCCTCAACTGTGCACCTTCAAGGCTGTCGCGAATCTCGTCGTCGCTGATGCGCAGGTCGCCTTTGCATGACGGGCATCCCTCGGGATTTTCGAGCCCCGTTATTTGCTCTTTGCGGTAAGTGTCTAGTTGCTTTGGTGCCGTGGTGTAATGGCCGTGGCAATCGATAATCATGGGGATAAACCTCCGACATAGTTCGGTCTGCAGTTTGGCTTTCAGCGCTTCGTCAACAGGCTTAGCTACCGAGCCCGCGTGTGACATCGTCGAACAGTTCATCGACGGAAAAGCGCCTGTCTATCAGGTGCTGGCGATAGCAATAGTCGATGGCCACTTCGAGGTTGCGGCGATTCGCTTCCAGGCCAAACACGGCCTCCGACTTACCTTCCTGCGCCGCTGCGATACCCTTGCTTTCCTCAAGCAGACGGAACACCTCGCGCACAGCATCGGGATTGGACTGTGTCAGTGACTGTTTGACGGCCACCATATGGTTGATCTGTATCGCGTTATTGCGCGCGCGCCAAGCCTGTGCCTCGGCAGCAGGATCGGGAAACAGCGTCTTGATCCGCGGATCGCTCTTCGCACCGTCACCCACGACCGCGGCGTCGATCTCGCCGTCCAGCAGCATCTGGAAGAGGTCCTTGCCCTGCTCAGCCCGTTGCACGCTGGGTGGATCGATGAATTCCTTGACATGCGGATCCTCGAAGGTGATCCATTTGACGCTGTCCACGTCCAAGCCGAAATCAGCCTGCAGGATTCCGCGTATCCAAGTTGCGGTGGTCACCGAATACGAGCGGATCCCGATCCGCTTGCCGTTGAGCTCGCGCGGCGACAGCGGCCCACGCTCCGCGTTATAAATGATGTAGGGATGCTGGAAACGTCCAATCATGACGGCCGGCATGAGTACCAGCGGCTTGCCGTGCGACTTCGCCATCAGGAACGTCACGATCGCGAGTTCGGCAACGTCGAATTCGAGATCGCGCACCATGCGCTTGAAGCCGTTGTTCGGACGCGGCACGTCGGCGAAGCTCAGCTCAACGAGCTCGGAGCGCAGTGTGCCGTCTTTCAATGCCTTCGTGCCCGGGTAAGTGCCGAGCAGCATATGCAGGGCTAGCGGTTTGGTTTGGCTCACGTGCTGGCTCCTGTTACTTGAGGGTTGGGTAAAGCTGCGCAGCCGTCCGATTGAAGATCCACTCCTTGTCTTCCTCGGGCAGCCATTCAACCGCCTGCATGTTGTCGGTGAGGATCTCCTTGAGCGTGCCCGGCGACGCGGGGAAATTCGAGCCCCAAGCGATCCGCTTGGCACCGAACTCTTGCACCACGCGCGGCAGGAACGATTCCGGCGTTGCCTTGCCTTTACGCGCGTTGCGGATAATGACGCTACTCAGTTTCAGATAAATGTTCTCGTGTTTGGCCAGCGCGAACAGCGGCTCGGCGGCCGCATACGGCGCCCCGTCTTCGAGCGGCGGGCTCAACAGGTGATCGATCACGATGCGTACCGTCGGAAAGCGCTCGATCAGCACGTTCAGCTGCGGGATGCCTTGGATGCGGGCCTGCACGCAGACAGGGATATTGAGTTCAGCGGCGCATTCCCACCCGGCAAACGACTTCGGGTCCGCGAGCCAATCCCCCTGACCCTGCATCGTGCTGCCGGCGGTAAAAAGACGCAGCCCGGTCATGCCGCGCCCGACCCAGTAGCGGATCTTTTGCGCCGCATCGTCGGCCAGCATGTCTACAGAGCACACGCCGGTGAAGCGGTCGGGATGCGCCGCGACCGCGTCTGCGCAATACGAGTTGTCGAAGCCATAACAGGTTGACGAATGCACGATCGCCGCCTTCGCAACGCCCGCGGCGTCCATTGCAGCAAGCAATTGCTGGTACGAGGTGGGGCGCTCCTGCGACCACACTGATTGGGTGCCGCCCAAGGGATCGCGCGGGTATGTCTTTTCATCCGTGGAAATCACGTGCGGGTGTATATCAAGAATTCTGGTCGGCATGGCAGCCTCATCCTTTAAAATAAATCGGTCTGGGTGTCGGGCACTCACCTGGGCTCGCCGCGCAATGACGCTGGCGGTGTTGTCGGAACCCGGAATCCGTGCACCATAACTTGGCGGTTCGACGATCCTGTACTAAGCCTTGGGATCAACGAACATGTCTTCTATCGCGTAATGCTTGGGCAACAATCCTTGCTGGTACGAGTACCTGATCAGTGCCTCGATGGCAGGCCGATTCGCCTCCACACCCATGGGCAGCGGGTCGCCCACGATTTGGGACATCTTCTGGTAATGCCGATCAACGTCGGTATTCACTTCGCCGCGCCGCAGTTGCTCGACGTATAAGTCCTTAGCCTCAGTGAACGCGGCCAGCAACGATTTCGCGATCCACGGATGCTCCGCTAGTACAGAGTCCTTGACGACAATCAATCCGTGCACGGGATAGATACCGGTGCGCTGGAACCAATCCTTTTCCAGCGCATCGGCATTCGGGAACAATTCCGGGTAGCTGGCCGGCTGCGCTGCCTTCGAGGCGTCCCATCCCTCTTTCGGCGCACCGGCACGTCCAACACCGGCGGGACCGGTGAATGCCGCTTGCAACTGGCCGTGCGCCATCATGCTCTGCAACGAGTGCCCTTCCGGCGCATGGCTAACATACGACGGCAGCTTCAACGCCTTGACGTGTTCTTCATCGTCGACCACCCAGTTCATTGTCGAGATATCTACACCATATTCGTTCGCGAGTATCCCGCGCGTCCAGATGCCCGTCGACACCGAATAGGCGCGTACCCCGGCGCGCTTGCCTTCCAAATCCTTCGGACTGCGGATGCCCGAATCTTCGCGATAAACAAATCCGGAATGGTGGAAACGACGAAACACAAACACCGGCAGCGCCTTGAACGGTGCGCCGAATGAGCGCGCGATCATATAAGTGGCGGGAGCCATTTCGCAAACGTCGAACTCGACATCGCGCACCATGCGTCGAAACGCGGCAATGATGGGACTGATCTCGACAAAATCGGACTTGACTCCCTCAATCGACACGCGGCCATCCTTGAGTGCCGCGGTGTGTCCGTAATTAGCGATTGCTATCTTCAAAGGTATCGGTTGGCTGGTCATGGGTTCCTTCCGCTTCGGTAACTCATCATAAGATCCATTTTTTATTAATTTGGAGTCCGATTCATCAATACTGTCAGCAACTATTTTAAGAATGGTGCTTTATTCAAGACGTACGGATAAATTGGCGATTCAGGCCCGGTCGGGGATCGAATAGGCCTGCTCTAGCGTTTCGACATAGCGCAGCCCCAACTTCTCGAGCGTCGGCCGCATGTCGTTGATATCCAGCGACAGCTCGCCGCTGCCTAGCCGTTCGCCAGACTTGAGCTCTTTCGCGACACGCGCTGCGGCACGTTCGGCCACGGAGGTCGCGAGCGCGAATGGAACAACCACCACGCCGTCGTCGTCGGCAACGATGACGTCCCCGGCGTTCACTGTCACGCCAGCGCAGACCACCGGCAGGTTGACGTTGCCGAGCACACTTTTAACGGTGCCCTTGGCTGAAATCGCACGCGACCAGACCGGGAAGCCGATGCCTTCCAGCGGTCGAACGTCGCGACAGCCCGCGTCTATCACCAAGCCCTTCACGCCGCGCGCCTTCATCGACGTGCCGAGCAGCTCACCGAACATGCCATCCGTGTTGTCGGCTGTCACGCCCACTACCATGATGTCGCCTGGTTGGCACTGCTCGATACCGACATGTATCATCCAGTTGTCGCCCGGATGGGCGAGCACGGTGACCGCGCTGCCGGCGATCGTCGCGCCTCGGTAGATCGGTCGCATATAGGGCTTCATCAGCCCGAGGCGCCCCATCGCCTCGTGCACGGTCGCAGTACCCGCCTGCGCAAGCGTGTCTATGGTCTTTGTATCGGCACGCGGGACGTTCCTGACGACGACTGTTCTCATCTTTCGTATCCTCTCTTCACTCTTGGGCTTCGACTTGGCCGTTTTCGATACGTGACAGCCTGGCTTAACCGGGTGGCAGATCGTTTAAGAATAATGGCGTGGTCGATGGTTTCCGTCTATTGAATATGAATGCCACTACCCTTAACTAATTGGTTAAGACCCGCACAACGCGTGCATAATTGCGTGGCACGTTAGCGGTTGCCCGAAGCACTTTCCTGAAGCGTCTGCATCAAGCGGCTGCATTGCGCAGGCCGTCATCCTATTGAAAAGTCCCGACTGTAAATAGTGGAGCAGCAATGAGTAAATTGGACTGGTATCTGAGTGTGAATCTCAAGGCACGCCACCTCCGCTTACTGGTCGCTCTAAATGATTTCCGCAACTTGCGACAAGTTGCAGCGAACTCATACATAACGGTGCCAGCCGTGTCGAAGGCCCTGGGAGAAATTGAAAGCGCGTTAGGCGTCAAGCTATTCGAACGTACCGTCAACGGTCTCATGCCGACGGCCTATGGCGAATGCATGGTAAGACATGCGCGCTCGGTGTTGAGCGACCTGCACCAAACTGCAGAAGAAATAAAATCGCTTCAGAACGGCAGTGCAGGCAAGGTTCACGTGGGGGCGCTACCGACGCTGGTTGCCACCCTGCTGCCAGGCGCGTTGGCACTGCTCAAACAGGATGTGCCGGGTACCAATGTGTGGATCTCGGAGGGACGCATGAGTGCCCTTCTGCCCGATCTTCGCCGTGGCGACCTCGATATGATAGTCGGACGATTACCGAACAAATCGGATACCGTAGGATTGCAGGAACTGATTTTGCTCGACACGCCGGTCAAGCTTATTACCGGCCCCCATCATCCGCTCGCTAAGAAGAAGCACCTGCTATGGTCAGACCTGAGCGACTTTCCATGGGTACTACCACCGCCCGGCTCGCTACTTCGCGAACCGGTGGAAAACACGTTTGCCAAGCACGGGCTGCCTATGCCTTCCAGCTATATCGAGACGCTATCGGCGCATCTGATCCGGTCATACCTGCAAATTACCGACGCGATCGCCATCCACACGGCCGATATGTTGTATACGAATGCCGACCTGAGTCCCATTTCTGTACTGCCGCTTGAGCTCAGCCTGGTGACCAGGCCGCTCGGTGTACTTTGGCGGGCCGATAAGCCGCTGGCGCCGAGTGCCGCATTGCTGGTACGCTGCCTCGAACAGGTGAGCGCCACGACAACGACCTCGCCCGATGCCCAGCGCCACTCGACGGATGGGCAATCGGGAGCCGAAAGCACCCTGGCTTTACGCTAGTTGCGTCGGCATCATTTATCGCGGCCTCGTACAGCGGGACTCACGATGGCATGGTTGATGTTACTGGCACTTTCGGCGGCCAGCGCCTCTGACATCTTCGGTGGCGTCGGTAACGCGTCGCCCAAGCGCCGCCGCTTCAATCCCGCCCGCGTCGCGAAATAGGCTTGCCCGAGCAGCAGCAGCAGGCATGCGCTCAAAAATGCCACGCTGATAGGCCGGTCGATGAAAATCTTGAGGCTGCCGTGGGAAAGCAGCAAGGCGCGACGGAAATTCTGCTCAACCATCGGTCCCAGCACGTAGCCCAACAAAATCGGCGCGATCGGAAATTTCAGCGCAACGAACACCGCCCCCATCAGCCCGAATACCAACACCTCGCCGACTTCGAAGAGACTGTTGTTGGTGCTATATACGCCCACCGAGATAAAGAACAGCGCGGCCGGATACAGGAAGCGATACGGTACCTGCAAGACCTTGACCCAAATCTGGATCAACGGCACGTTGAGCAGGACCAGCAGCACATTGCCTATCCAGAAGCTCGCGATCAATCCCCAGAAAATATCGGGGTGGTCGCTCAGCAATTGCGGGCCGGGCTGTATGCCCTGAATCAACAAGGCGCCAAGCAGCAGTGCCATCACGGGGTCGCCGGGAATGCCGAGACTCATCGTGGGAATAAAGTCGATCTGCGTCTTCGCGTGGGAGGAGGCTTCCGGGCTGGCAACGCCTTCCAAGGCACCGTGACCAAAGCGCTCGGGATGCTTGGAAATTTTCTTTTCCAGTGCGTAAGCAATGAACGTCGTGATGGTCGGACCGGTTCCCGGCATGGCGCCGAATAGCGTTCCGATGGACGTGCCACGTACGATAGGCCAGAACGCCTGCTTGAGTTCCGCCTTGCTCGGCCGCATGTCACGTAGCCGGACCTTGGTGCCGCTGCCCACCGCATGCAGCCGATTGACGTTGCGCAGAAATTCCGTCACGCCGAACAACCCGAGCGCCAAGGCAACCAGTTGCACTCCATCCGACAATTGCGTCAACCCATACGTAAAGCGTATCGTGCCGGAGGTCGAGTCGGCACCGACCGCACCCAGTAGCAAACCGACTACCGTCATCGAGACGCCCTTGACCGGCGAACCGCTTGCCATCGTGCCACCGGCCAACAGCCCGAGCAGCATGATAGCGAACAGTTCGGCCGGCCCGAATTTGAACGCAACGCTGACCAGCAACGGCGACGCAAACACCATGACAACGATGCCAAACGACGCGGCAAAAAACGACGCGACCATCGTAATGCCGAGCGCGGTCCCGCCCTTGCCTGCGCGTGTCAAAGGATAGCCGTCGAGGCAAGTCACCGCATGCGGTGGATGACACGGCAAATTGAGCAGGATGGCGCCGATGGCACCGCCATATTGGGACCCATAGAAAATGCCAGCCAGCATGAGTATGGCCGGTACGGCGTGCATGGAATAAGTCAGCGGCAGGAGAATCGAGATCGCAGAAAGGGGCCCCATGCCCGGCAATACGCCAATCAGATTGCCTACCAGCACGCCCAAGAATGACCAGATGAAATTATGTGGCTCGAGGGCTACGCCGAAGCCTTGCCACAATGCAGTGAGAGACTGCCCGATCATGCTTTACCCCCATGTAAACAACGGAAACTGCAACTGCAAAGCCCACCAAAACACCGCCACGCAGACCACCGACATCACGACCGACAATATCAGCGCACTCTTGATCGTATTCTCGCGATCGCCGAGCGCGGAGATGAACACGACGGCGAACGTGGCCGGCAGCAAGCCGCCGTACTTTCCCAACACCACGAACGCGGCCACGCTGAGCAATATGCAGATCCAACCGCGCCATTCGCTGGGCAATTTTTCGCCTGCCTGCTCCGTACCTGGCTGGCGCTTGGCGCAGACGGCATTCAAGATTCCCAGCAATATCAGAATGACCCCGAGCGCGACAGGAAAGAACCCGGCCCCCATCGCAGTGAGGGAGCCGACCTTGTAGCCCCACCCTTGGACGACTGCGCCGAGCCCAATCAGCATCATCAGCGCGCCGCCATAGTAGTCGCGCGTATACGCGTTGATCCAAACCCGTCCACTGCCAACTTTCATGTGCCTAGCCTCCTGTTCTCGTTGGATGCGGGACTTTCGATTAACCAAATCCAGCCACCGGGTGGGGCATATAGGGCGCCTGCAAGGCGGCGATCTCGTCGCTGGAAAGCTGCACATCCAATGCCGCCACGGCGTCCTCAAGATGCTGCATTTTGGACGCACCGACAATTGGCGACGTGACCCCAGGTTTATGCAGCAGCCAAGCCAGTGCGATCTGTGCATACGGCAGACCCCGCGCATCAGCGACTTCGCCTAACGCCTCAACCACCTTTCGGTCCTGCTCTTCACTCGCGGAGTAGATTTTTTTCGAGAATGCATCGGTTCGATCACGCATGGTGGCTGGAGTTTCCTGCCATGGGCGGGCCAGCCGTCCGCGCGCAAGCGGACTCCACGGCATGACCGCGATACCCTCTTCCATGCACAGGCCCAGCATCTCGCGTTCCTCTTCGCGATACAGGAGATTGAGGTGGTTCTGCATCGATACAAAGCGGGTCCCGTTGTTCTCGCGCGCAAGATAGAGCGCCTTGCAGAACTGCCAAGCGAACATCGAGGACGCGCCGATGTACCGTACCTTGCCGGCCTTCACCACGTCATGTAACGCCTGAAGCGTCTCTTCGATCGGCGTCGAATAGTCCCACCGATGGATCTGATACAGATCGATATAGTCGGTTCCCAACCGCTGCAGACTGGCGTCGACTTCACTCATGATGGCTTTACGCGAAAGGCCACGGCCGTTGGGATCGTCGCGCATCGGCCAGTAGACTTTGGTGGCGATCACCACTTCGTCGCGCCTGGCGAAATCGCGCAAGGCGCCCCCCAGGATCCGTTCGCTGCTGCCGGCTGAATAGCTGTTAGCGGTATCGAAAAAATTGATCCCTGCCTCGAGCGCGCTCTTGATGATGCGCCGAGAGCTGCCTTCATCGAGCGTCCATGTATGCGTGCCGGATTGCGGGTCGCCGAATGTCATGCACCCAAGACACAGCCTCGATACCTTCAGGCCGGTCTTGCCGAAACTAATAGTTTTCACCTAGCTAGATCCCCACACATGATGCGCTCCGATGGTTTTAGAACGAGTGATTGACACCGACCGAGAATGCGATCTGACGCGGCTGGCCGGTCGAGTTGAGAGTCAGGTTCGTGATATACGTGCCACTGAACTTGGTGTAGTCGACTTCGGCATAGAGGCGTGTCAGCGCCGAGAGCGAATAGGAAATGCTGACCAGACCGAGATCTTTCTTCGCGTTGGAGTTAGGCAAATCGGTGACGTAGTAGCCCGCGCCCACGCGGGTGAAAGCACTGAAGTCGTAGGTAAGCCCGGCCCAATAATTCAGCGTTTTCAGGTTTCTTACCGGTGCGGCGTTGTCCTGGTTTTCGTTCATGAAACCGCCGGCGAAACGGAGTGCTCCGAATGTAATCGCAGTACCGAGTGTGTAATAGTTATCGGCTTGATACGTGGTGCCGACCAGCACAGTCCGGTAGATATACGCGCCGCCGAAATTGACGGGCCCCCATTGGTATTGCGCACCTGCGCCGCGTGCCGACGCCGAGTTGAAATCACCGGCTACGCCACCGAAGGAGTTGTCCGCGCGGATTCTCAGCGGCCCAAACGTTCCCGTATATTTGGCATCGTTGTTGAAGCGCGTGCCATCGGTGGCCGGCGTCAGCGGGATGATGCCGGGGTATTCGAAATTGAACGGGTCGTAATCGTAGATGACATCATGCGCGATCGTATATTGCCGGCCGAAGTCCACCGAACCGAACCATCCGCCCAGGCCCACGTACGCGCCACGATTGAACAGCAAGCTGTTCGCGTTATCGAGTGCCCCATTGCCAAGATTAAAGCCGGTCTCGAGCAGGAAGTGCGCGTTATACCCGTCACCCAGATCCTCCTTGCCGATAAAGTCCAGCTTATTGGAAGTAAACAAGCCATTCGAATTCATCGAGACCAGACTGCCGGCTGCCGTGTTGGAATAACGAACGCCGCCGTCCACGGTGCCCGCGAGCGTCACCGAGGTCTGCGCCTGGGCAATGCCGATCATCGGCCCCAACGCTACCAATAGAGTTATTTTTTTGATCACCTGAGATCCTGATTATTCACTCAAACGTTCTTTAGAGATGAACTGACCACACCCGCCCGGTTGCGGGGCGTCAGCACGTTCAATAGCCTGCCAGACCATGCACTTGCTGCGGCTAGATATATCCCCCTCACATTCTTATGTCGGATTCCTCAGCAACTGATATTTCTTGATGTTCATGACTGTCTCCCTGATTGACGACCCGATACGGGTTCTAATTTTTTCTACAACACCAGCCACTCATCCAACCGCTATTACTTAGTATGACTATATTTTTGACACTATGGTTTCTACTTAGGCGAAAATTAGAAGGCTTACTGGTACGGAATTCCTGCGGAGTCGATGACGCCCTTCCACTTAGTGGTGTCGTCCTTAACGCGCTGCGTCATTTCGGCCGGCGTGCTTGGGCGTGCATCCGCGCCCAACATCAAGAGCTTCTGCTTCACATCGGGCGAGTCCATCACGGCAGCGACATCTTTCGACAGCGCGTCCACAATGGCGTCCGGGGTGCCTGCAGGCAAGCTGAGACCGTTCCACGAACTTGCCTCATAGCCTTTCAGCCCGCTTTCCGCCAACGTCGGCACGTCGGGCAGCCCCGAAAATCGCTTATTCGAAGTCACCGCAAGCGCCACCAGCATCTTTGAAGAGATTTGACCGATCACGGAGGGCAGGATCTCGAAGGCGACTTGCACGTCGCCTCCACGCAGCCCCGTCACTACCTGACTTGTCGAGTCGTACGGCACCACCTGCATATCTACGCCCGCCATCGATTTGAAGAGGTCCGCGGCCAGATTTTGCGTGCTGCCCGTTGCAATCGTGCCGATGTTCAATTTACCCGGATGGGCTTTCGCATAAGCAATCACATCGGCGACCGATTTGAACGGCGAATCGCGGTTGACCAGCAACGCCAGGTCGAAGAACGAGATGGTCGACACGTGTTTGAAGTCGCTCATCTTGTAAGGGAGGGACTTGAACAATTGGGTTGCGACCGCGGTACCATTGCCTAACAAGAAAGCGGTATAACCGTCCGGCTTGGCGTTGATTACCGTGGTGGCGGAATTGACGAAGCCGGCGCCCGGGCGGTTGAGAATCACCACCGATGCCTTGGTCAATTGCGTCATTTTCTGGGCGAAGATCCGCGCGGTAAGATCACCCGCACCGCCGGGGCCGTATGGCACCACGATAGTCAAGGTCCGGTCAGGATAGCTTTGGCCGAATGCACCAAGGCACGGCACGATGCACAAAGCGGCCAGCGTTATCCGCAAGCAGCGAGCAATCTCAACACGCATCTCGTCTCCTATCTGGGCATATTGCTTGCCGCATTTTTTATATTTGTATTACCGCATTCTCTTTCGACGTCTTGCCGCCCCACCAAGGTACCGAGCACCGTTGCCAGGGATTACCCCGGCAACGCCGAACCGACCGTGATACTGCGTTGCACTTCGAACGGATTACGATGATTGCATCGTCTCACTGTGTCCCAACACCGTCTATTGAATAAAATCAGTGGTGCGTTAACTGAAAGGTAAAGTCATTCGGTCCCTGCTCGAGTTCATGAAACCCGGCGACATACGCGAACCCGTCCTCGCATCTGCGATCTGCAGCTGCTAAAGTTATCTGGACTGCGACAGTGACACATCCTCCACATCATGACCGGTGGCAGTCCCGGCCTCTAAGCCTACGCACCCCATTTCCTCAGCGAGGCGAAGACCCAATCAACCGAGTTGAACGACGACACCCCCTTTGAGCATTACCCCCGGGCGATACCGCGTTTAGGCATTCGCCTCACCGGAGACCGACGATGAAAATCCTGATGGTTTTGACTTCGCACAACAAGCTTGGAGATACCGGAAAGCCAACCGGCTTCTGGCTAGAAGAGTTCACTGCCCCCTACTATGCGTTCAAGGACGCCGGGGCAGAGGTTACGCTGGCGTCGCCCAAGGGTGGGCAGCCGCCTATCGATCCTAAGAGCGACGAGCCGGGCAACCAGACCGAGACGATGGAACGTTTCAAGAAAGACTCGGCAGCGCAGAAGGTCCTGGCCAATACCGTCAAGCTCGCCGAGGTCAAAGCGCAAGACTACGATACGGTGTTCTATCCCGGTGGCCATGGGCCTTTGTGGGATCTGGTCAATGACAAGAACTCGATCGCTCTGATCGAGAGCTTCTACAACGCGGGCAAGCCGGTTGCCGCCGTGTGTCATGCCCCAGGAGTTCTGCAGAAAGTGACCTATCAGGGACAACCCATCGTCAAGGGTAAGCGCGTCACCGGCTTCGCCAATTCCGAGGAAGAAGCCGTAGGCCTGACCAAGGTCGTACCCTTTCTCGTCGAGGACGATCTCAAACGTCTGGGCGGCCACTATGAAAAGGGCGCCGATTGGGGCGTATTCACCCTGGTCGACGGGCTCCTGGTCACCGGGCAAAACCCAGCCTCATCGGGCCCGGCTGCCAAGGAGCTGCTTAAGCTTCTGAAGGCCTAGTGCTCATCCGGCGCCGGCCATAGAGCCCGCGCCGGCACCAGAGTGCAAATTTGCATCTTGATGCAGGCAATGAGATTGCGCTCCGCGTCTGTTTTGTTATAGGTGATAAGGTACGCGGACACCCGGCTCATCAGCCGGAAAATCTTTCGTGTTGCGGGAGACCAGCAATAGCGAATTGACTTGCGCGGAAGCCCAAACGATCGCGTCCCGCAATTTGATTTTGTTTTGCTTCCGAATTTCGACGGCGCGATTCGCCACACCGATGGGCCTGCGGGTAAAACGTTTGCTAATCTTTGTAATATTCTGTAATTTATCTGGAAGACCAGTATTCATAAGGCCAAGACTGCCTTCGACAATATCTCCTATTCGAGGAACGTTGTATGGCGAAAGTCTTTTGCAAACTAACAAAGCGAATACCGATAACCATATCGGGGTCGGTCGTTTCATAGCTATTTCTGAATTACCTTTGCACTTCTAGCGGGCGCATTTATTTGCGCGCCAGTCACTTTCGCATTAAACCGCGAATGACTAAACGCGCGATCTTGAAATGTGGCGGGGTGGGAAATGCTGCGTCGAATACAGCAACTTACGCAAAGATATCTGCTGTCCCAATCGGATGTTCCAATCCACGAACAACGATACCCAATATCACAACTCTCCTGTCAGCGGCCTTGTCCCCTGGCACTTATGCGCTTGACTCGCGGATGGCGTATCGGCGTTATCGGAGGGGGGGATTCAACACCCGTTTGTGCAGCGCTACGTTGGATCAACGAGTTCGACGTAAGCGACGCCCCAGAAGGCAACACGGTGGCGGTAGGTGCGGCCGTTGGTGTGACGGCTGTTGTCGTCGGCGCCACGGTTGCCTCGCTTCCACCGAGCTGCACGAGCGCCGTCGTCAATGGCGATGCCTATCAGCACTGCGGCCCGAACTGGTACCAGCCTCAATACGTCGGCACGCAAGAGTACAGTACGTCGTCACCGCCCCGCGGTGACGCCTCGGCGGCAATGCGTGGCGACGAACTTTGACGATGGGGAGATTGGCATGGACGCTAACTCGGTGAGTAGGGTGCTCGCAGCACTTGAACAGGCCGCATCGCACGGTACGGTACTTCCGTATCGACAGTTCCACGGCCTCTTCGCCAGAATAGTGCCGTTGACGCATCGACATTGCGTGCTCGAGGCGGCGCTGCGCTTACTGAATGACTCTCCGGAAATCGACTATGGCGTGCTCCTTGCGTGTGACAACGGGCGGCACTAAATGACACACACGACGCACAGCATCTCCCTAGTTCATCTGTTCAAGGAATCATGCGATGTCCACCGGTAAAATTATTGTCGATAGACGTGATGCCATGGTCGAAATGCGCTTGTCCAATCCGGACAAATTCAACGCAATGTCCTTGGAGATGTGGCTAACGCTCGCAACGCATCTCCGTGCGCTGCATGAAGACCCTACAGTTCGGGCCTTGGTCATCCGTGGCGATGGCGACAAAGCGTTTGTCTCCGGTGCCGACATCAGCGAATTCGATCGGGTCCGGTCAGCCGAAAGCGGAAGCGGTGCCTACGATCGCGCGGTCGAAGACGCACAGCAAGCGTTGATCGGCTGCTCGTTTCCGGTCATCGCGAGCATCCATGGCGTATGCATGGGCGGCGGCTTGGGACTCGCGTTAGCCTGCGACCTGCGATACGCAAGCACGACTGCCCGCTTTCGCATGCCGGCTGCGCGCCTGGGACTCGGCTATAGCCTTTCCGGCGTGCGCCGTATGGTCGACATCGTCGGTGCCGCACGCGCGGCCGATCTATTTATGACCGCCCGCACCTTCGACGCACATGAAGCCGAGCGCATCGGCTTGGTCCACTCGATATATCCCGCGCAAACGCTCGATGCCGTAGTCGCCGAAACCGTGCGCAATGTCGCCTCGAACGCACCGCTTACGCTCAGTCTGGTGAAAGCGGCGATTAATCTTGCTCTCGCGGGGAACGCTGATCCATCGAACCAGTCGGAACAAGCGTCGATCGAAATCGAACGCCGCCGCCAAATATGTATCAACAGCCGTGACTACGTCGAAGGACGGCGCGCATTCGCGGAAAAACGCGAACCAAGGTTCACGGGTCAATAAATGATTGTGGCTATCGACCGATTCGCGCCTACGCCGGTTCGCCATCGCCGATACAATCTAATCCCTCAGCACCGCCCGAATTTGGGCTTAACGGGTTAGGTCCGCTTCATAGCCCAGATTTGTAGGCTCAAATTCTCTAACGTCGCTCTCGCCGCGAGCTGACACGTCTCACTGGGGTTTCAAGAATGTTGTTTCTGGTTCATATGCAAGTCGCCATACCCGCCAACGCAGATCTAGCTCACATCGACCAACTGAAAACGGATGAAAAGCGCTATACGCAGCAACTTC
>Ga0302220_10001801_pt1 | contig 16318 bp, 22 predicted proteins | sample II_Palsa_E1_3_FD_194572 | JGI IMG/M metagenome (GOLD analysis project Ga0302220, IMG submission 194572) | Peat permafrost microbial communities from Stordalen Mire near Abisko, Sweden - II_Palsa_E1_3 | ecosystem: Environmental > Terrestrial > Soil > Palsa > Peat permafrost | place: Sweden...
GGACTGCCACGAGGTCGCTAGCGGTCCCGTTTCCGCTTCACCGTCCCCTATTACACACGCAACGATGAGATCTGGATTGTCAAATACAGCACCGAACGCATGACTTAGCGAGTATCCCAACTCGCCACCCTCATGAATCGAACCCGGCGTGGTCGGCGCCACGTGACTCGAAATCCCGCCAGGAAACGAGAACTGCGTGAAGAGCCTTTTTAGCCCCGCTTCGTCCTCGCTCACATCGGGATACACTTCGCTGTACGTGCCTTCGAGATAGGTATTACCTACGAGCGCCGCTCCTCCGTGCCCCGGTCCAGAGATGTAGAACATGTTGAGGTCGTGCTTTTTAATAACCCGGTTCAGATGGACGTAAATAAAGTTTTGCCCCGGTACCGTACCCCAATGCCCGACTACGAGGGGCTTGATATGCTCCATTTTCAGCGGTTCGCGCAGCAGCGGATTGTCGTAAAGGTAGATCTGTCCGACGGATACATAGTTCGCAGCGCGCCAGTAGGCGTTTATCCTGCTAAGTTCAGTCGGCTCGAGTGTCATTTGCCCAGTTGAGGGCGATGCTTCAACGTGTTCAATGGTTGAGTCTTGTGTCGAAGTGGGCGTGTTCATTTATCTTGGCTCCCTCGGTATCGTGGTTCGGTAGGATCGGCAAGGCTCAAGAAGTTCGTATCGATCCATTGCGGAACTTCACGGTCTATTCGCCAAGTGCTTACTGTTTAGCCAATCGTGCATCGACAAGAGACGTCGGGTTTTTGGCGCGACTTTCGGCGTCTTGATCTCACGGTCCTTGCAGATGGACCTGCCAAATGCAAATATTCACTCACGCATCGATACTAACGCCGAGCTCGGCGAGAGCGGAAGGTTCGGAAACTACGCAGACCGGCATTTTTACCGGTTCATTGATTGATCGTGGCAAAAAGCTATTTCGATCACGTCACGCCGCAATCGCCTCTTTGTAAGCATCCTGCGGTCTTGGCACGACATGGCACCGGAAACGGACGCGTCGCGAAGGCGGTGCTGATTAGCGCAATTCCGCCACTCTTCATCCAATCGGAAAAGAACCCTGACGGCGTTCCAAGGAAAGTTGTCGATGAGATACGCAACGGCACAGCGAATCACCGATCGCAGTTTTACCAAGACATCACGATTCCGTTCTATAGTTTTAACCGGCCGGGCGCGACAGTGTCCGAAGGAATTCGCGAGAACTGGTGGCGACAGGGCATGATGGGCGGCATTAAGGCCCAATATGATTGCGTCAAGGTCCTGTCGGAAACCGAATTTTACGACGACTTGGCGATGATCGATGTACCGGTACTTGTGATGCACGGCGAGGACGATCAGATATACCCGTTCTCCACCACAGGCGCAGAATCCGTTAAGCTTTTGAAGCACGGGACGCTTAAATCGTATCCAGGATTGCCACACGGGATGCCGACCACCACTCATGCGGAGCAGATCAACGCCGACCTACTGACGTTCATCAAATCCTGACCTGTGATTGATGTCAGCGTATACCTGAACCCTCGTTCGGGCATTATTTCCCCATGCTCAGCCGACGAAGCGGCTACCCGACCGCCGTCGGCCGAACTTCGCGCGAACACAGAATAAACACGGGCGCGCGCACGGGCGCCCCGTGGGTTCCCCATCCAGTGACAGCGCTTTGTGCGAGAACGAATTTGTCGCATCACTTTAGTTACCCTGAATGAAACTCGGTTTTCCACGGCGCGAGAATGTCTTCTTCAACGGGCGGACGATCGATCAATCCCTTGCACTGCGATTAGCGTCGCGAGTGCGAGTGCGAAGCACAGCTCGATGCTCAAACGAGCACGGTCAAGGTGTCAAATAGCGCCAGGTCGTCTTTCTTTGCCGATCTCGCATGCTTGCGGATCACTTTCAGGAGACACTCGATAAAGCAATGGGCAGCACCGCCGAGCGTGCTGTTTCGGCGGGTGACAATACTCAGTTGTCGCGAATCGAATTTCTCTTTCAGCGCGACCGCCACTAGATGACCTTGAAACAGAGGGGCCAGCTGAAGGACGGCGGGGCACCATGTACACACCCCATTGATAAGGCCATTGGGCGGCCTCGATATTTGACGAGACGATGATGGCATGATTGTCACCGATAAGCATCAGCGCACCTGCATCGAACCTATTTACGCTGCGGGTGACGTTGTGAATATGCTGAATCAGATCAGTGTGGCATCGAGGGGAGGGGCAATCGCCGCAACATCCATTCATAGGAGCCTGGACCACAATCCACGTTAATGTCAGGACTCAACTCGGGGTACACGTCGCCACGGTCACAAACTGAGTGACCGTGTGTCAGTCGTGGCACGAGCTCGTCGAGCGCGGAGGAGCCGCAGACGGCCAGGCGCAACGTCTACCATCGTTTCTCCGATACACGCTCACGACATCCACTTGAATACGTAGCGTGCGACCACCGCTGCACCCATGCATGCGATTCCCATCCAGGAGAGCGCACGAAGCGTCCAGTGCGTACTGAGGTCGCCTACCGCCGACCGCTTGGTACTTAATAGGACGAGCAGCGCCATGACTGGCGCTGCGGTCATGCCATTGAGCACGGCGCTCCAGTACAAAACGCGGATCGGGTTCACGCGCATGAGTAACAGCGAAATACCGACCAGCCCACCCACGACCATTAAAACGACCAGCGTCAGAGCGATTGGTCGATCTCGATGCTCGTCGCGTCGCCAAGTGAATGCACTCGCCGCAGCGTGTGCCGCTGAACCCGCCAGTGGAGGGAGCGCAAGCAATGATGTACCGAACAGCGCAAGCGCAAGCATCTGTGACGCAAGGCCATCCGCTAGCGGAGCCAGGATCTTGGCTGCATCTTGCGGGTCGTCAAGTCCGTGCAGTGTCGCGGCAGCGGCAACCATGATGAACAATCCCAAAGCGTTCGAAATCGCGATTCTCAGCAGCGTGTCCTTGCGGAAGTTACGTGCGCGCCCCACCCGAGCATTATCGTGGACGTCTGTATCAGCTGCGCGCTTCGCTGGTGACGGGCGCAGTTTCTCGACCTGCTGTTCGGCCTGGGAATATAATAAATACGGGCTGACTGTCGCACCAAGTACGGCGAGGAGGACGGTGAAGTAATCCTCCGACCACGTTATACGAGGTACTAGCGACCGAATGACAACCGTATTCCAGGGGACATGAAGCACGAGGGTGACGCCGACATAGGCAAACAACGTCGCGGCCAACCATTTGACGATGCGCGCGTACTTCCCGTACGGCACGAACCACTGAAGCGCCAGCGACAGAATGCCGGCAAGCGCCGCAAATAGTGCCGCCGAGCCGTGCCACATCAGCTGCGCAGCGGCGCCCGTCGCCACAATGTCCGCAGCGATGTTGAAAGTGTTGGCTAGAACAAACCGTGAGACAGCAAGATAGAACAGCGGGCGGGCGTAGTGCTCGCGAATGTTCACCGTCAGCCCCTTTCCGGTTGACACCGCAATCCGGGCTGAGATCAGTTGCAGCGCCACAATCGAGGGGTAGGAAAGCACCAATGCCCACAGCATGTCGTACCCGAACTGCGCGCCGGCAAGGGAGTACGTGATGATGCTGCTGGGGTCATTGTCGGCGCCCACGGAGGCTAGCCCGGGTCCGAGATCCGCCGCCCAGGAGTGCGCAGGCACCTCGACAGATGCGACCCTTTGGTGAGTCTGATCGCGGACCACAGGCATTATGGTCGCGACGTGGTGACAGCGGCGTCCGTTTCCTTTCGGATCACGCTTATCTCGCCGTTGCGTTCCAGGATCGCGATACTCACCTTCTCAAGGCCTTGCGTGCCTAGTTCTTTGCGAACGGTCTCTAAGACGTCGGCTCGCGTAACCGACGCTGCCAACAATTGACGTTCGTTAAATTGTCCGCCACGGAACAGCTCCTGCTCTACTCCGACGACTAGCGATTCCAGTCGCAGTGAATGTACATATGCCCGTGCAAGCACCCGATGCAAAAATACGATAACGAGCGATTTGATAACAGTGGGTATGGCTGGCGACGCGACGACGACCGCCCGGCTTAGTCTCGCGCCGAGTAGGACAGCCACAGCGGAGTCAAACGATGAGCGTTGACCGAACGACAATGCGTCGGCAGATTCTCGGTGGTCCTCAACAAATAAAATGTGCATGGTTGTGTCGCTCTAACGATGGCAAATGAGACCTAGCACAGGTCGCGTGCGGACGGCGTGCCGTGTCATTGCCCATTATCCCATCGAGATGGCTGACGCGGATACACCATGTGCAATCCACAGTGATCATTGGTATTGCGAACCGAGGCACACGTTTTGAAGATATCTATTCGCAGTTCCTTAGTCGCTAATTACTGAAATGCCAAACGACCCACACCTCCCCGGCCCGAATAATGCTGATGCAACCGGGGATAGCCGTGGGAGCGACGCACTTCCGAGCGCCGCATCTCGTTGATCGATGCACACGCGGGGTGACGACGAGGCGACGGTAGCATTCTAAAAAAATGCGCTGGCGGGCCGGTGCTCCAGGTTGCGACAGTTCGCAACACCTGCGCTGTGCAGTTTGCCGCTAGATGTCCTTCCATACCCGTCTAAAAACATGCAAGGTCTATTATGTCTCTGATTATCGCCGGGCGTTTCGATACGTTTCAGAAAGCAGAACTTGCTTCACAGGAAATGCAGGCAAGCGGCTTCACCGAAGAAGACCTGTCAATATTCTATGTTTCGTCGCAGGGACAACACTCGCGAACCCCGATTGGCGGAGACGCCATGAACGATCGAGGTTCAACAGCAGCGCCCAAAGGCGCGGGAAAGGGTGTGGTGATAGGCATCGTTCTGGGAGCGCTTGCTGGCGTCACAATCTTCCTCGCGTTCAGGGCTCCCCTTGTGGTGACCGCTATTGGTGCCGCCGTCGGTGCCTATTTGGGTTCGCTGGTCGGCGCCATGTCCCACACCCGGAACTCCAAGGCTAACTCCAAGACTTCACTGGACAACGCTGAAAACGCGCGGCACGCCGGCGTGCTACTCGCTGTTCACGCGGCCGAAGAAACTGCCGACGGTGCAACTGCAACGCTTCGTGCTTGCGAAGCGATGGATATTGAGCGCACATCTGGGCTTTGGCAACGGGGTGCGTGGGCCGACTTCGATCCGACAAAAGCACCACTGCCCTCGAACGAGCCTCACTGACATGGCGTTCCGATTTCCGGCCTGGTAGCATCCCAGACCAAATTCGCTCAAACCAGCGCCTTAGGTGCGTTCAGGGCTTGCTGAGCGTCGTTCACCAGCTAGGGATCTACAAAAGCGATAGTCGAAAAAGTCATCCCGCATCGGATCGACGGCCATCTGTAGCGGTGCACAAGGGCTCAGCGTGCAGTCTGGGCGCGTGGTCATCCGTCGCGGAGGATGGCGGACCTGTGCTGTCGACCACCTCTAGTAACAAGTCATACTGAAAAGGATCCACGCGGCTAGTTACCAGGCTCGAACCGCTGCAATGTCCGTTCGTAAATCATCATGTTTCCTCGGCATATCAAGTACGACGAAAGCTGGAAAGATTTATGCTTGCTTGACGTATCAGCGTCCGTTTTTCAAGGAGGAGCCAATGCAAATCCTCGCGCGAGTGCGGCCTCACGGCCTGCGTCCATGTATACGATTGAGAGTCGCCGCCTCTCTTTTGCAAGTCACTGAGCGAGAGGACCCGGTCGACCTTCGCGTTCCGCGAATCCACTTAGCGGTTACATACGTGGACGGCCAGCCCGTCGTGGGCTTGGGATCCGAGAATGTCAGCGTGGTGAATGCCCAGAATCCCGCCGACCTGACATATTTATTTTGCGTCACGGCTTTTTCCGCATTACCCACTGACGGAACTTACGAAGTCGCCGTGGACGGCGCCAAGTGGAGTCATGAGGAAAGCGAAAGTCGATGTTGTCTTGTGCAATTCACACGTGTGGCACGCTTAAGCCATGCAATTGAGACTGGCTCGACGAAATGCTGTGTCCCGCCGCCGCGGCAGGCGCAACCCATGGACGTTCACTAGATCGCACACCGCGCAGAGTTTCGGCCCAATCGCGGCAGCGCAGTGAACCTAAGCAATGGCCGGCTATCCATAAACCCGCCGAGGTAAAACCTTGAGCTTCAGGATCGGCCGTACGAGCCAACCCAGAGATGACGCGTTACCACGCGATGTCGGAAATTTACTTCTCGTGCGATCGGAAGAACGAACTTGCGGCGGCAGGCGTTGTGCCTTAGTGGATTCGACGCTTTTGCTGTGCCAAAAAACAGTCGCTGTATTGATCGTGTTTGCCCAGTACCGAAATGCAACCCCTTGAATCAGGTCCAGGCTGGATGCCGCCAGCCCGACCGCGTGAATCATTGCAAGCGAATTCGTTAAGCTTTTGTACGTGTAAAAATTAGAAAGCCCGACGATCAACAGTCCAATGCATGAGATCCGGTTTATGGGCATGGACGGTCTGGAACGTAGAGATACAGGAATGACACTATGCCAATACGTTCGAGCAAGCCAGGTCTACGATGGACTAACCGATCGATCGATATCGGCACTGACCAGACGCGCGTCTTGGTCGTTGACGACAATCACGCCGCAGTGGAGGCGCTGGAAATGGTTCTCGTGTTAGAAAGTATCGATTGTCGCACCGCGTTTGGTGGCTTCGAAGCCATTCCTATTGCGATCGCCTGGATGCCACACGCGATCATCATGGATATCTCAATGCCAGGTTGCACAGGCTTCGAAGCAGCGCTGATCCTGCGAGAGGATGAACGTGCCAGCGCGATAGCGATCTTGGCTTTTACAGCGCTTGACGAGGCAGAAGTGAGCCGACATCTTGTTGCCGACGAATTTGATGGTTATTGTCAGAAGGGCCAGCCAACCGCGACTTTGATTGCGCTCCTCATGCGAATGATGCGCTGATATTGAAGTCGGTAGGTGAAGCATCCGGGCGCCCCCGCCTGAGGAAACCATGTCCATCTCCCCCACCCAACCAAATGCGTCGGATCTACGTGCAGCGAGCGTAACTCTTTCAGCGCAGATGGACAAAATGACCCCAGACAGTACCCAATCGAATGAGCTTTGTAGCCAGGTCAAGCATCTAATCGCGAAAGCGCAACGCCTTCCTAAGCCGAGCCCACTGGAGATCGAACTGTTGTCTGTAGCGGACGGGCTCGCAGACGCTGGTGAGGTGAAGTGGGCGCCGTCCAGACTGGACGAAGCTTTGAGATTACAAATTCAAAGGTCTTTTTAGCTTGCAAGCGGCGCTGCCCGACGGCGACAGGCATTACTCGTCGCCGCGCATCCCACGCATGGGACTGCCCTGGCAATGGTGTCATTTTCCCGTCCAACGATCCAAAATCGACAGAGAGCGTGGAAGGGTTGGGGAGGTAGCTTTCGTTAGGTTTCCATAGCTTATGGCATGGTTGCACCGTCTGTTCTGTCCATTGGCCGGTCCTCGCCGGCCGACGCTGCCCGCACGCATGCGCCTCAACGCGAGGCGGCAATCTTGAGCACCGAGATGCGACGGGGGGAGAATTCCCCGTTCAACACCGCAACCCTGACCTGTGCCATGCAGTGCGCTCCTTCGTCCGCCCACCGCATCTGGCGTTGCTTGGCCATTCGGTAACTGACAGCCTGGTTCACCGCAGACTCGGCGATGCTGCTGCTGATCGGCAGGCCCTTGCGATGCCGGGCGCCGTAGTTGACCAAAGTGCACGCGTTCTTCTTCAGGTAACTGGAGACATTGTTTAGATTCCACCATAACGTATTGAATTCGTATCCTTCCCCTCACCAGGAGCCGACTGTCCATTGCCTTGATCCGCTCCAACCCTTTGCTGGCCTTGCCATGCGAGAGCAGCCATTTGGCGTGGGTGATTTCGGTTTCCACTGACTCCCGTTCCATCGAGTCGATCATCTTGCTGCCGAACACAGAACGCTCCGCCGCCTTAAACCTCATCGCGATGTGAAACCAGTCGAGGATCCAGCCGCGGGCCAGCTGACTGCCCTCGACCGTCTTCCCAAATTCACCGGCGTCGTCGCTGATCACGGTCACCCGTTCATCGCTCGCTACACCGTTCCGGCTGAGGAACTGATCGAGTCGCGCCGCAGCCGAGGTCACTTCCCTGTGCACATATGCATACAGTTTGGGGGGCAGTCAGTGAACGTCGCCCGCCCCGCGACGATGTTCACGTGACGGCCAGGGTCTCGCCCGGGGTCGCAATTGCGTAGCCACGCCGAGTCGACGCTCACTGCGGCCATCACTGCATTCGCGAACTTGTTCGTCTGCAACAGACTGGGGGAGCTGCGCGATGTCACGCTCAATATTAGCGTCTAGCTGGTTTCCGAGGTCAAGAAGCCGATCCCGGGTGCCACTGGATGAGATGCCCTTGTCCAGCGGCAGCACTTCCTTCAGCATGTTCGTCGCCTGCCGGTAGGGCAAATGAGTTGCCCACTTCGCCTGAAGGTATTCCAGCTCCTGCGTGACGCGTCTGCCTAACGCTTTCGACAAGCGATGCACCACACGCTGCTCCGGCCGCGTAGTCCCTTGACACGCGCAAGACCACAGCCGCGGACTCTTCACAGTCACTTTGCCGTAGACGGTGCGCAACACCGTCGAGCGGCTGTCTTTGTGCCTCAAGGCTGCACTGCAGTTCTCACAATAGGTCTCGCTTGCGAGCCACCTCTGTACCTGTTTCGAAATAAGTTCGATCTGCACCTTCGCCATCCGCGACCGCCCTTCCGCGAGAGACAGACCCGGGTCCGCAAGACTGCAATCAGGGCGCTCAATGACTGCCAGAATTCCGTCGCCCTCCTCGACCGTGTCACTGTCCCCGTCGACCGATCTTGCTTCAATGATCAACCGCATGGTTTGCTCCAACCGTTGCGAGACCGATCAGCCTACCTCAAACGAAGCAGGCACCGCCACCGAGAACACAAGCGGCCCTGATGAGGAGCCTCCCCAGCTTTTGCACGCTGTCTTCGGACTGCAAATATAGTTGTCAATCCGACTCTATGCAGTCCCGATCAGCCAGCACTGGCATGGTTTTCGAATTGACAAAGTTATTTCGGTTTACGATGCGGTCGGCCGATATCTTCCCCACTTGCTCACAGCCAGTAAATCCGCTCGCGGCGTGCTCAGCGAAATTCGCCGCCAGCTCATCCGCTGTGCCCTCACCCGCCATCGCGACGACCTCGCCAAACTCTTTGCTGGGCGGACAGCCGAACGCGTCAGGCACGCACGGCATGTGGCCAAGGCCATCGAGGTGCTTCGCGTCGCAACAGTGGCGACGCCGTCGATCACCGGCGAAATCGAGCGCTGGCTGCCACCACGAGCTGTCCGCGCACTTCACGCTCACGGCATCAAGACGCTCGCCGAACTGACACTGCGCATTCCGCGTCGCAAGCAATGGTGGACGGCCATCCCCAAGCTCGGGCAAACCAGCGCGCAGCAGATCGAGGCGTATTTTGCTGCGCACCCGGCACTCACTGAACGCGCTCGCTCGTTGATCAAGTCCACCGGTTCGCCGATCGTGGTCCCTTGGGAAAACGTGCGCCTGCCCCATGAGATCGACGGATCCTGCGGCGTGTTCAGAGCACCGCGAGAAAGCTGCGCGCTCGATGCCAACAACGATTACGACGCGGTGCAGACTTGGTTGTCGCTGCACGAGTCGCCCTCGACACAACGAGCCTATAGGAAGGAGGCAGAGCGCCTCATCCTTTGGGCGATAGTCGAACGAGGCCGGGCGCTCTCCTCCCTGACTACGGAAGACGCCATCGCTTATCGCGCGTTTCTGCGCCGGCCGACGCCCCGCGATCGCTGGGTTGGACCGACGCGCGCGCGAACTTCATCGCAATGGCGACCGTTCACGGGCAACCTGGCACCGCGCTCAGTCGCCTATTCGCTGATGGTTCTGGGCGCGCTGTATCGATGGCTGATCGAACAACGATATGTACTGGCCAACCCGTTTTCTGGTGTGAAGGGCAAAGGTACGGAGCGCGCCGCGCTCGATGCATCGCACGCATTCACCGAAGGCGAGTGGACGTTGCTCAGGACAATTGCAGATGGGCTCGAATGGTCGTATGGCTGGAAAGCACCGGCCGCGCAACGGCTGCGCTTTGTGCTGGATTTCGGATATGCCACGGGGTTGCGCGCAAGCGAGCTCGTGAACGTCACGCTGAAAGATATCCGCACCGATGCGCGGGGAGATCATTGGGTTGAGCTCGTCGGCAAGGGCCAAAAAGCGGGAAAAGTGGCGCTGCCTCCGCTGGCTCGCGCCGCATTAGAACGCTACCTGGTTGAGCGTGGTCTACCTGTCTCCCCAGAACGCTGGGCACCCGCGACTGCACTCATCTCCGACCTCAACAATATCGACGCTCAAGGGTTAAGCACGGTGCGGCTCTGGACGGTTCTGAAGCGGTTCTTCGAGACAACGGCGACCCTCGTCGAGGCGGAGAAACCGGCATTCGCGGTGAAGCTCCGGCTAGCTGGCCCGCATTGGATGCGACACACGCACGCGACCCACGCGCTCATGCGCGGTGCGCAACTGACCTCGGTTCGGGATAATCTGCGTCATGCGTCTATATCGACGACATCTACCTATTTGCACAGCGACGAAGTTGAACGGGCTCGACAGTTTCGGGATGCATTTAAGGCCGCCTAGTACGCGTCGCACAATTCAACACGATTTCTTTTCATGCCGCTCAACCCACAATCCTCGCTCACCCGGCTTTTCAATGCGCCCGTCAGATCCGGAGTGCTCATATGGATCGGCGTGCGGCCTGAGCGCCGCTTGGCCATGTGCCCCGTCGACGAAGCCATCCTGGATCCGCATGTCGGCATGGAAGGTGATCACTACAGTCGCGATGCAGGATACGGCAAGTCACGCTCATCCAGGCCGAGAGTCTCGCGGCTATCGCAAGTCACCTTGGAGTGGAAACGCTCGCACCAGAGGTCCTGCGTCGCAATCTAGTTACGCGCGGCATCAACCTATTGGCGTTGAAAGATCGGAAGTTCCGCATCGGCGATGCCGTGCTCGAGATGACCGGCGAATGTCATCCCTGCTCGCGCCTCGAGGAAACGCTTGGCGTAGGCGGTTATAACGCGACGCGTGGTTTTGGTGGCACAACGGCGAAAGTACTTGCGCGGGGCCGCATCAGCATAGGCGACGCCGTCGTGAGCATTGACAAGTGATCCCCGCCGGTGAGCAGCCTAGGACGTGAATGCCCTGGTACGCCCTATTTTCTTTTCAGGCCGATAGCTTCGCCGGCTTCTTGATGGCAAATCAACAGCCTCGCAGATCATAAGTCTTGTGAAGATGAAGTCAGTTGAGCAGACCGTTAGTTGATTTTTCCATTTACATCCCGAGCAAAACGTCCCCTCGACTGGCCGTGATCGACCCGGAGCGGTCTTTCAATGTTCTCGTTAGCGGACGGTCGTGACCGATTGGTGTCACGAACCTCAATGCGAAATTTCGACTTGTGACTTCCACCGAACGATGTGTGCGAGTTCGAAAGTTGCGTTGTTATCGCACGCCGTCTCGGTGTATCACGAACGTTTCCGTGCGAGAGCCATAGTGCTTCGTGACTTCCGCGTTGGTCATCAGTTTGGACGACTTCAGGATTGGCCCCGTCACTACATAGAGTCGATCGGGATCAGGACCGTACATATACAAATAGCCATCATTGCCGTCAATATGAAACTCGGTCTCGCCAAGCTCGCCAGCACCCGCACGCTTTATCGCACCTTCTAGCCGATGTTCCAGGACGCGAATTTGTGGCTGATCCTTTGGGTAGTAATCGAAATGAACCATCATTGCCGGTCCTGGTGGCTTCTGCGACTGCTCCGAAGCTGCTGTGCTGCCGGCAAACAATGCAATGGACAGAACCGTTACAAATGCTCTTCTTCTCAACATGGGCACGGTATCGTTTGCGAAATGAAGATCAATTATTGACGATGTAGTCAGTCCCGTCGAGTGTCCCTTCCGGGCCGGTCCTTGCCTGTCGGCGGCACTTGTTAGCATCAAAGTCTCGAATGAACTTCGCAAGGCGGCGTCCAGTCGATAACGTGTCGATGTGCGACGTCTGCAAAATTAGCCCTCAAACATTCCCAAATGTCTATGTCATCAAATAACTTTCTAACGCGAAATGTCGAATTCGGAAATGCGGGCGATGTGAATACCAACGGAACTGGGTGGTTCGTTGGATTTAGCGAGTGGGCAAAAGGGTCATCAACCGAACTTCGCTACGTCGCCGCTGGTGAACCAGCGGCCGGACTGTGTGTAAAGTGGTTCGCTCACCCGGCAGGCGATCCGAACGGCGAAGCCAAACCGATCAGCGAGGGTCGCACCATGTCGATCCTGGTAAGCCCCGACAGCGAGTTTAGACTTGAGTTTTCGACGCTCGGCGATTTTGCTCCTGACGATTTCTTAGCGCACACACTGCGCCGTCAGGGCGACTTCGTGATCTGGGGCTCTGGCATTTTTCACCGTGCGTTCGGAATTCAACCTGCGTCCATTCTCACGGTTCGCTGGGCGTTGCCCAGGTAGCATACGGACCGCCGCTGGCGCGGCTATGTCTACCGACTGTCGACGATCAAAGCGCGAGTTTCGAATTTCCCGAATTGGCCGCGAGCAGAAGATCGAGCTGGCGGTCGCACGCTGGAAAACTCGTGCGACCAAAGCGACTACTCGTCCAATTTTTGGACCACATCAGCTACCGCTGCGGCCACCGGATCGTCCGCGCCCCAATCCGTCGTCGACTTGACGGTGCCCTCGTGGTCATGCATCTTTTGGCTGGGCATCAATACCCCCTATATGAACTGTTCTACCTTCGGAAACACAACGAACCGCCTGACGCATTGACTTTGTGGGGCATAGGATCACCAAGGGGAAACTTATGGGAAGCGTTGTAGCGTCCATCATTGCGGCGAGCGTTGCGCTGATCGCCGCGTACCTCACTGCAATCGTATCAAAGCGACACGAACGTCACTTGGACGCTATCGCCTTGGCGAGCAGTCTCGCCGGTGAGGTGGCGGCGCACATGTCGGCGTTCCCGACCATCAAGTTGAACTGGCCTAAGAAGATTGTTGATTCACGTCAATGCGAGCACGGATATATGGCTGACACGGGCATGCCGACGAGTCCGGTATTCGAGGCTAACGTGGGCAAGATCGGACTACTAGGCCATCCATTGGCGGAACAGGTTGCATACGTCTACGAAATACTTCGTGCCTTTCGCGGGGTCGTCTACAGCGCCGTACGAGATCAGAAGGACATCAATGGCGTCGAGTTTGCGCACCGACTACAGACCGCGCTCGATTTGCTATTGGAGAACGAGCAGGCCGGATACGACTTGATACTCGCCTTGCGCAAGTTCGCTGAGCGGAAGTTCAAAGCCTTCCCGTCGGTTATGATCGGCTAACCGTAAAGACGCACGGTCCGTGCGCTGGATAAGCCGCGTTGAGTCCCGCGAAATTTGTGGCGCCCCGTATCCGCTCTTTTGACTGTGGCCGGTCAAGGACGAAATCGTCGGCAAGGACTGTGGCCACGGCATAAAAATCGTTTTTGGCCATGAGCCGCCACAAATCTTGAACCACATCTAGCGCAAGCCCAGCAGAGGTAGTCATAACGGTGGTTCATGAGAACGCGCATGCGAATCGAAGAGCGAAGAGCGGCTCCCACTCCGAGGCCACGAGCGTCGGGCCCAACGATTACATCCTCAATCCATGCGCGCATTCCGGTCGGAAGCCGGAAGAACACGAGCGTCAACGTCCCGACGATGGTTTGAATGTCGGATCTGGCGACGAATAGAACGGTCGCGGGCGACTCGACTATCTCGTGAAGGTCTTTGGCAGAAAGCTGCGACGCAGACGATGATAGTTCGGGAAGCAGGCGGTTCATGGCTTCAACGAGGTCGGAAGTAACGTCGGAAACAGAAGTAACGGAAATGGTCATTGTCTGCGTCCGTTTACGCCGCACAGTTAGGCGACTGGTTCCTGCAACCACAGCATAGACACCGATTCTCGACGATGAATCATCGATACGGCAGCAAGGGCGAGCGAAAAGCCAGTCAATCACCATCCGAGCGCGCGTGGCCGCACGCTTTTAGATAGTCATCAACCCGCTTTAACAACAACAAGCAGCGTTGCATCGTCCCTTCACTATCATTCAATTCTCGACGTTCGAGGATATCGAATTCCTGAATAGTTGAACCGGCCGGGAACTGCTCCCAGCTTAGATCAATGTGGTACCAGTCGTCGCCAACACGAAGCCCGTTCCAGAAGTGAACATCCACCGCCTTTCCGGTCCAAACCTTCCCTTTGATGATTTCGGTTTCGGGGTAGTAGTGCTGCACCACCCGGGACGTTGGATAGCACTGACCCAAGGCAGGATTGTCCACTTGCTCAACCTCTAGATAAGCCGTCCGCTTGTCCCAGGCGGCGGCTAGCGCTTCACGAAGGCAGAGCATGAAATCCGGGTTGCGCGCCATAGTCACGTCCAATCTATTGGATTCGATGGGGTTCGCCGTTCATCGATTCGCGTCGGGCAGAAGTCGACCCTGTATAGCGGTCAACCAACTTTTTCGACAACGAACGTTCACGCAAATTTTGTGTCGCGCCTTGTGAACCAGTCAGCAACGTGTTCAATCGCTCCGTCGAGTTTCCCTAATATCCCGAAGCTCAGTTCGGCGACCTCAGCAGTCGGTGGTTTTAGGTCTGGGACGATGACCACTGCTATGCCGGCGCTAGCGGCCGCGTGCGCGCCGTTATCGCTATCTTCAAAGGCTAGACAAGCATCCACCGGCACACCCAGCCGTTGGGCTGCAAGTCTGTAGACCGCCGGATCGGGTTTCCCACGATCGACTTCATCGCCGCCAGCGATCGCCTTAAAAAATTGAAGCACGCTTACACGCCCAAGGCGCGATCTAATCTCATCCACAGGAGATGAGGAAGCGACAGCGCATGGAATGCCTGCTCTCGCTAACTCAGCCAGCAGGGCTCGTGCTCCAGATTTCAGCGGAAATATCGGATGCAATGATGGCTTGCTCAAGTGCTGCCGGACCCGGGTCAGCGCCTCTCGAAATGTAGCCGCCCCACCGAGCAGCTCTGTCAGTATCATCTCGCATTCCGTCGTCGACCTTCCGACAATCCGAAGATAATCGCTAGCCGACAATGCGATCCCAAGGTCCAATCCCACCGTGATCCATGTGTTCATGATCGCGCGCTCTGAATCGACCAGCAGGCCGTCCATGTCGAAGATCGCCGCTGAGAACATCTGCCTCACTCCCTGAACTCCCGTCGAGAGACCGCACTGTATCAAACGTAGTGTCGAGAAAGCAGTCTCCGGCCGTCAATTGACTCGACATAAAGGGTGCGACCAGCTACGTATTGATGTCGATCGCCCCGAAATGACCGCATTGAGACGGATACAGCATTCAGGCTGTGCCGGTTGGAGCTGAGGTTTCAGGTGAGAAACCGCGTTTTTCAAATAGCTGCTCTGATGCGTCGTTCCCAACGGTAACCATCGCGCAGCATTCCAGGTAACCGAGCGCCACGAGCGACAACAGAGCTGCGTCAACCAAAGCCCCGCCGTCACCCGTTCGTTTGTGCGAAGGTGTAGTCGCTACCACGGCAATGACTGGACAACCATACGGTTTGTAGTCGCAAACGAGGCATGCGGATCGAAGACCGTCAGTTTCTTCTATCGCCCACGATGCTGCTGGAATCCATTTCCCGTACCGACCGGCGACAATTGCCATTGCCTTTGATTCGTATTGAGTCACGGCCTGACCAGCATCATCGATCGTTCCGAGGAACGCGCCAAAAAAGAGCGTGCCTAGCGCGGCTATGTCTTCCCGCGTTACGTTGCGAAGATTGGCAGGTCTCGCGCCCGCGCCAAAATTGGCCAACAACGTCCGCTTCCAGAGTCGGGCATTACGCTCGTGCGTCGTGTCCGTCATCGCGTGTTCTTCTCGTCAACATGAAAGCCTCATTGTTCGCGAAATGAAGATCGATTGTCGACTATATAGGCCGCATGGTCGAGTGTCTCTTCCTGGCCGAAGCCGGTCCGATGCAATCAGCATAAGTCGCCTAAAACTTACGGCCGGTGATCGACAGCACGCGACCCGATTCGGTCCTTCAATTTTCCGCGAAACAGTCATTCAAGTTGTGTCAGATTCGGCTATCCGGCGCGGATCTCCCGCTGAGCCTGGAACGTTCCGTTGGGCTGGTGAAAGATAATGTCCGTTACGGTCCCGCCTTCGTCGCGAACAAACTCCACGCGGTAGCTTTTCAGCTCGCGAATCGCAAAGACGCGCTCA
>Ga0302220_10001803_pt1 | contig 16308 bp, 11 predicted proteins | sample II_Palsa_E1_3_FD_194572 | JGI IMG/M metagenome (GOLD analysis project Ga0302220, IMG submission 194572) | Peat permafrost microbial communities from Stordalen Mire near Abisko, Sweden - II_Palsa_E1_3 | ecosystem: Environmental > Terrestrial > Soil > Palsa > Peat permafrost | place: Sweden...
ACGCGCCCATACTGATCCCCCAGAATCGGCACCAGCACCTTGTCCCGCAGACGCTCCTCCTGCGGCTGCCAGTCGATATCGAAGAACGACGCATACCGGCTCGACGTGCCATTCTCGAGCACATCCCACCAGTAGCGGTTCTCCTTGCCGAGCGACATGTGGTTCGGCACGATGTCCAGCACCTGCCCCAGCTTCATCTCATCCAGCTTCGCGCAAAACCTATGGTGCCCTGCCGCGCCGCCCAGCTCGCGATTCACCGTCTGGTGATCGACCACATCGTAACCATGCGCACTCCCAGGAGCCGCCTGAAGATAAGGCGAACAGTACACATGCGAAATCCCCAGCTCGTGCAGATACTCTGCGATGCCCGCAGCGTCATCAAAAGTAAAGTCTTTATGCAGTTGCAATCTATAGGTAGAACTCGGAATACGTATCATCATCAACCGATCACGGAAACATGTTCACGAGAACCATAGGCAGAAAAAAAGTATGCAGATACCATTTTAGAGGAACGAACCGTCCCGTCGGTTGTATGTAATCCACCGCACGCGGACAGCGCTTCAGGAGCCCTTCTTCACCTCGAAGCCAGGATGCCATAACCCCGAGATCGCAAACGCCGCATGAACCAGCGCAATGTGCGACAGCGCCTGCGGAAAATTTCCCACCATCCGCTTCTCCGCCGGATCGTACTCCTCCGACAACAACCCGACGTCATTACACAGCGCACTCAGCCGCTCGAACATCGCCTTCGCGTCGTCCTCTCGCCCAATCAGCCAGAGATTGATGACCAGCCAGAAGCTGCACGCCAGAAACGCGCCCTCTCCGCTCGGCAGACCGTCATCGCTCGTCCTCGTATCGTAGCGCTGCACAAATCCGTCCTGCATCAACCGCTCTTCAATCGCCTCCACCGTCCCGCGAATCCGCGGATCCTCCGGCGGCAGAAATCCCGTCAGCACAATCCGCAGACACGAAGCATCCAGCTCCTTCGAGCCATACGCCTGCACAAAACTATTCAGCTCCGTATCGAAACCCTTCTCGCAGACCTCCGCATGAATCATGTCGCGATTCTTCTTCCAGCGTTCCACGTCGCCCATACCGTCATAGATCTCATGCTGTTTGATCGCGCGATCCAGCGCCACCCACGCCATCACCTTCGAGTGCGTAAAGTGCTGCGGTCCACCGCGCGTCTCCCATATCCCCTCATCCGGCTCCTGCCACACCCTGCACAGATGATTGATCATCGCCGCCTGCACCGCCGTCGCCGAAACCCGAATGTCATCCTCGGCCTGCGGCGTCCTCGCCAGCGCAGCCGACACCTCGCCAAACACATCCAGCTGAAACTGATTCACCGCCGCATTGCCGATACGCACCGGCTTCGAGTCTTCATACCCCGGCAGCCAGTCCGCCTCCCACTCCACCAACTGCCGCTCCCCGCAGATTCCATAAATCATCTGCACCTGATCCGGAGCCCCCGCAACCGCTCGCAGCAGCCATTTGCGCCACTCCACCGCCTCTTCCACATAGCCTGCCTGCATCAGCACCAGCATCGTGAACGCCGTATCCCTCAGCCAGCAATACCGATAATCCCAGTTGCGTGGCCCACCGATTTTCTCCGGCAACGACGTCGTCACCGCCGCCACAATTCCACCCGAAGGCTCATACGTCAGCGCCTTCAGCGTAATCAGCGACCGCTCCACAACCTCGGCATAAGGCCCCTTATAAGTATTTCTCTTCGACCACTCCTTCCAGAAACTCTGCGTCTCCGCAAGCGCCTGCTCGGTCGACACGGCAGAAGGAATCACGCTGCTCAGCGACGACTGGTTCGTCAGCGTGAAGGTCATCGTCTCGCCTTCCTTCACCGTGAAGTCACTCCTCGTGGACATCCCGTCAGGCCGCAGCGGCGCCTCGGTCCGCAGCACCACCATGTCCGACCCCGCCACCGCATGCAACTCCCGATCCAGATTCGTCACCCACGGAATCGTTCGTCCATAGTCGAACCGAACCGCGATCTCCATCGTCATCGCCACTTCGCCGCGCACTCCCCGAACGATCCTCACCACATGCGAGTGCACATCCCTCGGCGGCATAAAGTCGATCAGGCAGACCTCACCCTCTTCCGTCTCGAAGGTCGTCTCCACCACCAGCGTCCCCGCCTGGTACTGCCGCCGAGTCGCTTTAATCTCACCCGCCGGAGCGACCTGCCAGTACCCATGGTCGCGTGTCCCCAGCAGAGCCGCAAAACAAGCCCCCGAGGAAAACGACGGCCAGCACAGCCAGTCGATCGACCCCTCCCGCGACACCAGCGCCGCCGTCTCGCAGTCCCCAATCACGCAATAATCTTCAATCAGCGAGCCATGCAGCGGCTTCGTACTTTCTTTCATCGGTTCCGCCACGGTCGATCTATCCTCGTATCTTCCTGATTACATTCGCACCATCAGCAACCACACACACCCATACGCGCATCTCTCCTAAGAGGCCGGCGTCATAAACGATAGGATGCATTCAGCAGATGAATTGCAAAGCGAAAGAAGAACATCATCGAAAATAATCTCCGGGAACGCGATCGAATGAAATCCCCTCCGCATTGCAAAACAAATCGTCCCTCGAACAACCTGCGCCCCTGCACCTGCAACGGCCCAGACGTGGAAGTACACTCACGGCAACAGCACCTCTTCTCCACACTCGATTGAAAGCAGACAGCCTAGTGAAGAAAGCCGGCAGCGCCACCGATCCCCTCTGGTACAAAGACGCCATCATCTACGAGCTGCACATCCGCGCCTTCCAGGACTCCAACGGCGACGGCATCGGCGACCTCCCCGGCCTCATCTCCCGCCTCGACTACCTCCAGGACCTCGGCGTCACCTGCCTCTGGCTCCTTCCCTTCTTCCCCTCGCCCCTCCGCGACGACGGCTACGACATCGCCGACTATGTCAGTGTCAATCCCAGCTACGGCACCGTCGACGACATCAAAAAACTCCTCGACGCCGCCCACCTGCGCAACATGCAGGTCATGATCGAGCTGGTCATCAACCACACCAGCGACCAGCATCCCTGGTTCCAGGCCGCCCGTCTCGCACCTCCCGGCTCCCCCGAGCGCGAGTTCTACGTCTGGTCCCCCACCGATCACATCTACAAAGACGCCCGCATCATCTTCACCGACACCGAAAAATCCAACTGGACCTGGGACGAAGTCGCCAAGTCCTTCTACTGGCACCGCTTCTTCTCCCACCAGCCCGACCTCAACTTCGACAACCCCGCCGTCGTCCAGGAGGTCCTCAAAGCCATGCGCTTTTGGCTCGACATGGGCGTCGACGCCCTCCGCATGGACGCCATCCCCTACCTCGTCGAGCGCGACGGCACCTCCTGCGAAAACCTCCCCGAAACCCACGCCACCATCAAAGCCATCCGCGCCGCCATCGACGCCGACTACTCCAACCGCCTCATCCTCGCCGAAGCCAACCAGTGGCCCACCGACGTCCGCCCCTACTTCGGCGACGGCGACGAGTGCCACATGGCCTTCCACTTCCCTCTCATGCCGCGCATCTACATGGCCCTCCGCCAGGAAGACCGCCTCCCCATCACAGACATCATGGCGCAAACCCCCGCCATCCCCGACTCCTGCCAGTGGGGCCTCTTCCTCCGCAACCACGACGAGCTCACCCTCGAAATGGTCACCGACGACGAGCGCGACTACATGTACTTCGCCTACTCCGCCGACCCGCGCATGCGCATCAACGTAGGCATCCGCCGCCGCCTCGCGCCTCTGCTCGACAACAACCGACGCCGCATCGAGCTCCTCAACTCCCTCCTCCTCAGCTTCCCCGGCACCCCCATCCTCTACTACGGCGACGAGCTCGGCATGGGCGACAACATCTACCTCGGCGACCGCAACGGCGTCCGCACCCCCATGCAGTGGAACTCCGACCGCAACGCCGGCTTCTCCACCTCCGTCCCCGAGCGCCTCTACTTCCCCGTCATCATGGACCCCATCTACGGCTACCAGGCCATCAACGTCGAAGCCCAGCTCAGCGACCCGTCCTCGCTCCTCCACTGGACCCGCAACATGATCGCCCTGCGCAAGCTCTTCCACGTCTTCGGCCGCGGCACCCTCGAGTTCCTCAGCCCCGACAACCACCGTGTCCTCGCCTACCTCCGCCGCTACGACGACAAAATCGCCGGCATCAGCGAGCTCGTCCTCTGCGTCGCCAACCTCTCCCGTTTCGCCCAGCCCGTCTCCCTCGACCTCACCGAGTTCATCGGCCGCACCCCGGTCGAGATGCTCGGCTACGTCCCCTTCCCCCCCATCACCGACCAGCCCTACCCCCTCACCCTCGCGCCGTACTCCTTCTTCTGGCTCGAACTGCAGTCACCCCCCGACGCCCGCAACCTCATCGTCGCCCCCGGTGACTCCCTGTGATCACCATCCGCATCTCACTCCATAACCCTCCGGCAAACATGGAGAAAAAAATGATCCCGACCAACGGGAGGGCCGACGTGGCTTGTTTCACCCAGACAACTTAAAAAGGCGTGCAAACGCCCACTCCACGTGCAGTGGGCCCGTCCGGCAGGACAAAGAGAAAATGCTTTAAAATCAGGCAGTCCCTAACCGCGCTCCACAGAAGGTCCAGACAAGCAATGGCCTCCATCCCGACCAACATCGACACCTCTTCCGTCGAGCCGATCCCCTCCACCGCGAGCCCCCTCCTCGTCAGCCTCGTCCCCCTGCCTCAGGAGGCGCTCGAAGCCACCCTCGCCAACCTGGCCCTCGCCTTCCCTGGCCAAAGCGTCCTCGTCGCCACGCCCGACTCCGCCCCTCAGCTCTCTGCCGGCGGTCCACTCCGCCTTCTGCCCTACACCCCCTCCGCCGTCTCCTCCACCACCTGGGTCCTCACCGCCGCCGACTATCTCAACACCTTCAAGCTCGCCCAGGAGCACCAGGCCACCTCCTGCCTCCTCCTCGGCGCCGAATCCCACACCCTCCCCCCCGAGGCCCTTCGCGCCCTCGCCACCGCCGCCCTCTCCGCCGACCTCGCCGTCGCCCACTACAACCTCGGCCCCCGCGAAGGCCTCGTCAACTCCGCCATCCTCTACCCCGTCACCCGCGCCCTTTACGCCGCGCGCCCTCGCTTCCCCCTCGCCATCGACCTCGGCCTCTCTCTCCGCATGGCCGAGCGCCTCGCCACCGCCGCGCAAAAGTTCACCGCCGGCAGCCAGAACGACGCTCTCCTCTGGCCCGTCGCCGAAGCCGCCTGCGCCAACTTCGTCATCACCGAGGTCGACGCCGGCCCCCGCGCCCTCCCCCAGCCCGTCGCCGCCGACCTCAACGCCCTCCTCGCCAGAATCGCCGGCTCCCTCTTCACCGACATCGACACCAAAGCCACCTTCTGGCAGCGCGTCCGCGGCTCTCAGCCCACCCGCCCCTTCCCCCAGCCCGCCGAGCCCGCCGACGGTCCACCCGACGTCACCTCCATGCTCGAAACCTTCCGCATCGCCTACACCAACCTCCACGAGATCTGGTCCCTCGTCCTTCCGCCCAACTCCCTCCTCGGCCTCAAAAAGCTCTACGCCATGCCGCCCGCCACCTTCCGTATGCCCGACAGCCTCTGGGCGCGCATCGTCTACGACTTCATCCTGGCCTACCGCCTGCGCACCATCAACCGCGGTCACCTCCTCGGCGCGCTCACCCCGCTCTACCTCGCCTGTGCCGCCTCGCACATCCTTCTCACCCACGCCGGCACACCACCCGAAAAACACATCGAGGATCTGGCTGCAGTCTTCGAGGCCGACAAACCCTATCTCGTCTCGCGCTGGCGCTGGCCAGACCGCTTCAACCCATAACCGACAGATCAGAAATCATCCGCAGCGGCACAGGAGACAAAAATGATCCGGCCATCGAAATTGAAATCTGAAGAGCAAACCGCAACCAGAAGCTGACAGCTCAAAGCTCATCCCTCACCGCAAAAAAGGAGCTCCGCCATGTGGCAACAGGTTCATTCCGCGCTCAGCGAATCCGCTCATCGAGTGCTCTTCAAGCTCGCCAGCTTTCTTCCCGCGCTGCTGGCTCTCTTTCTGGCCCTCATCGTCCTCACCGCCATCGGCGCGGGCCTCTCCGCGCTCCTGCGCCGCATCCTCACCGCCATCAAGTTCGACGACCGCGTCACCCTCAACCAGAGCGGCAACGTCAGCGACTGGGCCCCCTCGCACAGCCCAACCTCGCTCGTCGCCCGCACCGCCTTCTGGGCCTGCGTCCTGCTCGGTCTCTTCATCGGCGTCTCTGCCTTCGACGCCGCCTACCCCGGCGAATCGCAGATCTCCCTCATCGTCCTTCCCTACCTCACCCACTCCATCGGCGCTGTCATCCTGCTCATCGCCGGCACGGTCATCGCCCGCTTCCTCGCGCGCTCTGTCCTGATCGGCGCCGTCAACGCCCGCCTCCAGTACGCCCGTTTCCTCTCTCTCGGCATCAAATGGCTGGTCCTGGTCCTCACTGCCGCGATGGTGCTTGACCACCTCCAGATCGGCGGCATCGTCATCGAGCTGGCCTTCGGCATTCTCTTCGGCGGCATCGTCCTCACGCTCTCTCTGGCCGTCGGCCTTGGCTCCCGCGACATCGTCAGCCGCTCCCTCGAGCGCAGCACCGATCTGATCACCGACCCCATCCCCGACCCCGAACACCGCCCCCCCACCGCCGCCGAAACCCTCCGTCACTTCTAACCCCGCCGATCAATTAACCCCGCCAATCAACCCCGCAACCAATCGATTAGCTCAACCGATCAATCCCACCGGCAACAGAGCACCCACCACAGTCTCTGTTGCCCCACTCCCCGCCGCCCTCCTCTCGCCTCAACCGTTCGACCCTTTTCACCCAACCATTCGTTCCGTCGCCTTTGCTCTTGCTGTTGCCGTTGCTCTTGCCTTTGCTGTTGCCTGTTTTCTTCCACCCTCTCCAAAAATTGTCATCCTGAGCGAAGTGGCTCACGGCACTTCGTGAGCCACGCAGTCGAAGGACCTGCGGTTGCCCTTGCCGTTGCCTGTTCCTGCCGTCATCTTCCCTCTGAACCTCGAATACCCCAAACTTCCACCCAAATCCACCACGTTCTTACCGCAATTTGTCCTCTAAGAACCACAAAAACACATCGCCCCGGAATAACCTGTCAACCCCCAAACCCACCAAAACCAGCGTCAATCGCGGAAAATCGCGTGGCGTAGTAGTTCCCCTCCATCCGCTATACTGGATACAGAGAAAAAAGAAAGCCCCGAGCCAATCGGGGCTTTTTCACCTTAACAATCAGATAACTCCTTTAGAAAGAAGAATTTAACCGTAACCCATCTGGAATGAATATTTTGCAGACACCTAAAATCGTAAGTAAAAGAAAATAAGCATGTTACCTGGGGGTACCCCCCAGGGGGGGTGCCCCCCTAAAAGCACAGAAAGGAGCCCTGAACAAACCCCAGAAGCCCCTCCAGAAAGCTCAGCGCCCAGCCTTACCCAGCCCGGCAACCATCTCCCCGATCCGTCGCAGCGCCCCCGGCTTCCCCATCGCTCGCGCCGCAACGCTCATCGTCCGCAGCCGCTCGCCGTTCGACAGCAACCCGGCCAGCCGATCCAGCAGCACCTCCGGCGTCAGCTCGGCCTGGAGAAGCATCTCTGCCGCCCCACCCCTCACCACCAGCTCCGCGTTCTTCCTCTGGTGGTCATCGGCCGCCGTCGGCAGAGGCACCAGCAGCGAAGGCTTACCCGCCGCAGCCAGCTCCGCCACCGTACTGCCCGCCCGCGCCAGCACCAGATCCGCCGCCTCATACTGCTTCGGCATATCGGTCAGAAACGCCGTCACAACCACCTTCGCCGCGTCGATTCCCGCCTTCCGATAAGCCTCAGCCGTCGCCGCCAAAGCTCTCTCGCCCGTCTGATGCACAATCGTCAGCCCCGGCACCCGCTCCAGCAGCTCAGCCGCAATCCCCGGCAGCGTCTCGTTGAAGATCTTCGCCCCATTGCTCCCCGCCGTAATCAGCAGCCGACGCTCCGCACCCAGCGCCCTGTCCGGCACAGCGAAGATCTCCTCCCGCACCGGCACCCCCGTCACCACCGCGTTGCGAAAATACTTCGTCGTCTCCGCAAAGTTGACCGCCGCCGTCCCAACATACTTACCCACCAGACGATTCGTCAGCCCCGGCACCGCATTCGGCTCATAAGCCACCGTCGGAACCCGCAGCAGAATCGCCGCCATCATCGCCGGTCCCGAAGCATACCCACCTACGCCCACCACAACATCCGGCCTGAAATCCCGCACCAGCCCCACACACCGCAGCACACCCAGCGGAAGATCCGCCAGCGTCCTCAGCTTCGTCGCCACACTCACATTCTTGAGCTGCCCCACCTCGATCAGCTCCAGCGGAAACCCCGCCTCCGGCACCAGCCGCGCCTCCAGCCCCCGCGCCGTCCCCACAAACCGCACCTCAGCCCCAAACGTATCCCGCAGCTCCCGCGCAATCGCCAGCGCCGGAATCACATGGCCACCCGTCCCCCCACCTGCAATCAAAACCCGCAAGTCAGTCAATCTCACGAGTGATATTCAGCAGCACACCCATGCCCGCCAGCGTAATAAAAATTGAAGTCCCACCCGAAGAGATAAACGGCAGCGGAATCCCCTTCGTCGGAAGCAGCGCCAGCACCACACTGATATTGAAGAAAGCCTGAATCAAAATGGCAGACGTAATGCCAAACGCCAGAAACCGCGCAAACGGATCGGTAGAAAGAAACGCCGCCCGCAGCCCGCGATAGCCCAAAACCACAAACAGGCTAACAACGAACAACGCTCCAATCAGCCCCAGCTCTTCACACACATTCGCAAAGATAAAGTCCGTCTGCACCTCAGGCAGAAAGAACAGCTTCTGCCTCCCCTCCATCAACCCCAGCCCGCGAATCCCACCCGTCCCCACCGCGATCAGCGACTGCAGAATATGAAATCCCGTCCCTCGCGGATCGGCCTCAGGATTCACGAACGCCAGCATCCGGTCCCGCCGGAACTTCACATGAAACAGCATGTAATACATCACGGGCGAAACCAACGCAGCCCCAATCGCAAAGTACCGTGCGCGCGCCCCCGCAAGATACAGCATCAACGCCGTCACTCCCATGCACACCATCGCCGTACCGAGATCGGGTTCCTTCAGAATCAGTGCGGAAAACAGCACAGGGACCGCAACCGCCCGCAGAATCGTCCCCTTCCAGTCATCCATCTGGTGAATGCGCGTCTGCAGAAAATACGCAAGAAACAACACCAGCACCGGCTTTGCCAGCTCAGACGGCTGAAACGTAAACAGCCCTCCAAACCGTACCCAGCGATGCGTATTATGCGAGTCCTTCATCGCAAACACGCCGACCAGCAGCAGCATCGTCAACGCAACCGCAGGAAACACAACCTTAGGATTGTTGTAGTTGCGATAGTCCACCTGCATTAGCCCAACCATCGTAATCAGGCCAAGCACCGCCCACAACGCCTGCCTCATCACGTAAGAGTACGGCGAACCGAGACTCGACTGCGCCATCACCGCCGACGCCGAAAACACCATCACCAGCCCAAACAGCACCAGCAGCAGCACCACTCCGAAGAGCCACTTGTCCACCCCTACTCTCTTCGCCATGCCGTCACTTCCCGCTTCTACGCTGTGTGCTCATGCAACTCATTCACAAACTGCCGAAAAACCCGTCCCCGATGCTCATAATTATCGAACTGATCGAAGCTCGAGCACGCAGGAGAAAGCAGCACAATATCACCGACTGCAGCAGCCTTCGCCGCTTCCGTCACGGCCGCCTGCATCGTCTCCGCTTGCACCATCTTCACCACTCCCTGCAGTTGACGCTCAATCTTTTCTGCAGCCGCACCAATGGTGTAAACAGCCTTCACCCGCTCTTTCAGCAACTCAGCCATCAGGCTATAGTCCGAGTCCTTATCCTTCCCTCCAAGAATCAGGTGTATCCCCCCTGCAAACGAGGACACCGCCTTCATCGCCGCATCCACATTCGTCGCCTTGGAATCGTTATAAAACTCCACTCCGTTCACCCGCTTCACAAACTCAAGCCGATGCTCCACCGCGCTGAATCCTGCCACAGCCCCGCGAATCGCCTCCGCCGAAATCCCCGCAAGCCGAGCCGTACAAATCGCCGCCAGCACATTCTCCACATTGTGCGAGCCCTTCAGATGAATCTCGCTGACCGGCATCACCGGCTCAGCCTTCGCGCCCTCCCGCGGAACAAACACAATGCTCTCGCCATAAACAAACGCCCCCTGCTTGATCGGACGACGCCCGCTGAACCAGTAAATCTGCGCCTTCGTCTTCAGCGCCACCATCTGCGTCGCCTTGTCCTCCGCATTCAGAACCAGAAAGTCCTCCGCTCCCTGCCGCGCCGTAATCCTGGTCTTTGCCGCCGCGTAGTTCTCAAAGCTCCCATGCCGATCCAGATGATCCGGCGTGATATTCAACACCACCGCGATATGCGGATGAAACTCCTCCACCGTCTCCAGCTGAAAGCTCGAAACCTCCAGCACGCTCGTCGTCTCCGGCGTGCTCTTCGCCACCAGATCGATCACCGGCAACCCGATATTCCCCCCCACCAACGTAGGCAGCCCCGCATCGCTAAATATCTTCCCCACCAGAGAGGTCGTCGTCGTCTTCCCATTCGATCCCGTGATCGCCACAACCCGCCCATGCAGAAACCGGCTCGCCAGCTCCAGCTCCCCAATCACCGGCAGCCCGAACGCAATCGCCTGCTTCACCTCCGGCGTATCCATCGGGACCCCAGGCGAAACCACAATCAGATCCTGCCGCCGAAACGTAAGCAGCCCATGGCCGCCAGCCTCGACCATAATCCCCGCATCCAGCAGAGCAGGAATCTCATTGGCCAGCGCCACCGCACTGCGCGTGTCACTCACCGTAACCCTCGCTCCCTGCGCACGCAGAAACATCGCTGCCGACAGGCCCGACTTACCCAGCCCCACCACTAACACCCGTTTATTTTTCAACTCGATCATTCCTTCACATCCTCACCGCAGCTTCAATGTAGTCAACGCAAACAACGCAAACACCAGCGCCAGAATCCAGAACCGGGCAATCACCTTCGACTCCGACCAGCCCAGCAACTCAAAGTGATGGTGCAGCGGAGCCATCTTAAAGATGCGTTTCCCATTGCGCAACTTATAGCTCCCAACCTGCAGCATGACACTCAACGCCTCCAGAATAAACACGCCGCCAATAAACGGCAGTAACAACTCCTGCTTGATGACAACCGCCACCGTCCCGATCGCCCCACCCAGCGCGAGACTCCCTACATCGCCCATAAACACCTCGGCAGGATGAGCGTTGTACCAAAGAAACCCAATGCTCGCGCCCACCATCGCGCCGCAGAATACAGTCACCTCGCTGACCATCGGCATCCGCTGCAACTCAAGATAATCGCTGAAGACCACGTGCCCACTCAGATACGTCAAAACCGTCAGCGCACCCGCGGCAATAATCGTGCAGCCGATCGCCAGGCCATCCAGCCCATCGGTCAGATTCACCGCATTGCTCGAACCCGCGATGACCAGCATCACGAAGCCCACAAACGGCAAAAAAGCCAGCCAGTGCATATGTGGAATATGCCCCATCCACTCCCACACCAGATCCGGCCGAAACCGCTTTGCAAACGGCACCATCAGCCGCGTCGAATACGCGCCATGCGACTCCAGCCGCACCAGTGTGATCGCAACAGCGCCGCTCGCCAAAAACTGCCATGCCAGCTTCGCCCGCGCCGTCAGTCCCTGGTTCCTCCGATGCACCACCTTAATGTAATCATCTGCAAATCCAATCGCACCGAACGCCAGCGTCGACAGCATCACCAGCCAGACATACGGATTCGACAGATCCGACCACAACAGCGTCGGCACCAGGATAGAGATGCAGATCAGCACTCCGCCCATCGTGGGCGTTCCGCTCTTCTTCTGGTGCGACTCCGGCCCCTCTTCACGGATGTACTGCCCGATCTGAAACTCCCGCAGCTTCTCAATCACATAAGGCCCGATCAGCAAACCGATCAGCAGCGCCGTCAGGCTCGCGAACACGGTGCGAAACGTGAGATAGCGAAAGATTCGAAATAGCCGAAAGTAAGGAAATAACCTCTGATACAGCAGCCAATAGAGCAAACCGTCTCCGCCTTTTCACCCGCAGCGCACGCCCAATTTTTTCTACGAGTCACGGCTATCTTAACAGCCTCATCCCCCACAGCCTGTGGTTATCTCCTGCGTGAACCACTTCGAGTTCCCACCCCGCGAATTGCCACGATCAAAGACCGTTTTCGAGCGCAAAGCAAAGCGAGTCCGCAGCCATCGCCAATTCATACGCCAGATGAGCGTCATGGTCCGCATCCTCGGCCTGTCGCAATAACTCCACCGACACCGGGTGAAGATCCGGTCCCTTGCCCCGCTCCAGCCCCTCAATCTTCTCAAGCCTGCGATCCGTCTCGGCGATAAAATCCTTCAGCCACTTCGGCTCTGGCGCCGCGACCTTCTGTCGATGCTTCTGCCTGGCCGCATACAGTCCTGCCAGCGACAGATGTTCCGCAGCCCGCAGCACCCCGATCGCACGCAATGCCTTCCTGTCTCCGGCACCTTCCTCTAACGCCCGCTCATACAACTTCACACCGCGCTTCAGCAGATCCCGCAGGTCCTCCCCCGTCCCCTTCTCCATCAACGAGATCACCACCGCAGCCCGCTGAATATGATGGAACGCCGCCACCAGATCGTCGCGATGTTCAACCGTCTGCGTCAGGGCAGCGTTTTTCGCACCCAAATGCTTCTCCGCTTTCTTCGCATGTTTTTTAGCCGCATGTTTTTTAGCCGCATGTTTCGCGACCTGTTTCGCCGCCTTCTTCGCATGTTTCTCTGGATGATTCTGGTTCGTCATGCTCTTACCCGCCAGCTCCGAATTACCGCGATGTACGATTTCGTTGGCCATACCTTTTAGGATGCCTCCAGGCTATGAGACGTTACTAAGACACAGCCGCGAGCGACGCCAAAGCCCGCTCCAGCCGCACGCCGCGAGAGGCCTTCAACAGCACCGCATCCCCCACCCGCACATTGGCTTTCATCCACTCTCCAGCCTCTTCCGCGCTGTCTACAAATACTGCCTCCGCTCCACCCGCCCGCGCTGCACCCACGAGCGCCTCGGCAACCCCGCGTACTCCTACCACTATCCCAACCCCCCGCTCCGCCATCCGCAAACCGCAGGCAGCGTGCAGCGCCTCCGCCTCCGGCCCAAGCTCCAGCATCTCCCCCGCAACCACGACATGCCGTTCCGCCGGCATCGCCAGCAGAGCATCCACCATCGCATCCAGCGCCTTTGGATTCGAGTTATAGCAATCATTAATCAGCATCGCGCCTCGCCATGCCAGCACCTCGCCGCGCTTGTCACCGGCACGCAGTTCCCCCACCGCCGCCGCACACTCCTGCAGTCCTATCCCACTCCGCAAACCGACCGCAATTGCAGCCAGCATATTCGAAACATTGTGCGTCCCCAGCATGTGCAGTTGCACGCTGACCCGCTCGCCATGTGCCTCCACCGTAAACACCACACCCTCCGCGCCTACTTCCGCAACGTGGACCCCCCGCACCGCCGCACCTTCGCCCAACCCATAAAACACGGCACGCGCCCCCAGCCCTCTTCCAAACGAAGCGACGTACGTATCGTCGAAGTTCAACACGGCGACGCCATCCTTCGGAAGCGCCTGAACCAGCTCATACTTTGCCTTCGCGATCCCCGCAATCCCCTCCGAAAAAAACTCCAGATGCACCGGCGCCACATTCGAGACCACCGCCCAGTCCGGCTCTGCGATTTTGGCCAATGCCGCAATCTCCCCGGCATGATTCATTCCCATCTCAATCACTGCAACCTCGTGCTCCCGCTCGAGCTTCAGCAACTGCAGCGGCAGCCCAAACCCATTGTTCAGATTTCCCGCCGACTTCAGCACCCTGAACCTCGACCCCAGAACCTGCGCCACAGCATCCTTCGTCGTCGTCTTCCCCGCCGAACCCGTCACTCCGATCACGCGTCCGCCCCACTCCCTCCTCACCGCATGAGCCAGCTGCTGCAGCGCTCGCAACACGCAGTCTTCCCCATCCGCGACCTGCAGCAGCTTCGTCTCATCCACCTCAGCCGGCACCACCCAGCGATGACTCACCACCGCAGCCACCGCGCCATTCGCCAGCGCCGTCTGCACATACTCATGCCCATCCAGCCGCTCGCCCCGCACGGCAAAGAAGAGTTCCCCCGCGCCAATCGTGCGCGAGTCAATCGCATACCCAGACACCTCCGCCGACGTATCGAACTCCCCATCCGCATGGATCCAATCCGCCACCTGCCCCAACGTCAGCTTCATCCTCAGCCTCTTTCAACCCTCGCTCGGCTTCTACGGCCATTTACGCATCGTGCGAAGCACGAGCCTACTCCTCACCCATCCTCTTACGCCAACTCTTTTAAGACTCCCGCCGCCACAGCCACGTCATCAAACGGCACCGTCCCATCCTTCAAAACCTGCACCTTCTCATGCCCTTTCCCCGCCAGCAAAACAATATCTCCTGCCTTCGCTGCCCGAATCGCAATCTCAATCGCACCCGCCCGATCTTCTTCCACGATGCAGGCCGTTCCCGTCTCCTTCACGCCCACAAGAGCCTCTTCAATAATTGCCATCGGCTCTTCACTCCGCGGATTATCGCTGGTCAGCACCACCAGATCGCTCCCCTCCCCCGCAGCCCGTCCCATCTTCGGCCGCTTCGTCCTGTCCCGATCCCCACCACATCCAAACAACGTAATCACCCTTCCCCCGCGTTCCTTAGCCACCTGCCGCGCCAAAGCAATCAGATTCCGCAAAGCATCATCCGTGTGCGCATAATCCACCACCACTGTCACTCCGTTGGCAGACGGCGCCACCACCTCGAACCGGCCCGGAACCTGCCTCACCTCCATTGTCCCGGCAACAATCTGTTCCAGCGTCAGCCCACGAGCCCACGCCGCCGCGCTTGCCGCTAACAGGTTGAACACATTCACCCTTCCTGTCAGCGGAGAAAGCACATCCACCATGCCCACCGGAGTCGCCATACGAAACCGCGTCTCCCCCGCCCGCATCCGCACCGCCTCCGCGCGGAAATCCCCTTTACCCTCCAGCCCATACGTAACAACCTGCGACCCCATCGCACACCCCAGCAATCTCTCGCCGGCCTCATCGTCAATATTGATCACAGCCACCCGAGGCGGCGGAGCCCCAACTCCTTCAAACAACCTCGCCTTCGCCTCAAAATATCTCTCCATCGTCCCGTGATAATCCAGATGGTCCTGCGTCAGATTCGTAAACATCGCCACATCCACCGGCAGCCCCCACACGCGCTCCTGCTCCAGCGCATGGCTCGACATCTCCATCACCGCCTCCGTCGCGCCAGCCCTCACCCCATCCGCAAACACCTCCAGCACATCCCGCGACTCCGGCGTCGTATGCTCCGACACCCGCACCTCGTTCCCCACATGCGTCTCAATCGTGCCAATCAACACACACGTCCGCCCCACGCTCCGCAGCATCGACTCCAGCAAAAACGCAGTCGTCGTCTTTCCATTCGTCCCAGTCACCGCGCTCAGCGCCAGCCTGCGTTCCGGATGCCCCATCGCCGCCGCACTGATCTCAGCCAGCGCCCTTCGCCCTCGTTCCACCAGCGCCGCCGCAACACCGGAACGCTCCCGTCGCAGCCTCTCATAAGCCTCACGCGAGTCCGTCACCACCGCCACCGCCCCCTGCGCCAGCGCCGCATCAATATACCGATTCCCATCCGTCGCCTCACCCCGCATCGCGACGAACACATCCCCGCGCCCCACCCGCCGCGAGTCATACTCCACCCCGCCAATCTCAATCGAGCCGCCACTACGCTCAATCGCCGTAACGCCCGCCGATACCGTCTCCCAATTCATATCTGTCGATGCTATCCGAGGCGGCTCACACTCGCGCGCCACGCCTCTAACGGGTAAACCGCACCACAACCTCAGTCCCCGCCGGAACCATCGTTCCCGCCGCCGGAATCTGCTCTCTGGCCAGCCCACTTCCCACCGGCTGCACCCGCAGTCCCACCGCATCCGCCCGTTCCACAACCGTCCTCAGCGCCGCTCCGTCAAACGACGGCACCGGAACCCGCAGTCCCGCATCGACCACCACCGCGCCCTTGTCCTTCTCCTGCATTACCGGCACAACCTTCGGCGCAACCAGCTTCACCGAAGCATCCCCCGCATCCG
>Ga0302220_10001806_pt1 | contig 16286 bp, 13 predicted proteins | sample II_Palsa_E1_3_FD_194572 | JGI IMG/M metagenome (GOLD analysis project Ga0302220, IMG submission 194572) | Peat permafrost microbial communities from Stordalen Mire near Abisko, Sweden - II_Palsa_E1_3 | ecosystem: Environmental > Terrestrial > Soil > Palsa > Peat permafrost | place: Sweden...
CGCGCGGCAAATTCCATCGCTCGCTGTGCGCTGGCGATGGCGGCGAACAGCGCGTGCGGCCGGACTCCCGATCCATGCTCGTCCCAGCCCCGCTCACCGGTGAACGTCGGCCGAGCGCCGCCCGCCAATATCTCTCCTGGTCCGCCTTCCGGCCGCCTGAACGCGAACGCCAGCACCAGCTTCGCCGACGCCATGCCTTCGCGCATCATCAGCCCCGTTTCCGCCGGCCCGACAAACAGCGTCCCGCCTGGTGCGAGCAGGCCGTCCAGCACCCGCATGGCCGCGTGCTGCGTCTGCCGGCCAAAATAGATCAGCACGTTGCGGCAGAAAACGAAATCGAAGGGTTCGAACGCCTGCTGATCGAGCGTCAGCAGATTCGCTTGGCGAAACTGCACCCGCTCCGTCACCTCCGGCAAAAGCCGCCATTGATCGCCTGCCTGTGCGAAAAAACGCTCGCGAAATCCGAGCGCGCGGCTGCGAAACGCGTTGCCGCCATAGTGCGCGTGGCGGGCAACGTCGAGCGCGCGGCCGCTGATATCGATCGCATCGATGGAAAAACGATCGGGCGCAATACCCGCATCGAGCATGGCCATGGCGGCGGTATAGGCCTCCTCGCCCGTCGAGCACGGCATGCTCAGGATCCGCACCGGCTTGAACGGCTGATCGAGAAGCCGCACGCGCGCCAGCTTGACCAGTGCGTTGAACGCCTCGGCATCGCGGAAAAACCACGTCTCCGGCACGACCACAGCCTCGATCAACGCCTGCAACTGCGCCGGCACGCCGTTCACCTCAAGCCAGAACGCTTCGATACTGGCCCGCGATTCGTCCAGACCATCGGCACCTGCCGCGCGCCATGCGGCGAAGCGCTCCGAGACGGCTCGTTCGATCGCTTTCTCGCCGATAGACGCAGGGTCCAGACCGATCGTCCGTTGCAAAAGCCCGGCGAACTGCACGACCTGCGCATGTGGCAGTGGCTCGCGACGGCTTTCATGCATCTCGTGGATCTTGTGAAACGCCTGCGCCGCGCGACGGGCCTGATCGGAAATAGAGACGTGCTTCATAGAGACGTGCTTCATGCTTCGCTCGGCGTGAAGAGTTGTGCCTGCACGTGCCGGGGCAACAGATGCTCAATGCGCACCCATTGAACAAGGCCTTGAGCGTCGCGTGCAAGCGGCCCGAGATAGCGCGCGTCAGTCGCCTCGACACCGGCGTGCCTGAACGCGGCGGCGTCGAGCGTCAGTGTGCGCGTGGCGCGCTCGAGCAAGATGCCGAGGCGCTTATGCTCGACGCCCGTCGGGCTTTCGTGCGGGTAGTAGACCAGCGCGAGGCGCGTGGACAAACGTTCGTGCGAACGCCGGCCGAGCGCAAGCGCAGCCAGATCGATAACCGGCACCGGCAAATCTTCATAATCCAGCACGCCCGCGACCCAGTCCGGCACGCCGGGCATCGCCTTCAGGGGCACGAGCGACAGCATGCGCTCGACCTGCGAACTGTCGATCACATAGCGGTCGTTATCGAGCGTGAACTGGACGAAGAGCATGGTCTCAGCAGCCGGGTGAATGATCGGAAAGCGTACGGGTCATCACGTCGCCACCTTGAAGCGCGACACGCCGGTGCGCAGGCCATTGGCGGTGTGCGTGAGATCGTCGATAGCTTGCGTCGACTGGCGCAGCGACTCGGCCGTTTGCTGTGCGGCTTCGGACAATTGGGCGAGCGCCTGCGTGATCTGGTCAGCGCCGGTCGCCTGCGTCTGCATGCCTTCATTGACCATCACAAACCGTGGCGCGAGCGTCTGCACCTGCTGGATGATCTGCGACAACTGCCCGCCGACCTGCTGCACGTCCGTCATGCCGCGCCGGACTTCCTCGGAGAACTTGTCCATGCCCATCACGCCCGCCGCGACCGCCGACTGGATCTCCTTCACCATCTGTTCGATATCGAAAGTGGCAACCGCCGTCTGGTCTGCAAGACGACGGATTTCAGTCGCCACGACCGCAAAACCGCGCCCGTATTCGCCGGCCTTTTCCGCCTCGATCGCCGCGTTCAGAGAAAGCAGATTGGTCTGGTCAGCGACCTTCGTAATGGTGGCCACCACCTGATTGATATTGCTCGCGCGCTCGTTGAGGATCGCGAGCTTGCCGTTCACCGATCCCGCAGCCTCCATCACGAGCCGCATGGTGTCTTCCATCCGCGTCAGGCCCACCTGCCCTGTACCCGCCAGCAGCGCCGACTGTTCGGCCACGCCGGACACTTCGTTCATCGTGCGCACGAGGTCACGCGACGTGGCGAAGATCTCCCTCGACGTGGCGCCGATCTCCGTCGTCGTCGCGGCGGTTTCGCTTGCCGTGGCCTGCTGTTCACGGGCAGTCGCGGCAATTTCAGCCACCGATGTCGTGACTTGCACCGCCGACTTCTGCGCTTGACCGACCAAGCCGGTCAATTCATCGGTCATGCGGTTGAATCCCGCTCCCAGCGCGCCGAATTCGTCCCCGCGCTCCAGTTGCAGGCGCTGCGACAGGTCGCCGGTGCGCATCGCATCGACGACCTCTACCAGGCGCTGCATCGGCACGGCGATCGCCCTGAGCAGCAGGAACCCGGCCCATGCCGCCACCAGGAAGGTCACCAGCACTACCACGAACAACGTGATCTCAGCCTTGCTGACGGACTCGCGAATGCTCTTCGACGAGCTCATCTGCTGCTCGTTGTTGTGCTCAACGAGTGCCCGAACCACGGTCCGGCCGGTTTCCCAGACCGGAGTGAGCTGGGTGTTGAAGGCCGCTGCGGCAGCCGCCTTCGACGCCGGCAGATCAGCCAGGATCTGCTCCTGGATCGGCGCGTAGAGGGAACGTTGCTGCTTGAAATCGGTGAAGAGACGGCGGTCGGTGTCTTCAAAGACCGTGGCCGCGTACTGGTCAATCAGCTTGTCGAGTGAGTCGCGAGTTTCCGCAATGCGCTGGGTGTCGCGACGAACCTGGTCCGGCTCGCTATCGATAAAAATAAGCCGCTGGGTCACCGTGTAGTTTTCAAACCACGCCGCACGGATAGTCGTCGCGAGGTAGACACCCGGCGACGAATCTTCTTCCTGGCTGCGTGCATCCCGGTCGATTGTGCCAAGCAGGATGTATGAACAGACGGCCATGACCAACATCAGCGCGAGAATCACGCCAAAACTCACAAGAATCCGATTTCGAATGGTTAACTGCTTCACGCATGAACCTTTTCAGTGGGGTTTGCAGTAGGACGGCTGCTTCAGCGCCGGCAGTGGGCGCACGGCACCCGGATCAAAAAGGGTGCGGCGCAATTTTAAGACGGAAAACGAAACGCTTTGCGGATAAATACAGGCTTTTGTCCGACAGCGACTAGGACGGACACCGTCACCGGCCAAAGTTGTGCACAGAAATTGGGGACCACCCTGTTGACAACCTTCTGACAAACCCCGGAAAGCGTTGAACGAAAACGATTTTCGGGCGCCGCTTCAAAGTGCGCCGGGCGGCAGGATTTGATTGTTTCAGCCAGCGAAGTTGTGCACACAAACTGTTGAAGGACCTGTGGACAAGCGTGAGGTAATCTTTTTAAGTCTTTGATAAATAAGCGCAGTTTCGAATCGATCCGATTTGAACCACGCGTTGCGCGTATTTCGGCGCGTTGCCGAGCCGGCAGCGACTGGCGAGTTATCCCCAGTAATTGTGGGCAGGCTTGTTGATAAGCACGGGGCTCGACGCCTAAGTCACTGATCAGGCACGGTTTAAACTCCGTGACTCGAAAGCGTCTTGTGCGCGCGGACGTTTCAGGGGAGACGGAACGCCGGACGTTTTGCCCGAGCGACAGGAATTGCGCCGGTGCGGCGGATCACGTCTCGAATCCGCGCGAGCAGGTCATCGGCTTTGTAGCGGTCGTCCTGGCTGAGCCGCTCGGCCACGGTCTCGAATGCCTGGTCGATGCACAGCAGGATCGCTTGCGCCTCGGCGCGTTTCAGACCCAGGCGTTCGCCGTAGGCAACGAGTTGCCCGGGCACGGGGAAAACCTTCGATTTATTCAGGTTCAGCGCCATCCGGCCATCGAGCGACGGATAGATGCCCGTGCAGACGACATCGTAGATGGGGGAGAGCCGGCGCGGCCCAGTGGGATCGGCATAGACAATGCCGATGTTCTTCATGTGCGCGTCACCATCGCGAAGAAAACACGACAGCGCGACACGCTCGAACAGCCGCAGCGATTGCGCGCGGAAATCGGCGCCGGTATAGACCTCCACCGCCCGCCCGATCATCTCGTAACTGCCGCGGTATTTGTCGTTGCCGGTCAGCACGCTCATGTCCTCGAAGCCAAGCGGCGTGCCGTCCGGCGCACGATCGAAACGCGCCATGACGAACAGCAGGCCGTCGTTGGAGAGCCAGAAATCAGGCACGTCGAAACCCGCCTCGCGCGCTACCGACATGCACAGGAATTCGTTGCGGGCAATCCCCGCATAGTCGTCGCCTTCAGCCTTCACGATCACCGTGGCCAGTGGCAAGGTCGCGTGTGCGTCGAGTGTCGCCACGCTGGCTGGCACCTCAGGGGCAAGCGGCACCACCGTCTTCGGCTGCACGCCTGAAATGCCTGAGCCGAGCGCATATTTGCTCACCAGCCGCTCGAACAATTGTCCCGATGGCGACGACAGCAACTCGTCAAGCCGCTCGCCCTCGCCCTCAGGCACCGTCTGGCCGTGCAGCGCGTAGGTGAGCCTGCCGATCTGGTTTCGCCCGGCGAGGAACAGCAGGAACATGTCGCTGGGGGTGCCGAAGCGCGCCAGCCGTTCTTCGATGATGTATCGCAGGTAACCTTCCGGGCGATTCATCGCGAACACGTTCATCAGCGCGCCGCTGCTGTAGCTCTTGCGGCGCACAGGCATGGTCAGCGACACGGCCGCGTCCGGCTCGACTTCTCCGTAGTTGAAGACGAAAGTGCTCTCCTTCGCCAGCAGACCGGCCATGCCCTGGGGCGTGTGAACGTCGAGCCGGCGGATTTTGTCGAAGAGGTTTTCCAGGTCAAACGGCGCAGCAGGCATAAGCGACGACGGCGTGCTCATTCGTCCTCCCTGAAGAAGGAGTCCAGATCTTCGAAGACCACAGTGTCTTTCGGACGCAGGGTGAGGTCATAGCCAAGCGCGTTCGCGATCCGGCAAAGCTCATGAAGGCCGACGTTCTGTGCGCCTTCCGCATTCGTGATTGTGCGCCGGGCCACGCCCGCGCGATCGGCCAGCGTCTGTTGACTCAAACGTCGCTCACGCCGTAGCGAGCGGAGTTCCGCTGCCACACGCTCGAAATTGCTGATGGGGTCCGTGTATTTGCGAGGGTCCGTGTATTTGCGCGTCATGATGCGCAATTCTAGGCTTTTTTTATATTTTGCGCACTATGGTGCGCATTTTTATTGGTCGATCGTTAGCTACTTGATCGCATTGAATTGAATTGATTTGCGCATTATGATGCGCAAATCATCAAAAATAAGAAAAAATGCGCGTTAAAACGCGCAAATTTGCATTCAGAATCGGGAGACAGGATCATCCATCGGACGAACTGGGCAATCCCGTCGCCAGCTATCAGCTTCCGCGATAAAGCGCCGCGCTGGCCGGTGTGGACACCGCCGGCCGAGCCGGACCGCCGTTTGCGCCCTTCACACTCTTCGCACCGGTGGACGACGAAGACGACGCAGCCGCCGGATTCGCCACCCCCGGTTCCATATACCCGGGTGCACCCTTCGCATTTTGCTTCTGCCCCGGCGGCGGAGCGGATGGGGCGGTGCGCATGTCAGCAAGCATTTGCGTACACGGCAGCGGCTTGTTGTTACTCGGCGCGATCAACGGGATCAGCGCGGCAAACGGGTTAAGCAGACCGAGCCCGACCGCCGCCGCGCCGCGCACCGCCAGCGCACCGGCATCCACGCCTACATGCGGATCCTTGAACGTCCCCTTCACATACAGGGGCGAGCGCAACGAGAACACCCGGAAACCCTTCGTGTGCGGATGAATGTTCAGGTCCATCTCCTCGGTCTTCAGATTGACGGTACCGTCCATGTTGATCACGGCGTCGTCGGTATCGAGGGCGAACACGCGCGACTCCAGCACCCCGTTAGTCGCGACAAAATCCGCCGCGGCGCAGTTGATCTTTACATCGTGTTTGCCGAAGAGTTTTTCATAGACCGCGTTCGCCACGTTCAGCCCCGCCGCTTCCATATACAGCCGGCTGACCGTGCCATCGGTGATCAGCGTCTTCAGTTCACCGTTCATGGTTCCAGCGAGTGCCGCCGGCGAATTGCCCGTCGCCGATAACGCCGCGTCACCGTTCACTTCACCCAGCGCTGACTGCATCGTCTTGACGGTCGGCAGCAGCTGCTTGAGTTTCAGATGCCGCGCCGAGGTCGAGAAGCGGCCCTGAAGCGGCTCCTTGCTACCATCGAGGTGAATAGTCGACGATAGCGTGCCGCCCGCCACACCGAATGAAAGCGGTTCGAACGACAGCACGCCGTCCGTCATCACCACGTGCGTATAGAGGTTGCTGATCGGCAGCGCCGGGTCCTTGATGATCTTGCGGCCGGTGAACTTGACGTCGGCATCGATCGCCTTCCATCGATCCGTCTTGAACTCCTCGGTCGGCAGGGCCTTCGACGACGGTTGTTTCTCCGTGTCGCCGCGTTTCGCTTTGCTCGCGTTCGAATCGGCGCCGATGATGGGTGCGAGATCGGAGAACTGCAGCAGGTTCGATACAAGTTCGCCCGACAGCAACGGCCGCGGCTTGCGTCCGACGAACGTCAGCGAGCCGTTCAGGTCGCTGCCGCCCACGCGTCCGGTGAAATTTTCATACCTGAAGACATTGCCGTCAGCCTTGAACTGGCCGACGAGCCGCCCTTCCGTTGCATACGGCGGCGTCGCCGGCAGCGTCACGCCAACGATCGGATACAAATGCTCGAGGCTCACACCCTGCAGCCAAAGCCGCAAGTCGAGCGCAGCGAGATGGGCCGGATCCGTCACGGTCCCGACAAACGCAATATGCGTATCGCCGATACGAACATCAGCCTGCACGGGGAACGGACGCATGGCGTCCTGCAGCGCGAGCACGCCGCCGACCTTGCCGTCGCCGGACACCGCCACGCTGTTGTATTTACCCTTCACCGACCAGCCTATGCCATAAGGCGGCACGGGCGGTTTAGGCCCTTCCTTCGTGGTAATGCTGGTGTTTGCAGAAACGCTTGCCGGGTTCGGCGCGCTCGCGTTTTCGGCAGCAGCGGCCGACGCGGCGGATGCAGCGGCGGCTTCCGATGCTGCGGCCTTATCGACTTGCTGGTTAAGCTTGCTAGCACCGCTCTTGCCGACCATCTGGGCCGACGATTTCTGCGATGCCGCCTCCTGCTGCTTCATCACATCGCCGATGGGAACCATCTGGCCAAGCGTATTCACGACGGCCTGCATGTCCGCTTTCGTGATCTCGTCCGCGTAGGCAATAGTGCCCTTGTCCAGCGCGATGTCATGCAGTTGAAGGTTCCACGCCGACGGTTCGCTCGACTGCTTGAACTTGAACGTCCAGTTATCGCGGTTGTCCTTGAGGCGTTCCAGATCGACCGAGGGATTCACCAGGTTGATCGATGGAATCACGATGTCATGCGCGAGCAGCGGCAGGATCTCGACCTGGAAATCGATCTCGTCCAGGGTCGCGAAAAACTTCTGTTTGGTCCAGTCGGGATTCGCGACCGTGATTTTTTCCGCCGAGAATCGCGGCCACGGGACCCAGCGGCGCCAGCCCGTTTCTCCGGGCGGGCGTTGCCAGCCGACCTTCAGGTCGCCCGTAATCTCGAACTGCCGGCCGATGGCCTGCGAGACTTTATCGTCGACCCAGGGGCGGGCCCGGTTCCAGTCGAAGGTCAGGAAAACGATCACCAGCACAGCGATCAGGACAATCAGAACCGCGATGATCCAGGCGACTGTTTTTCCGATTTTCCGGCCAAGCGCCATAGTGGCTCCCTCTATTTTATTTGAAACACCGAGCAGCACGTCGCGTGCCCGGCGATGATACCGGCAAGCCATGCCGGGCAGGACCTTGCCCGATCAGGGCTCACACACGACGCACCCGCACGACGCACCCGCACGACGGACCCGCACAACGGACCCGCACAACGGATCTAAGGATCGCCTGAGCAGCGTTGATTTATGATTGCGCTCCGAGATCATTCCCCGAGCCTGTCTTCGCCATGTCCAAGCAAGCCGACACGCCTTTGATTGACGCGACAGCGCTCACCCGCCGCGATCCCGTGCGCGACGTCGTCTTGCTGCACCCCACTACGTTCAGCTTGTCCGCAGGCCAGCGCGCGGTCATCACCGGGCCGTCGGGCTCAGGCAAGAGCGTGTTCCTGCGTGCGCTTGCGCTGCTCGATCCTGTCGATGACGGTGTGATCCAGTGGCGCGGGAAGACCATCGCGCGCACGGATATTCCGGCGTACCGGCGGCGAGTGGCTTACATTGCACAACGCCCGGCCATGCTCGATGGCAGCGTGGAAGACAACCTGCGCTACCCGTTTTCGCTGAAGGTGTATCGCGACGTGCGCTTCGATCGTGAGCGAGTGATCAAGCTGACCCGCCGGGCAGGCCGTGAAGCCGATTTCCTCGATAAACGCGCGAGCGAGCTATCGGGTGGCGAAGCCCAGGTTGCCGCGCTGATACGCGTGTTGCAAGTTGACCCCGACGTGCTGCTGCTCGACGAACCGACGGCGTCACTCGATCCTGCATCCGCGCTGGAAATAGAAGCGCTCGTCGGTGCCTGGTTCGGCGATCGCCAGGGCGAACGCGCCAGCATCTGGGTGTCGCACGATCCGGCACAGGCGAAACGTGTGGGCGAGCGCCAGCTCGTCATGACCGCGGGTACTCTGTCATGAGCGGATATCAGAGCCTGAGCCTGCTCGACATTGCGATCGCTGCGGCGTTGATCGTGGTGAACGGGGCGTTATCGGTTGCGCTGAAGCTCGATCTGGAACGCAAGCTGGCGTGGGCGGCGGTGCGCAGTGTCGTGCAATTGCTGGCAATCGGGTACGTGCTCGGTTGGGTCTTCCAGTTTTCGCGCTGGTACGTCGTATTGCCGCTGATGGCATTGATGACACTGATAGCGGGACTGTCGGCGTCGAACCGCGGAAGGCGCACGTACCTGGGGCAGCGGGTGGATAGCGTCGTGTCGATCTGGGTGAGTTCGTGGCTCGTGGCCGCGGTGGGATTGTTCGTCGTGATCCGGATTCATCCGTGGTATGAGCCGCAATACGCCATACCGATCCTCGGCATGATCCTCGGCAATACGTTGACGGGCGTCTCGCTGGGCATCGAACGGATGACGGAGGAACTGACGGCGGGACGAGGGGCGGTGGAGATGTCGCTCGCGCTCGGTGCAACGCGGTGGGAGGCGGCGCAAGGGCCGGCGCGCCAGGCCGTGCGTGCGGGCATGATCCCGACGTTGAACCAGATGACGGTAGTAGGACTGGTGAGCCTGCCGGGCATGATGACGGGGCAGGTGCTGGCGGGGCAGTCGCCACTGCAGGCGGTTCGTTATCAGATCGTCATCATGTTTTTTATCGCGGCCTCATCGGCGCTGGGAACGGTGGGCGCAGTGTTATTGACCTACCGGCGGCTCTTCTCGCCGGAACACCGGTTCATGGCGTCAAAGCTCGTGGAGAGGGAGAAGCCGAAGCGCGGATGAAAGACGCGGACGAAGCGGACGACTGAGCACCTGCGAAGGCCCGCGAAATATGACTATGTCCCGCCCGGCCGCCTGGCCAAGGCGTGAATCAGCGACTCCAGCCGGGCAAAGTCGACAGGCTTTGTCAGGTGATCCAAAAAACCGGCATCGCGGCATCGGCGGATATCTTCGTCCATGCCATAACCGGTGATGGCTACCGACGGTTTACCGGGTTGCAAGTCGGTCCACGCGCGGGCGACCTCGAGCCCGCTGCCATCGGGCAGGCCGATATCGCTCACCAGCAGATCGAACGTTTCGCCCCGTGCCAAAGCAAGCGCTTCGGCGACCGTAGTCGCAACGCCGACCTGATGTCCGAGCACCTCCAGCACCTGAGCCATGGCGGACGACGTGTATTCGTTGTCCTCGACGAGCAGCACCTTCAACGACCGCACAATCTCATCCGGGTCCTGCGCGGCGCGCGGCGACGTTTCATCTTCCGCCCCGGCCTTCACGAGCGGCAAGGTCAGCGTGAACCGGGCTCCCTTGTCGCGCCCATCGCTCTGGGCCGTCAGCGTTCCGCCATGCTTCAACGCGAGTGTGCTGGCAATGGCCAAGCCCAGCCCCAACCCCCCGAACGCCCGGGTGATGGAGTCATCGGCTTGTTCGAACGCCGAAAAAATCCGCGGCAACGCTTCGGCGCTAATCCCGATACCGCTGTCGGCAACCGAAATCGCGATGGTCGACGCATCCGGATTCCACATCCGAACCGCGATGCGCCCGCCCGCCGGTGTGAACTTCACCGCGTTCTTCATCAGGTTCCAGACGATCTGCTGCAAGCGCGCGGCATCGCCGAAAACCAGCGTGGACGTAGCGCCCAATGTTGTTTCCAGCTTCAGGCCCTTGCCGCGCAGATCGGACTCCGACATATCGAGCGCGCTCGACATCAGCGTCTCCAGCACCACATTCGCAAAGTTCAGCGAAAGCTTGCCGCGCGCGATACTGGTCAAGTCGAGCAGATCGTCGATCAAGCGCGCCTCCAGCTCCACATTGCGCCGGATCAGTTCGAGCGTTGCCTGGGCGTCGGGCGGCAGTGCGTGACGTATCTCAAGTAATCGCACGGCGGCGACGATCGGTGTAAGCGGCGTACGCAATTCGTGCGACAACACCGCAAGAAAATGATCCTTCGCCCGATTCGCGGTCTCGGCCTGTTCCTTCGCCACCCGCAAGGCATCGGCGGCCATGTGCTCTTCGGTGACGTCGCGGATGATCTTCGAATAGCCGATCAGATCGCCGTTATCGGCACGAATCGCTGTCGTCACGCCCGACGCGAAGAACGAGCGCCCGTCCTTGCGCCAAAGCCAGCGGTCGTCGTTCGCACTGCCGTCGACTTGCGCCGTCTCCAGTTCCTGCGCGAATACATTGATGTCGCGATCTTCCTGGCCGTAGAACACTTCGGCGGACTGGCCGATCACATCCTGCGCCGCGAACCCGAGAATTCGCTCCGACGCCGCGTTCCACGTCCGGATCCTGCCCTCCTGATCGAGCGTGATGACCGCGTAATCCTTCAGCGCATCCACCAGCAAGCGGAAGTGCGTTTCCGTCTCCCGCAGCGCGCGTTCGACCGCAATACGCTGCTGGCGCTCGGTGCTTTCCGTCAAGGCGCGCCGCACGACGGCAGGCAGCCGTTGCAGGCGCTGCTTCAGGACATAGTCGGTGGCGCCGCGCTTGAGCATGTCGACGGCATGCTCCTCGCCGAGCACGCCGGAGACGAAGATGAACGGCGTATGCGGGACGCGCTCGCGAGCGATCGCCAACGCTTCGACGCCGGAGAACACCGGCATCACGAAGTCCGCGAGGATCACATCGAAGCTGGACATCTCGAGCGCCGCTATGAAACCCTGTTCCGTGTAGACGATTTGCACGTCGACCTTATAGTCGGCGCGCTCCAACTGGGTCAGGGTCAGTTCCGCGTCGAGCGCGTTGTCTTCTACGAGAAGCAGGTGCAAGGGCTGCATGGTCAGGGCACTCAGGCGAACCGGCACGCGCGATTCTGCCGGGCAGGTCGCATCGGGCAAAACAACGAAAGGATCAGCGGGTCCAGGCCGCTACGCCGGGCACCGTGCAGGAGGAATACGCCAGTGTGCACCAGAATCATTGCGGCGCGGACTGACGGCGAACGCGCATCGACCCGGGCGGCGGCTCGTTGAGCACGGCCCAGAACACGCCGAGATCAGCAATCGCCTGCACAAATTCGTTGAACTCGACCGGCTTCACCACATAAGCGTTCACGCCGAGCGCGTAGCTGCGCACGAGATCCTGCTCCTCGCGCGACGACGTCAGCATGACTACCGGAACCGCCTTCAGCGTTTCATTGGAACGGATGGTTTCAAGCACTTCCAGACCGTCGATTTTCGGCAGCTTCAAGTCGAGCAGGATGACTGCGGGGTTACCTGGAGTGCGTACGCTCCACTCGCCTTCGCAACGCAGGTAATCGATTGCTTCCTGGCCATCGCGCGCCACGATCACTTCGTTGGCAAGCTGGCTTTTGTCGAGCGCCACGAGTGTCAGTTCGAGATCGCTGGGATTATCTTCGACAAGCAAAATGGGTTTCAGCATAGTCCGATATGACGGGTTGAGATAGAAGGTGGCGGGATCAGTCGCTCGTAATAGCCCGGTAATCAGTCAAGCATGCACATTCAGTTCTGCGGTGCCGGCGGTGTCGGCGGTGTCGGATTAAGCAGTTTGCCGGCGCCGGGTTCGGTTTCGGTGGCTTCGGCCCTGAACACCTTCGGCAGCGAAAAATGGAACGCGGCGCCCTCACCTTCTCGGCCCTCGGCCCAGGTTCTGCCGTCGTGCCTCTCGATGATCCGGCGCACGTTCGCGAGGCCAATGCCGGTGCCGTCGAACTCTTCAGCGCGATGCAGGCGCTGGAACACGCCGAACAGTTTGTTCACGTATTTCATATTGAAACCGACGCCATTGTCCCGCACGCTGACAATGTATTCATCGGCTGTCGATTGGGCCGACAACTCGATTCTCGCTGATTCCCGTGTACGCGTATATTTCACCGCGTTCGAGAACAGATTACGCAACGCGATCTGCAGGAACGCCGGATCGCCGGTCACCGTTGGCAGCTCCGGAATAATCCATTCCACCTTTCGGTTCGCTGTCTCGGCGCCAAATTCCTGCGCGACCGATCTCACCAACTGGTTCAGGTCGACGCTCACCGGACGCAGCGCGGCACGGCCCATTTGCGAAAACGTGAGCAGATCGTCGACAAGCACACCGGCGAAACGCGCCGACTCGAGCATGTTGTGGAGGAAGCGCTTGCTGCGCTCGGACAGTTTGTCGCCATCGCTTTCCCGCAGCAAATCCCCATAGCCAGCGATATGCCGCAGCGGTGCGCGCAAGTCGTGCGAAACGGAATACGAAAACGCCTCAAGCTCCTTGTTCGTGCGACGCAGTTCGTTCGCGAGCTCCGCCAGTCCTTCCGCGTGGCGCAGCACGATGTTGAGCATGCCCAGCCGAAATTCACCCGCAATCTCCAACTCCACCGCGTGCCAGCGAATCGAGCGGTTGCGCACAGTCTCGAGCCACGGCGCAAAATCCTTGCGTGGTGCCACGCTGCCGTTCTGGCTCGACACGCGTTTGACCGGCTCACCCGCCCATGTGATCGTGCGCGTGGTTTCGGGACGGAACCAGATGACGTAGTTGCGAAAAATCTGTGAGATTGGCACGGCCAGGATGCCGCTCGCGGTGTCCGTGTGACGCGACGCACGCGGCCACGCTTGCGACAGCGCGTCGGTTGCATAGACGCCCGACGTGCTGGACGACAGCCACTGCGAGAGCGCGAGCACAGTGTCCTGGTCCGGCGTGGAACCTATCAGCGTTGCTTTCCCGTCCACCACGATCGCGGCGCCCGTCGATCCGGCGAAACACAGCAAATCGTCAGGCGCCGATTTCAGAGCGGAAAGATAGTCGTCTTGCTCGGCCAGGGAGCCCATCAGACGCGACATCGTGCGTCGTAACCTTAGCAAATACGCCGTCTCGGCCCGCTCCTCCTTCGCCTCGATCTGCAACGAAACGATCTGCCCAAGATGCTCGATAGCGACGCGCACCTCGAACGGCACGAGACGCGCGTCATGGTCATGGCATGAAATCAGGCCCCACAGCTGTCCGCGCACGACCAGCGACACCGACATCGACGCATACGTGCCCATGTTGCGCATGTACTCGAGATGGATTGGCGAAAAGCTGCGCAGCGCGGCATAAGAGAGGTCGGTGGGGCGGCCGGTCGCGGGGTTCATGGCGGGTACGAGTCGCGCGGCTTTCGCCTGCGCGTTCGCGACCAGCCTCACGCGTTGTTTCACATACAAAGCGCGTGCCTGGCGGGGGATATCGGAAGCGGGGAACAACTGGTTCAGGAACGACGCGTACCCGTCTTCGATATGCTCTGACAGCACTTGGCTGCGGCCCTCGTCGTCGAATTTGTAGAGCAGCACGCGGCCGAAACCCGTCATCGCGCGCACTTCTCGCACAGCGAGGTCACCGAGTTCGGTCAAGGTCTCAACGTCCTGCAGGCTGCGCGTGAATGTGCGCACCAGGGGATACATTGATGCAAACACGTCTGCATTCGAATGCCGTGCAACTTCGAGTTCAACAATCAGGTTGCCGTCGTGCCGATGCATCGTGATGTCGAGTTCAGGACCGTCTACAGCCGCGGCCAAATGGTCCTGCACACCTTCGCGCGGGCTGAAGAACGGGTTCTCCATCACGCCGACATAGAGCGGCGTTTCGTCCAACATGGCCGTGGCCGCGGCATGTGCGACTCGCGCCGCAGCGGCCGCGCCGATCACCACGTCCACCGGCTCGCCCAGCAATTGCTCTACTGGACAGCCCACGAGCGTCCCGACATTTTCGCTGGCCTGGATAATGGTAAGCGTGCTGGAGAGGCACAGCAGATAACCGTGCGGCTGGATACCGCCGGGAATATGGATTGGTTCGGCGTCGCACTGCGCATTCGCCGCGCCCGCCGTAAATGCCCGGTGGGCCGGCTCTGCGCCGGGTGACGCAGGTGTAGTTCCGTCCACATCCGGATTCCACGCATCGCGATCATCCTGCGCGCGCATGGCGGCCGGATCCGGCGACACTGGCTCTGGCCCGCTGCTCATGCCGTTGCCCCCCATCCGGTGCGGACCTCGCCGAGCCAGCCGTGCAAGCCGTCGAACGTGGCGATCGCGGCATGCACCGCCTCGTCGTACTGCTCAGGCGGCACGTTCGCGCTCGCGGTCTCGCGAAACGCTTTCCACATGCTGCCCGTGCGCACTCCATAACCTTCGAAATAAGCGTTGCCGGAGCCGCTTTGCAGACCGAACAATGTCGCGACGTGCGGCGCGATGAAGCGCCCTCCAAGCGTGGAGCCCTCCATCACGTACATGGAACCGAACACGCGGCCGATGCTGTCCATTGCAGGCAGCTGTTCAATTTTTGTCACCCCGTTCGCGCGGTTGGTGTCGCCGGTCAAGAGCGCCAGGTCCGACGCAAGCAGCGACGCCTTGCGACGCCCTTCGAAAAAGTCGCGCAGACGCGCAGGCATAAAGGCCGCCGCCGCTTCCTCCCACGGCGCGACGTATCCGTAAAAGCCCTCGAGCAAGGCCACATACTCCTCCCGCGGCCACTCAAGACGCATCAGGTCCAGTGCGTTTTCCAGCCGCGTATGACACTCGGCAGTTTCGTTTTTCAGACGGGACAGGAGGTCGTATTGCATGATCCATTCAATAGGTTTTCCGCGGGTTTGCCGCGTGAATGCCGCAATGTTGACCCGGGCGCCAGATACCGGACGCCGGTAACCATGCGGGGCCGGGTACGGCGTTGCTACTGGCCCCTGGTGGCTGCGGCGTGGTCCGGCACAGCTTTACGGCCGGAGGCATCAAACGCTCCTCGCTCGCCGCCCCAAGCGTCGGCATCGATTACCGATACACAGTCGTACGCACGCAAAAATGGTAGAAACAACTGCAGCCGGTAGGAGTGAACGCCTTTCTCAGCTTGGCTCGCACATGGCCGTGCAAGTTCTCCGATACCGCGCGCCCATTCTACGCAAGAGGCGCTTTGTTGACCACGGGCGACAATCGGCGCCTCCCTTGTCAACGCTTGCGCTTGCTGCCCTGGTCCGTGCGGCCGCCGGTTTGCGTGCGCTCCTGATACTCAGCGCCGCCGCGGCGGTCCGTGTCCTGCAGCCCACGTTCCAGGTCTTCGTGCGCCTGCTCGCCAACCTCACGCGGTTCATCTTCCTGCTGAGAGGAAGGACTTTGATCGGTCTCATGCGGCAGCGGCGCGAGCGCGCCGTCATCGTGTTTTTGCTGCGCCGGATGTTTGCTTTCCAGTTCACGTCCGTCCTGCGCCGGACCTTGGCGCGTGCCGTTGGCGGCGTCGGGTGATTGCTTGCTCTGCTGTGTCATTGCAACCTCGCTGTGGTGCTCTATGCGGTGATCTTTACCTTCGCTCACTTGATATCGAGCCGCTTCTTCATGGACGCTGTGATGCGTTGCCGTGTGTTCGCGTACTGGCTCCACGGATCGGTTTTGAGCACGTCCAGGCGCT
>Ga0302220_10001807_pt1 | contig 16285 bp, 13 predicted proteins | sample II_Palsa_E1_3_FD_194572 | JGI IMG/M metagenome (GOLD analysis project Ga0302220, IMG submission 194572) | Peat permafrost microbial communities from Stordalen Mire near Abisko, Sweden - II_Palsa_E1_3 | ecosystem: Environmental > Terrestrial > Soil > Palsa > Peat permafrost | place: Sweden...
TTATCCTCGAACTCACCGCGAGCGCCCGTAGCCGGGCGATCGTAACGGCGATCGTGCGAATGGCGGAATCGCTCGGTCTGCCGGTCGTCGCGGAGGGCGTCGAGGATGCGGGGACACTCGCGATACTTCGGGAAATGGGCGCAGCCCAGGCGCAGGGGTATTACTTCGATAAACCAATGCCGCTTGATGCTCTTCCGGGTTTGTCGAACCGTGAGCGCGGCGCGGGCAAGGTTGCGAAGGTGTCGGTTTGCTAGCACTCCGAGCTTTGTCGGCCCTCCGGCTGATCATGTGGACGCGGCGGATGTAGCGGAATTGTGCGAGCGCATCGACAGCCATGCTACGCCACATCAGCGCAGACTTCTAACCTGGCTCGGCGTAACATCTCCGGCAAACCGGTTGCCGAAATGGGTTCTCGTATAGTTGACGACAGCAGCAACCTGATCGTCACTCATCGCGTCGCCAAAGGGTGGCATCCCCTTTCGGCCGTGCAGTACATTGACGATGACGTAGGGCGCTGCTTCGACTGCCGGGTTATCAGCGAGCGCCGGGTAGTGACCCGCACCCTGTGCACCTTTTCCATCCGGCATATGGCATCCCGCGCAGGTAGCGTTGTAAAGCGCTTCGCCGCTTGTTTCGGTGAAGCGGTAGCCCGGCGAAAACGTGAAGGTGCGTGGTGCGTCCTGCGCCACCGCCTGAGCCGATACCTTCGCGGCTACCATCACCATGGCCATCAGCATCACGCCGGAGATCAGCCGTAGCCTATCCATTGACGATTCTCCGATGCAACCGGGTGATCGCATCCAGCGACGACAACACGGCGCCTTCCTGCCATGCCGGGATATGGGAAGCGTGCTCCCCGGCAAGGACGATCCGTCCGTCGATCTGACAGAGATTCGCGTAATGCACCTTTCTCAACGCATCTGTCCATGCGGCGAAGCAGCCATTCGTGAAGGGTGATCGGCTCCAGTTCATCGCGAAGCCGTTCTGGTACTCGCTCGCATATTGCGGATGAATCTGGCTACCCTGGCTCAATGCCATTGCGATCCGTTCCGCCGGGGGCAGTGCACCCATCTCGTAGCTGGCGGGTCCCCACATGTAGGCGCCGAGCAGCACCCCAGGACCGGTCGATCCGTAACCTGTTGCCGGATACCCGATCGTCGAGATCGGCAGGTCGGTATAGGTGATGCCGCCGTAGATCTGCTCGTCTTCTTCCCAGAATCGCCGGCCGAATTGCAGCCCGATTTTCACCGATGTCTCGTAGGGCACCGCGTCAATCGCGGCGCGCATGGTCGGGCCGACCGCAATGTCGATCTGACTCAGAATCGAGAGCGGGATGGTGCACACCAGAAAATCTGCGTGCGCGTTCCGTTCGGTTCGAGTGGTCGTATCGGTGTAGCGTACGGTGACGCCTTGCTCGTCCTGCGAGATGGCCGTGACTCTGGCGTTGAGCACTACGGCGCTCGCGACCTGCGAATAAAGCGCATGGGCAATCCTGTCCATGCCGCCGACGGGCTGGAAAATGGTGCTCTGAAAGTCCTGCTCGTTTCCAGACGAGAGCCATTGCCACAAACGGGAGGCAAGCAAGGCGTCGCGCGGGAGCAGATTCGACGGCACGGCCTTGGGCATCAACCCACCGCCATGCGCGGTCGCGAATCCGCGGCGTTCACTGCTTCGCTGGGTCGCCTGATAGGCGCCATGCCGATCGAGCGCACCCCATTGGCGCAGGGATTCGAGTAGCAGATGCCCATCGTCGACTGACAACGCATCATCGAGTGCTTCCTTGTGGATTGCTTTGGAAAGCAGCTCGGCGATATAGCCTTGATAGTCGGTCTGCACCTCCCGGAATCGTTGCGGCTTGCCACCGAAAGCCTCCGTCGAATGCAGGTATGCGTTGTAATTGACCTGGATGAACGGTTCGAGGGGCACCTTCAGGCGTTTGGCATAGTCGAGTACGCCCTGGTGGTGATACGGAATGCGCCACGGCCCTGGGTTCAGGTAAAGGCCGTCTGCGAAATCGCAGTACTGGGTGGCACCGCCGAGTTCTGTATAACGATCCCCGCCCCTGACAGTCCAGGCCCGACCACCCGCGCGGTTGTTGTATTCGAGCACCTGCACGTGGTAACCCGCGTTCCTCAACTCGAACGCCGCGACGAGGCCAGCCATGCCCGCGCCGAGCACGAGAATTCGCGTTCCTTTGGGCGCACCGTCGAGTCTGATCGGTCCGGCGTAGGTCGAGGTAGCGGCGAACCCCAATGCTCCCATGCCTTGCATCATGGCGGCCGCGCCGAGGTTCTTGCCGATCAGCGTCAACAGTTGCCGGCGGCTTATCGCATTTGTGGTTGTTCTCGACATAAGGGCGGGGTGCGATGCGACTTACGCAGATTCCTTCTGGCTATCAAAGTGTCGGCGAGCCGCTGTGACCGAAGCATGATTCTCGTCGGCCCACTGAATCAAGACGTTCAACGCCTCGAACATTGAACGACCGAGTTCGGTCAGGCTGTATTCGACACCCGGTGGCTTGGTGGGAAAGACCTCGCGATTCACGTAGCCGTCGCGCTGTAACTCATGGAGCGTCTGCGTGAGCATTCGCTGCGAGATGTCCGGCACCAACCGGCGAAGCTCACCGAATCGATGTGGGTGCTCGGCCAGCGCCAACATCAACAACGAACTCCAGCGCCCGCTGATGATATCAATGACGTCGCGCACCGGGCAATTCGCCAAAGGACCGAATTGGGTCCGGGCCTCGTCCAGCCTGGTCTTGAGATCGCCAATCGACGGCTTGGTGGTTCCCATTTGGTAACTATCTCCTGAAAAACTGCCTTCTTTACGGAAGAGCGCAGACGCCTGATTATGGAGGCACTCTCAAAACGAGAGTAACACTCATAATGAGGCTAGTCCATGAGCGACACCATTTTCGTCACCGGTGCATCCGGTCAACTCGGCCAGCTTGTTATCAAGCATCTGCTAGCGCGCGGCGTGACGCACGACCGCATCATCGCCGGCAGCCGCAGCCCGGAAAAGCTTGCCAGCCTCGCGGCAGCGGGTATTGAGGTTCGCAAGGCGGACTTCGAAGACCCGGAAGGCCTGACCGAAGCGTTCAAAGGGGTCGGCACCGCCCTGATCATTTCAACGGATGCGCTCGATGGGGCAGACACACGATTGAAGCAGCATCGCAATGCTGTCTCGTCAGCCGTCGAGGCGGGAGTCAAGCGTCTCGCCTATACGTCGATGCCCAATCCGGCCAGTTCGTTTCTGACCTTCGCACCGGACCATCTGGAAACCGAGCGGACTATCAAGGCCACCGGTCTGCCACACGTGATTTTCCGAAACAGCTGGTATCACGAGAATCTGCTCAGGTCGCTCCCCAACGCGCTGAAGAGTGGGCAATGGCATACGGCGGCTGAAGGCGGGAGAACGTCGTACGCCGGACGGGAGGAGATCGCTGAAGCGATCGCCGCAGCGCTGATCACGTCAAACGCCGATAGCCGGACCTACACACTGACAGGCTCTGAGGCGCTGTCCAACGAAGAAATCGCCAGCCTCGCTCGCCTGGCTACAGGCAAGCCTCTTGCCGTCGTCCATGTGACTGACGAGCAACTCGTCACGGAACTGAACGCGGCTGGTGTTCCTGGCGTATTTGTTTCTGTATTGGTGTCAATCGAGGCGGAGGTTCGCGCTGGCAATCTTTCTATCGTCACGGACCATCTCGAATCGCTCATCGCCCGCTCTCCGAAGCGGCTTGCCGACTACCTGGAAGAGGCCAAGACCACCTATGCAGTTTGAACGTCTTTCTACGCTGTAGCCGGACATCGAGGATTCGCTTGCGGGAATGCGTGCCGCGCACACGCATTTGACTTTCAGTCTTTACAGGAGGCTGGGTTCGATAATCCGGGGCAAGCGAGTCGACCAATCGGTTCTTCGACGAGCCTTGATCGAACGGACGCGGATACGTGAAAGCCTGCTTTGCAGTGGGCATCAGACATTGGGGCCCGGGCTCTCGAGTGTGCATAGCGGGTCGAACTGCGTCACTCGTCATTCGGCTGAGTTGGGTCGCGTGCTGTCGGTCGCCGCAGCCCGGAACACCTGCTCCATATGCTAATTACATGAGGCAGAGCGCGGCCAAGACCGGACCTTCGCGGCCGCGTCGCGAATCGTGCACAATTGGGTATTGAATCGAACCAAGTAAGCAGGGAAAGAAGAGAGGAGGACGGCGGTCAGTCTTTATCGAAGTTACGTCGACACGCCACGTCGAGGGAGCGGCAATGGGACTTGTCTCGCAACTGGACAATGACCGCAGCGAAGCCCATTCACTTACTGCGTCCGGTCGGGCCGCCTAATTCAATCGGTGATTGACCCTTCATCCTCCATCGTATCGGTGGAATCAGTATTCTCGACCCGAGTCAAAACGAACTCTGCGATCGAGTTCCAGTGCCTCAACGCAGTCGCACGCCCGTCTTCCATCACGAACTCGAAAATCCTTCGCGGCCATTTCGGGTTGCGAAACTGAAGACCCTTGAACGGAGTTAGAACTTCCGCAGGAGCACCTGGAAAGTGCAGCGTGAGATGGTTGTCGCGTCGCAGCTTGATCGTGCACTTGTCACCGACAGCACCTTGGTATGTGCCGGTTAGCTGCTTAAGCACATCTAGCGCAGGCGCGTCCGGAATCCGGACGAACACGGCATCCGTCGCGTCAAGCCACAAACCGACGCGGTCGATATCGCCGAGTGGACTGGTCAGAAAGGACATGGACCACGCCCCTTGGACTTCGTCATCGCGGGTATCGAACCGGTCGTAGTGGTAATGATGCAACGGCAGCTCAGTTTGACGGAAATGAAACTGAAGTTGGGAACCCTTGAGTGAGATATGCAGTTGCCCGTAGGCAGGATGCTCATAGCGACCGACGTAGTCTTCGAGATCGTGTGAAGGCCGTGTATCTGGAATCGCACTAGCCTTCACCCGTTCGCGTGACTCGCGCATGTCCTGTTTTGCTTTCAGGTGGAATTCGCGCAATGCGTCCATCCAACTCGACTCACCCAGCCCCAGCAGCCGATCGTAGACGTTGTAGCCGACGGCGTCTCGCAGCATTGCGCAGTGATCGCCGATCACGAACACGATTACGCCCAATCTCTCGCGGGGTAAGTACGAGGCCTGCGAATGGAAGGCGCGGAGATCACCGCCGTGACTCGCAAGCAGGTGTCCCCGATACGAGGAGGTTTGCCGGCCCATTCCATAGATTGCATTGATCTCCGGCTGAAAACCAAGTAAGCCGCCCAGCGGGTGCGGAAATGCGAGCCCCGGCGCCAAGGTCGCCTGCAGTATGCGCTCGGGGATCACCGTCTTGCCAGCCATCATTCCTTTGTTCATCAACGCGGACAGCCAGCGGCTCATATCATCGAGGCTGGAGACGATGCTCCCCGCCGGACTCGACCAGTTCAACTCCGGATATGGTGCCTGCCAGAGCACCTCACTGTCGCGTCTTTCCGTGAACGGTACCGCGTGGTTCGGTTGAGCGATCATGTCGGCAACGGTGAATATCGTCTGAGACATACCCAGGGGAGCCAGGATTTCGTCGCGGATGAATGCATCCCACGGCTTGCCGCTTAGCAACTCGATGATGTGACCCACAGCCTCGTACATCATGTTGTTGTAGATAAGCTTCGACCGGAATGGTGCAACCGGCTTCATGAATCGGATCCGGTCGAATAATTCCTTCTTTGAGAAATTGGCTCTATGCAAGATCATGTCGTACCGGGGCACACCGGTACGATGTCCGAGCATATCGCGGAGTGTCACCGCCGCATCAAGCGACTTGTCGTAGAAGCGCAAACTCGGGACAACATCGCGAATCGGCTGATCGAAGGTCAGCGCGCCCTTTTCGACTAGGATGCCAGCAGCAATAGCTGTAAATAACTTAGTGTTCGACGCGATGGGAAACAAAGTTGACGATAAAAACGGCAGGTTATTTGCATAGTCACGATAACCGTAACCGCCTGTGAAAATTACGTCCTCGTCTTTTACAATAGTGACGCCAATGCCGGGTGCATTCCATTCGTGCACCTGCGTCTTCATGTAGTCGTCGAAATCGCCCAGATCGTTTAGCATCGGCTGTCCTTTGATCCAAATGTCTATCGTCGAGAAAGCGTACTCTCATGTTCCTGCGCGAGCGACGGGTACGGAGAAAAATCCCGTCTCGCTAATTCGCCTCGTATTACAGAAAGCCAACTCCAGGCACTCGCTCTTTATTGATTGGTATGGTTGTTGATACGAAGTCGCAAAGACCGGAGCAAATCACCCCGCGAAAGTTTCTACAGCGGACTATTCAAAGGATTCATTGCTGAACGCATGGCTCGCGAGCGTTCTGGAGCGAGCGGCCGTTATGGAGGAAGTCGACCGACTCTTTCGGGTCGCGTGCTGCCGATCGCCGTCAGACAGTGACCGGCCAGTTACAGACGTTCGAAGGAAAGCCCTGAATTGCTAACAATCAGCGCAAAAAAGCGCATCAACATGTTTCGCCGAGCCCTGGGGACAACTCCAGGGCGATATGTAACAGCTGAAACTCTGGAGAATAAGGCCGTGATCTGCGTCGGACCGGAGACCACAGATCTTTTCAACCGTTTTTCAGCAGGGTCAAAGCCTGCCTATCCTGCTCATTCCCGATGGAATATCACGTCTTATATCAACGCACGATCATTGGTCCAAAGGCCATGCGCCGTTCTAAGGCACGTTCTAACGACCGAAGGTCGCCGGCATCTGCCCAGCGCCCGGAGTTGGCGCGAGTCGCACGGCCGCGATAACAGAAGGGAACACGTTTCGGGAATTTAAATTCAAGCTTGGTTTGACGCTGCCGTTAAGAAGTTGAGTCTGAATAGATAGCGTGACGGCAAGCCGTCCGCGGACGCCTGAATTGCCCGCCCATTTTGGCGGCTTTGGCTTTAGGTTGGAATTGCCACGCCGCGAAATGTGCCGCATCTTGCAGCGGTCGAAAATATGCCGGCACCGCTCCAGTGAATATTGGAGTGCAATACTTTGTGCTTGCCGAATCTCGCCGGTTGCCGTCTGCGCAGTCACGTTCAATCGTCGCGTTTCTGAAAGGTTGGCGCCGATTCAGATGCAGGCCTTCGCTGTTGCGCTTCAAGACAGTTGAGTAACTAGGCCGCTGAAAACGGGAAACGCGCCGGGCGCAGAGTGATCCATGGCGAGCGCCTCACACGCTCCATTTCGTTGTGACAGCTTTTGAGGTGTACGCAAGTCCGACTTTGGGCGCTCCGTTCAAATTAAGCGGGCCCGTAGGTCAGTGGCGCAGGGATTTCGAGTCCCGCATATAGGGAACAAACGGCATCGACCCAATGAATAATTTTAGCCTGCAGAACGCTACGCTGAAATATCTCGGAGCGCTCGCCTTGATCGCTTGCCTGTCGATCGGTACGCACGTATTGATCGCCTCGATCGTGACGGAGCAAGGACGGACAGCCCGCGTGATCAACCTCGCGGGTCGACAGCGGATGCTTTCCCAGCGTATTGCCGAAGAGGCCCTGGAGATGCGCCATGCCGACGAGCTCGAGCGGAGCGTCGTCCTTGCGCGTATGCATCACGACACGGATCAGATGGAGCAAGCCCATTCGCTCCTGACGCATGGCGACGCGGCGCTGGGCATCGCCGCACCTTCGACGCAGGCGTTGCTGGCGATCTATGAACGACCGCCGTATGCCGTGGACCGGCAGGTCAAGACATACATCGCCCTGGTGCGCGCCTACGGACAAGATCTCGATCAGGCAGGCAGCACGCAACGTCTCCGGGAAATTCTGGACTCAGCGCGGCAACCCTTGCTGAGGGCGCTGGACGCGGCCGTTACGCAATATCAGGCTGATAACGATAGAACCATCGACCGTCTGCAAGATATCCTCGTAGGCGTATTGGCGCTGATGCTCTGTACGTTGATTGGCGAGGCAGTTTTTATCTTCAGGCCCATGTTTCGCCATCTCAAGACTACCCATTCGGCGCTGGTGGAAGCCGCTCGCACCGACCCGTTGACGGGCAGCATGAATCGCCGTCATTTCCTGGAGATCGGCGAGGAAGAACTGCGCCGGTGTCGCGCGCGACAGACGAGCCTTTGCGTCATCGTGCTTGATATCGACCACTTCAAGTCGGTCAATGACCGGTTTGGGCACATGGTCGGTGACCAGGCAATCCAGAGTGTCGTTCGATGCATCCTGTCGAACGTCCGGACCAGCGACTACGTCGGACGGATAGGCGGCGAAGAGTTTGCCGCCATTTTTCCCGGCACACGGGAACCAGACGCCGTGTCGATCGCTGAAAAGATACGGAAGTTCATCGCCGCTACATCAATCATCTATTCATCAGGACATTTCAATCTCTCCGTCAGTATCGGCGTAGCGGAATGGACCGAAGCAGATGCAAGCCTGCTTGCGACCATCGATAGAGCCGACAAGGCGCTTTACCTAGCAAAGCGCAACGGGCGAAATTGCGTATTTTGCAGCACTGACGAATGCCACGTATAGGAGGGTAGCCGCCGAATCACCCGATGGGAACATGAGTCGGTGCTGGACGCGGTCCGACGCCGGCTCGACAGAACACCGGATGCGATGACCGTGCGCAGGCTGCTGAGGTCGCCGAATTGAGCTTTCGGATATTAGAGAAACTCGACGTAGCGATTGAACATGGTGCTGACTGGTTCACGACGCGAGACACAAAATTTGTGTGAACGTCCGTTGTCGAGAAGATTGGTTGACCGATCAGGGTCGATCAGAGCCGATCGCCATCGGGCCCGGGTTCGGCCAAAAGCCGCCGGTCGCGGTGGCTGGCTAGATCGTCAACAATAAGCTGACCGGGACAAGACCGCCAGCCGGCGGCTCGAGTGATCTAAAATCGGCGCTCATGTCCGATACGTTCACGGTACCCCATGAGTTGCCTCCCGATCGTCCGCGTAGCAGACCGCACAGACGCTGTGGCTCTTCAGTCGTTGTATTGCCAGTTGGTGGACGATGTGAACGTCAATGTCACCGAGTCGCAGATTCAAATGCTTGCGGAAGACGCACGCACTCGGCTGTACGTCTGCGAGATAGATGGCGATGTTTGCGCTACCGTGCTGGTCTCTCTTTGCGCAGACGCGATGTATGCCGGCCAGCCTTTCGCCGTGATCGAGAATCTTGTCGTCGATCGTCGATGCCGCGGAAATGGGATCGGACAGGCTCTGCTACGTGAGGTCGAGCATTACTGCTTATCGCGGTCGTGAGGAGGCAGCAATGAAACGGCCGTCCGCCGTGATCTTGAAGACCGTACTATCGTCATCGGACATATGGATCGTCCGCGTGCCGGCGTCCCAGTTCGCGAGGCCAAGATATACGTCTTTCCAGCAGCTCTGGGTTAGCAAAGTTGCCGACTGCCGCAGAAAGGGGCGGACTTGAATGATCCGCAACACCGTCTCCTCTCCAGCAGCACATTGAACGTTGGGGCCTCCAACACCAGTCTGCGACGAATACGTAGTTTCGACCAGCGCCGTCGCCCCGTCGGGTTGCGCGACAAGCCGGACGCGCTCAAGTGTGCGCGGGTCGATGGTCGCATCCGCAGGCAACGCGACCTGAACTGCCCGAGCACCGCCACGGCGCAGGCGTAGCCATGTTCGCGAATGAGGTTGCGATACGGACAAAACGCAATCTGCGAGCTGGAGCTTCGTCGTCTTCGGCAATTCGCTTGCCGCGCCATGCGAGGCGGGGCTGGCCGCAAGAGCGGCCGCAATAACGACCGTAGAGATATTCATAGGCATGGCAAAAATGAACAAGGACAACGACGCCACGTTGCTCGTTGTGCGGCTGAACCCATCCCTGCGCGGACTCGCCCCGACCATTCTGGGCGTAGAGTTACCCTAGCTGGTCGTTCAAGCTGGTTGTCCCGCGTGAAGTGACTGCCCTCCACCATCGTGCCTCACGACCTGAACTGCGAGCTATCTGCTACGCGGCAATCTCGGGTAGCTCCGACGCGCTTTCACCGCGTCAAAATACGTCTCGAGCGCCTCGGCTGAGCGGTCACTCAACGAACAGATTCGCGCAAGCCAATCGCCCTCGGCGAATACCTCACCGGCCACTACTCGCGGATAGATCTGCTGCGCAAACTGATGTAGAGCCGTTGCGCCGATGTTGCCGCTGACACCCAGAAGGAGATGCAGGGCGTCATGTGCATCCCCGGCGTCTCCGGCGGCAACGCTGGCAGCAAGTCGCGTCACCGTCGAGCGCATCTGCTCAATGCCGTTGCGCAACGTCTTGTTCAGCAAATCGAGCGTCACCAGTTCTTCAAGATGTTTTTCGTCCAGTAGCGGGATTTCCTCGATTGCTGCAGGACTGTAGACGCGTGCATTTGCCTCCGGGAGAGCATCTGCCACCGGCGATGCGCGCAGGGCGCGTTGCCGGGCAAACTGCCGGGAGAGAGAGGCGTATAGCGCACCGACCTGAACGGGCTTTACCATCACCTCGTTCATGCCCGCAATCAGACATGCCTGCGCGGCCTTGATGTCGGATTGGCTAGTCAATGCAATGATAGGAAGGTTCGCGTACGCATCGGTACGAGCGCGAATCGACTTCGTGGCTTCCAGGCCACCCATTCCCGGCATGTGCATATCGATCACGACGGCATCAATGCCGCTGTTCTCCTCCAACCGGGACAGCACTGCCCGTCCATGTTCGGCTTCGAGGACATTGGCGCCGCAACGCTCCAGGTAGCCCTTGGCTACCAGCCTGCTATAGGTATCATCGTCCGCCACCAGAATCGTTTTGCCGGAGAACTCGTCGAATGCCTGGGTCGGGCGATGTCGATTGCCATTTTCCATGAGCGACTGGAGTGCGCCGATCAATTCCGTCATGCTGCTGGATTTTCTGATGATGTCATCCATGCCGGCTCTGCGGGCGAGCACGCGTGCAACGTTACCAGGCTCCGCCGTATAGCCAACGATCAAAACACCGGCTCCGTTCGGATGCTCATTGTCAGCGCGAATTTTCTCCGTGGTTGTGTAGCCGTCCAGAACCGGCATATTGATATCCATCAATATGAGGTCAAAGGGCCACGCTCCTTCCCGAAAAATGGCTAAGGCCAGTTGCCCGTTTTCCGCTTCGGTCATCTGCGCATTTACCTTTGACAACGCGCGTCGGACCCTTGCCCGTTGAGTCGGGTCGTCGTCTACGACGAGAACACGCTTGCCTTCCAGAATGGGCTTGGCACGCTCAAAAATCCCGCGCTCGTGTTCGGCAACCTCGCGGTCAGAAACGACAGGAAATTGCAGCGTGAATTCTGTGAAACTACCCACTTCCGAACGGCAGTTGATTGTGCCGCCGAATGCACGCATCGCCCGCTGGCAGTACGCGAGCCCAAGCCCCGTGCCAGCCGAATTTCCGGCTGTACGGAAGGGTTCGAAAAGATGCGGGAGGATGTCTCGCGAAATGCCGGAACCCGTGTCAAGGACGACGACCGCATGCTTGTCTACCGTGACTGTGAGGGTCGCGGCTGGACGTGTGGCTATGTGGTGGAGCGCGTTCTTGATCAGATTGAACAGCGTGAAGAGATAGACGGTTTCGTCGATCTTGAAGGTGAAATCCTCTGACACCAGAAGTTTTACCTTACTGCGCTCCGTTTCATCGTCAAAGCCGTATTCGTCCAGCGCTTTTCGTGTGATGATTCCCGCGCGCAGGTAGACAAGGCTGTCCGAGCTTATAGGTTTTGCACTGACTTCGTCCAACGTCATCGCGATGATGCGCATGCCACGTTCGATGGTTAGTTGACCGTGAGCAAGATGGCGATAAAGCGAGGCCACACTCTCGGGGGACAAGGCCGACGACGTTGTGGATTCGGCGGTCGCAGACAGTGCGTCTTCAACACGATCCAGGACGTGCCTCAGTTGGCTGAGAGGATTGCGCATTTCGTGGGCAATCGTACCCGCGAGCGCCTGAAGTGCTCCGGCTTTCGCCTGCGCAGCGATTCCCTTCATGTTGCTGTAGCTGAACGTAAGGCCTGCACCAATGCCAAACGTAAAAATTGGGAAATACGTATATATAAAAAGATGCGTGTCCAGATAAACCGATTGCGGAATCAAAACCCGCGCGCACAGCACCGCCAGGCCAATTCCTACAACAAGGTTTAGCGACAATGCTGCAAATGAAGGAAACAGGACAATCAGGAAAAATATCATTCCCAGCTCGGCCATTGACCAAAGCGTCGAATAATGATTTGCGATCAGGTAATACGTGAAAAAAAACGGCAGCGTATAAGCCACCGTTACGAAGTAGTACCATGACAGAAAGCGTGCCACTGAAACGGGCCAGAGGCGGCGCAAAAGCAATAAAGCACAGGCGACCATGCCGAAAATCCGCATCGGCAGACTTTCAAATGGTTGAGGATCGACGTAGGTCCACCATAGCCAATACGCAGGATGCCCAATCGTGCCAATTACGCCAACCGCAAGGATATTGTAATCAGACACGCTCGCGGAGTCACAAATCCTCCGTTTGAGATAGCGAATGCTTCCTGAAATGGCTTTCATGTCGTTCTTTATGTTTGACTGGCCTAGTCTCAGAATCTAAAGCTACTAACGTTAAATGACATCCCAGCGCTGCCGACCCAGCATAGCACCCGATCGCCTCGCTTCAGGTGCCCGCTCTCCTTGGCGAGAGAAATTGCTGCCGGGATCGAGGCGGACACGAGGTTCCCGGTATCAGGATAGATGTGGTACATCTTGTCGTCGATGCCGGCTTTTTCCCCATAACCCTGCCACGCTGCCTTGGACGATGCGTGGGTAAACACGATGTCGATGTCTTTTTTCGGGATGGGTAGTTTAGCCAATACCGTCGACAGTTCATCCGAGTTTTTGTGCAATTCATGACCGTACGATGTAAAACGCATTTCACCATTCTTACCGATCCGTTCTGTGGGATGACAAAAACCTTCGTAGCCCGGGATTGGGATCGTGCACAGGTCCGATATTGCCGGTTTCGCGCGAAAGGCAAAGCTGAAATTATCCGACTCCTTCGCAACGAGCAGCGTGGCAGTCGCGGCCTCACCAATCGTGAACGACGGCAAGGTGTATTCGATCTGAGCCTTATTTTTCAACGCAAAATTCCCCGGATAGAGTGGGCCACCAGCAAGCATGTTGAACTCGGCATTCACAATCATGGCGTTTTTGTACTGACCGGACTTGAAGAGGCTGTCGATAATGGCCATTGCTCTTGTCCAACTCATACAGGCGTCAACCACATCAAAACATTCGGCATTTACGAACCCGAGCGTACTGGCCATCATGTGACTGTTGCCTGGTTCCAGAAATCCTCGCCCGATGCCCACAAAAATAAATAGCTCGATATGCTCCGGGTTCAAATACGTTTCCGATAGTACCTTGCGCGTGGCCATCGCAACATGATCGATCGGGGTTTCGTGGGCTCCGCACCAGCGTCGATGGACCAGCCCGCTTCTATCGAGCAAAGTCTTGATGGTACGTGTAGCCCTGTCAATATCGCCCTCGTATTCCGTCGAATGGAATCGAATCATATCGACAACTTCATCGTTCGTCACGACCCTGGATGGCAGGCTGACAGCTACATTTTTGATAAGCATAAAAGATCCGTGAAAATGTAATGCGGTGAGTGAAAGTACGTTCAGCGCCAATAGCGCGCGAGCACCGAACCTCCGGTGCCCGGCCTTTGCGGCGCTGGTACCTTACCGCGCCCACCGTGCGTTACAAATATCCCGACTTCTCGATGCCGTTTTCGCAGGCTGTCTGAGCCTCGTGCCGGCGTACTCTGGGCGGTCGTGACGGGGCCACCCACGTGTGGTGTAGGTGGAACACGCGCCCGGCGTGGGTGTATTTCAGCGCGCAGTCGTGAACGTGTCTGACCGATCACGGATCTCGAGATCCGAAATCTCCATCCGAACTTGTCCAGCATGTAATTCAGGTCGAGCGGATCGAGAAGACCTCAGCCCTGGCCCGGACTCAGCCCGCACATTCATCGCAATGAGCGGGCGAACTTAATGTGCATCGGGCGGCGGAGCGGTATTGGCGACCGGTAGTGTGAAAAACGCACTGACGAGCCCTACGCAGAAGCACAACGCGACGGCGAGAAACGCGTCGGCGAATGTCAACGTAAGCGCCTCCCGCATCAAGAGCGCATGCAACTCGCCTAGTCCTGCATTGGCAGCGTTCAGCGTATCGCCCGCCACTTCGGAGATGTGACCGGTCTGGCTTTGCAAAAACGCTCCGACAACCGGACGGCCGATGCTGACATGTTCTGCAAGCCGTTCATAGTGGAAGTTCAGGCGATCGTTGAGCATGGTGCTCGCCACCGCAATGCCGATCGCGCCACCGAGATTGCGCATCAAATTGAACAGGCCGCTCGCGGATCTCAGTCGGGAAGACGGCAGTGAACCCAGGGCCATGATGACAATGGGCGGAATGGCGAGTTGCTGGCCAAAGCCTCGTAGCGCTTGCGGAAGCAGCAACTGCTGCCAGCCCCAGTCGCTTGTCAGGGGCTCGTAGAGGTAGCAACCGAGGCCGAACATCGTCAGTCCCAGTATCAGCAGATAGCGCATATTGATGTGCCGCGCGAGTACCGTATAGACAATCATGCCCAGCAACTGGAAGCATCCGACGGACAGCAATGCCACCCCCGTCTGGAGCGAATCGAAACCTCGTACCCGGGCGAGAAAAACCGGTGTCAGATACACCGTGCAAAAGATGCCGATACCGATAATGAACGACAACACGCTGCAGATCCCGAAGTTGCGCACTGCCAGCGCGCGCAAATCGATGATCGGCTCGTCCGCTGTCAGTGCGTGCACGATGAACAGAAAGCCACTCACAACGCAGACCCACGTGCACAGGAGAATGGCCTCGTCACCGAGCCAGTTCTTGCGCGGCCCCTCTTCGAGCACGTATTCGAGGCAGGCAAGGCACGCCGACATCAACGTGATACCCACGTAATCTCCTTTCTTCAGCAGCGACAGATTGGCATGATCGAAGTTGACGTACCGTGGCACGAACAGCGTGACGATAATGCCCGGCACGACGTTCAGGTAAAACAGCCAGTGCCACGACCACACGGATGTCACCCAACCACCTATAACCGGCCCGATCGTCGGTGCGAGCGTCGAAAGCGCGCCAATCGTGGTGGCAGCAATAATCCTCTGCTTGGGAGGAAAGATCACGAATACCGTTGTGTAGACGGTTGGGATCATTGCAGCCCCCATCGCGCCCTGGAGACCGCGAAACAGAATCATCGAGTCGATATCCCACGCGAGCCCGCAAAGCATGCTGGTGATCGTGAATCCAAGCGCTGAAAAGGCGAAGACCCAGCGCGTCGAAAACACTCTCGTGAGCCAGCCCGACATTGGAATGACGATGATTTCCGCAATCAGATAAGACGTCTGGACCCACGATAGTTCGTCCTGGCTGGCCGAGAGTCCCCCGCCGATGTCCCGGAGTGATGACGCGACGATCTGAATGTCGAGCGTGGCCATGAAGAAACCGAGACACATGATGCTGAAAGCGACGAGCTTCGTGCGCGCTGGCAAATCCATCGGATCCGGCAGTGGAGTGGCAGTAGAGGTATTCATGTTTGCTGGTATGGCTAGTCGTCAGTCAGATCGAATAGTTCGCTCCGCAGCGCTCTTATTCGCTGGCTTCCAAAACGTTCTTCGAACTCGGATTGCGCTGTAGTCCAATAGGGGCGAGCCTTTTTCAGGCGCGCGACGCCTGGTTTCATCAGGGCTATGGTCGATTCGCGGCCCCCATCCCTCCGGCTCTCGAGAAGACCGTCACGCTGCATGGGTTTGAGCGCGCGCACGATGCTCGTACGGTCCATGACCATGGCCATGGAGAGTTGGTGCATGGTCATGTCTCCATGCCTATGCAGACGGTCGAGGATGGAGTACTGCGTCGTCGTCAGGCCCACACTTGCAAGATGCTGACCGTAGATCTGAGAGATAAAGCGCGACGCCTGGCGCAGGGCAAAGCAGTCGTCGTCAGGCATTGTTTCCATGGATCGTCTACCTTTAAAAGTGCATATGCATGCAATTGGATAAAAATAAACGTGCATACGCACGCTTGAATGCCCAAAAAAGCGGTGCAGCTAGCGTCCGCTCGCCCGCCGCGACTCGCCGATATTGCTGTCGGGCTGTGCGTCGTGTGTCAACAGGAACAATTCACGACGAAGTGCTGTCGTGCGTTCCTTTCCAAACTTACGTTCGACTTCATCGTGTGCATTGCGCCACGCCATTTTCGCCTGCTCGTACA
>Ga0302220_10001810_pt1 | contig 16271 bp, 10 predicted proteins | sample II_Palsa_E1_3_FD_194572 | JGI IMG/M metagenome (GOLD analysis project Ga0302220, IMG submission 194572) | Peat permafrost microbial communities from Stordalen Mire near Abisko, Sweden - II_Palsa_E1_3 | ecosystem: Environmental > Terrestrial > Soil > Palsa > Peat permafrost | place: Sweden...
GCCCCGCTGGGACACCAGGCCCCGCTGGGACACCAGGCCCCGCTGGGACACCAGATCCCGCTGGGACACCAGATCCCGCTGGGACACCAGATCCCGCTGGGACACCAGATCCCGCTGGGACACCAGGACCCGCTGGGGTGTCCGGGCCGGCGGGGATGTCTGGGTTTCCCGGGACGCCCTGATTCCCCGGGTTTCCCCGGACGGCCTGGTTCCCCGGGACCCCCGGGACGCTCTGATTCCCCGGGTTCCCCCGGACGCCCTGATTCCCCGGGACGCCCTGATTTCCCGGGATATCCCGATACTGTTCGTCGCCCCCGGATCGCCCGTTCCCCCCGGACCGCCCGGGCCTGTTAGCCTCCGCTGCCCCTCCCGCTGCCGGGCGCGTCACTCGCGCGCCGTGAAAGCCGCCGCGCACCAGGCCCCACCCGCCACAGCGACCGGAAGGCCAGAGCGGCCGGGCCACAGCCGGCCCGCCGGGGCCGTCCGGGCCGTAAGTGATGAACGCCTGCCGGGCGGGAGCGCGCTATGCCTCCAACGTACCGTCGTTCAATCCTCAAAGATCCAACGAGTTGGTGACCCCATGAAATCCGCGTCCCGCATGCCGAACACCCGCGCCGGGCGCACCCCGAACGTCGCGTTCAGCGCAGGGTCGAGAAAGCTCACGTCGATGTGCGTCATGTACTTGTCGTTCATCAGGTCGGTCACCCGCTGCAGGACCGGCCGCTCGGTCACGACGCGCGCCATGCCCTCGATGATCACCGGGTCGGAGGCGGATTCGGTCGAGATCACGCAGTGCGGGTCGGCGCGGAGGTTCTTGGTCTTACGGGATCCGGCGGCGCTGGAGAACCACAGCGTGCTGTCGTCCCACATGCCCCACACGGGCATCAGGTGCGGGTGCCCGGCCGGCCACACGGTCGCGACCCAGTAGTTGCGCGCCGCGGTCAGCCGTTCGGCCGCCCACGACCACTGCAGGAGCCCGCTGCCCTCTTCCGGCCCGGATATGCCGTATCCAGGCATGTAGGGGCGGCTGACCCTAGGGATCTCCATGCCGGCATTCCTACCACGCAGCCCGTGATATCGGCCTGCATATCAGGCCGGCGCGCGGTAGTGCCAGCTACCGCGGCGGCGGCTGCCCTGCCGCACCCCTGACCCGGCGACAGTGGTCTCCGGTGGGGCTAACGTAAGGCCCGTGAAAGCATCTCCCGAAGCGCAGCTGCGCCTGCTCGAACTGGCGGACCTAGACGCCGAGCTGAGCCGGCTGGACCACCGCCGCCGGAGCCTTCCGGAAGTCGCCCAGCTCGCGCAGATGGATACCCGCGCGGCGGAACTCCGGGACGGCATCGTCATGGCCGACACCGAGCTGGGTGACCTCGGCCGGGAGCAGACCCGCGCCGAGCACGACGTGGAGCAGGTCCGTTCCCGGATCGACCGGGACCGAGCCAGGCTGGATAGCGGGCAGGTCAGTGCGGCGCGTGAGCTGGAGAACCTGCAGTCGGAGGTCCAGTCGCTGCTGCGCCGGCAGGCTGACCTGGAGGAGATCGTGCTCGACGCGATGGAGCGCCGTGAGGCCGCCGACGCGCGCCGTGCGGAGCTCGCCACCGAGCAGGCGAGCGTGGCCGAGCAGGCCGCCGAGCTGACCGCCAAGCGGGACGCGGCGCTGGAGGAGATCGGTGAGCAGGAGGCCAAGGCGCAGGCCGCCCGCACGGCATTGGCCGCCGACGTGCCCGCGGACGTGCTTGCGCTGTACGACCGGATCCGCGCGCAGCAGGGGGTCGGCGCGGCCATGCTCCGCCGCGGCCGGTGCGAAGGTTGCCATCTCGCGCTGCACACCGTGGACCTGAACCAGATCCGGGCCGCCGCGCCGGACGAGGTGGTCCGCTGCGAGGAATGCCGCCGCATCCTCGTGCGTACCGCCGAATCAGGTCTGTGACGGCACCCGCGATGCGCAGGCTCATTATCGAGGCAGACGGCGGTTCCCGCGGCAACCCCGGTCCCGCCGGGTACGGCGCCCTGGTCCGGGACGCCAGCACCGGGGAGGTCCTGGCCACCGAATCGGAGTACCTCGGCGTCGTCACCAATAACGTGGCCGAATACTCCGGGCTCATCGCGGGCCTGCGCCTGGCCGCCCGGATCGACCCGCACGCATCGGTCCTGGTCCGGATGGATTCCCGGCTGGTCGTCGAGCAGATGTCCGGGCGCTGGAAGATCAAGCACCCGGACATGAAGCCGCTGGCGGTCAGGGCCGCTGCGGCGGCCCGTGGCTTTGCCGATGTCTCCTACGAGTGGATGCCGCGGGAGCGGAACAAGGATGCGGACCGGCTCGCCAACGAGGCCATGGACGCCGGCGAACAAGACGGCGGCGGGCGTCGTTCCCAGGGGGGAGCGCGCCCGGCTGAGGTACCGCCGCCGCCTTCGCTGGGCGCCCCCTCCCCGTCCGGCGCGGCCGTCGCGCCGAATTCAGCGGCCGCCGGCGGGCAGACCCGTGGTGCGGACACCAGCGGGTCGCCGCGCGGCGCGGGTACCGGCTGGGGGCCCGCGCAGGGGCAGGCGACGATCACGCTGCTGCTCCGGCACGGGCAGACGGCGCTGTCGACTGAGCGGCGGTTCGCCGGCCTCAGCGACATCGAGCTGACCGAGACGGGCGTACGGCAGGCGAAGCTCGCCGGTGAGCGGCTCGCCGCCCGCGGCGGAGTGGACGTGATCGTGGCCTCGCCGCTGCGCCGGACCCGGCAGACCGCCGAAGAGGTCGCCGCGGCCACCAGCGCGCGGGTCGAGTACGACGACGACCTGCGGGAGACCGACTTCGGTGACTGGGAGGGCTTGACCTTCACCGAGGCGCAGCGGCGCTGGCCGGCCGAGGTCGCCGCCTGGCTGGCCGACCCGGCCGCGGCGCCCCCCGGCGGCGAGAGCTTCGCCGCGGTCGCCATCCGGGTCCAGGCGGCCCGGGAACGGCTCATGGCCGCGCACGCCCGGGAGACCGTCCTGGTCGTCAGCCATGTGACGCCGATCAAGACGCTGCTCACCGAGGCGCTGCTCGCGCCGCCCGCGGCCATGTACCGGATGCACCTGGATGTCGGGTCGCTGAGCGAGATCGACTGGTACAGCGACGGTCCGGCGGTCGTTAGGTCACTGAACGATACAGCTCACCTGCGATAGGGCACCATTACGGTAAGGTCGGCTGCGCCCGGCCATGGCCGGTGTCTTTCGATGGTGTGCTCTGGGTCACTAAGGATGCTGCTCGATGATGACGACGGATTTTGCCGCGCCCGCCGTACGGCCCGGGCCGGATCGCCCGGTGCGGCAGGCCGGCTCCCGTAAAATTCGCAGTCATGGCTGAACGTCCGCAGCTCGCCGCCCCGGGAAGCCTGGAGAACGCGACCGGCATCACCAAGGCCGCGCCCTCACTGCCGGGAGTGCCGCTGCCCCAGCTGGCCGCCGAGCACGGGCTGAAGCCCAGCGCGCAGCGGCCCGGCCTGCTCGAGTACCTCCGCAAGCTGTGGCAGCGCCGGCACTTCATCGTGGCCTATGCCACCGCCCGGAACGTGTCGATGTACACCGACGCCCGGCTGGGCCAGGTCTGGCAGGTACTCACCCCGCTGCTTAACTGCGCCGTCTACTACCTGATCTTCGGCATCCTGTTCAAGGCCAACCGCGGGGTGGAGCACTACATCCCGTATCTGGTCATCGGCGTTTTCATCTTTACCTTCACCGAGCGGTCGATCCTCGTCGGCTCGCGGGTCATGTACAACAACCTGTCGCTGATCCGCGCGCTGCAATTCCCCCGGGCGTCGCTGCCGCTGGCCTACGTCATCGTGGAACTCGAGCAGCTCATGCTGTCCATTGTGGTCATGGCCGTCATCGTGCTCGGCTACCGTGAACCGCTGACCTGGTACTGGTTCCTGGCCATCCCGGTGCTGCTGCTGCAGACTCTGTTCAATGTCGGGGCGTCCCTGATCATCGCCCGGATTGGCGCCGAACTGAACGACGTCAGCCAGCTCGTGCCGTTCCTGACCCGCGTCTGGCGGTACTTCTGCGGCGTCATGTACAGCATCGCGACCCTGCCCGCGACGCTGCCGCTGTGGGCGAAGGACTTGCTGCAGCTCAATCCAGCCGCGGTGTACATCACGCTGATGCGGTACGCGGTGATGGAAAGCCAGCGCACCAACGCGCCCGGCGCGGAGCCGTACAACGCCCTGAGGTGTGCCACCTTCTACAAGCATTTGACGCTGTATCACCTCCAGGCGTACTGCCACCCGCTGGCGACCGTGAGCGAGCTGTGGCTAGCCGCAGCGGGCTGGGCGGTAGTCGCGCTGGCGATCGGCATTGTCTACTTCTGGCGGGCCGAAGCCCGCTTCGGCCGGGGCTGACCGCGCTCAGGCTGGCCATCCCCTGGTGCCCAGCCGGTGCGGGCTCTTTGGGCCGGCCAGCTACGCCGGGACCGGGATCGCGAACGTCCGGCCGTCCGTGACCCGGGCGCTCAGCCAGTCCTGCGAGATCAGCGTGGCCAGGGTGGCCAGCGCCCAGACGGTGACGGGATCGGTGTGCGGCGGCCGCAGCAGCCGCTCCGCCGCGGGCCGGCTGACGATGGCGAACAGGCCGCCCGCCGACCCGGTATCGAGCACGTAGGCCTGCAGGAAGCGGGCCACCTCGTCCCCGTACCCGCGCCGCCAGTCAAAGCGTGACCGCTGGCTGGGCGCGGCCGGGACGGCCGGGGCCGGGGGGAGGGCCGGGCCGGACTTCCAGCGGTCCCCGGCGAGCGGAATGTCCAGTAGCGCGGGGCGCAGCGCGCCGGTCGCGGCCCGGATCAGACGGTCGTCCAGCCGCTCGGACAGCGGGGCGGTCCTCGCCGCGTGCACCACCGCGCCGTCGAAGAACGGCTGCGCCAGGACCGAGCGGATCGAGTACGCCTGCCGCGCGGCGGCCGACCACCGTCCGGCCCGGTTGACCAGGTAGAAGTCGTCCAGGGCGGGCTGCGGGCGGGCGGCCACGGCGGCGCCCCACGGGGCCAGGCTGGCCCCGTACGCGGTCCGCCAGCGGGTCCGCAGCAGCGGGACCCGGCGCATGGTGAGGCGGCGCAGCAGCTCGGCCGAGCCCGCGGCCCGGCGGGCGGCCGAGCCCGGGATGAGCTTGGCGTAACCGCCGCGCAGCAGTTCGCCGCCGTGCCCGCCGATCGCGATCGCCGCCGCGGCCGGATCCGGGTCCGGGTCCGGCCGGCCCACATTCTCGAACGCGGACAGCATCCCGTCCGCGACCAGCACCGTGGCGCGGAGCCGCGCCAGCACATCGACCTCCTGGACGGCGGGCGCGTCCCCATCCCCGGCCGTTTTGGGTTCGGCCACCTCGTGCGGCAGGCCCAGTTCCCGGGCGACCTGCGCCGCAAGGACCACGTCCGGGTGATCGGGGAAGCCGTAGGTCCTGGCCCGGACCGGCACGCCGGCCGTCGCCAGCGCGGCGGCGATCAGGCGGCTGTCCTTGCCGCCGGTCAGGCTCAGCTCGACCGGCGCGGACGCGTCCCGCAGCGGGGCGACGGCCGCGACCAGCGCCTCGGCGACCAGGCTCCCGGAGTCTCCGGCCCCAGAGTCGGCCGCACCGTGGTCCCGGGCCGCTGGGGCGTGCTCCCGCAGCCGGGCTCGTTCTGTCTCTTTGACCTGCCCCGCTAGGGCCCGGCACGCGGTGGCCGGCCCCAGCGCGTGCACGCCGCTGAACGGGGTCACCGCGCCTAGTGGGTATCCGGGCCCGAGCAGGCCCGCGTAGTGCAGGGGGTCAGGATCCCCCAGCCGTCCGGCGACCGACGCGGCCCAGGTCGCCCGGTCGCAGATGATCGCCGCTCGCCCGGCGCGGGTGACGAAGACGGGGTCGACGCGGGTGATCGCGGTACGGGCGAACACCGTCCCGGCGCTCTCGTCCGACGCCCAGATCGTGCCGGCAAAGCTCGCGGCGCCCACGGGGGTGTATCCGGATACACCCGGGGGCTGACCGGGCGTCCGCGAGGCCTGGGGCGACGGGCTCGAGGTTCCGCCCGGCGCAGGGGGGCCATCGCCCCACCTGATCATCGCGACGCGGCCGCTCTCCGCACGCCAGACCACGCGCGCCGGGCCCGGGATGGGCATGACCCGCGGGTCGGTGCCGCAGGCGCGCTGGGTCAGGTCCGCGCAGGCGGCGGGGTCCGGCGCGCTGACGGCCAGGGTGAAGTACATGCCGGGCGGCCCGCGGTCAGGGCGCGCCGGGCAGCGAGTAGCGCTGCACCTTGGTCGCGGGCGTCAGGTTCTCGGTCAGCAGCCGGTACCAGGTGCCGAACACCTTGCGCGACTCGAACTCCGCCACGCCCTGCGCCTTGGCCAGCGCCCCGGCCTCGCGCCACTGCTCCTCGGTCTGAATGGCGGCGATCGCGGCCGCCATCTGCTGCGGGGTCTCGTGGATCCACCGGGCGTCGTAGACGGTCTCGGCGCCGGGCCAGTGCCGGATCACCGGGACCGCCCCAGAGACCATGCCTTCGGCCGGGGCGACGTGGAAGCTCTCGTCGTCGCTGGTCGACAGCACGAAGCCGACCCGCCGCAGCCAGGCGGGCACGTCCGGGCCGGCCTCGTCGAATACGACCGCGCCGCGCAGCAGCGGGGACCGCTGGATGCGGTGCAGCGCCGCCGCGTAGTGCCCGCGCTCTTCGGGTTTCTGCCAGATCCACCAGTGGTCCCACGGCATGCCGGACTTGACGTAGAGCATGTACCGCTCGTCGTCCCGGCGCAGCTCCTCCAGCACGTCCAGGGCCAGGTCGACCCGCTTGCGCGACGGCACGATGCCCACCAGGCCCAGGTTGAACCGGGCGCCGTCCAGCTTGGGCCGGTCGAGCTGCCCGACCTCCACCGTGTTCGGCAGGGTGACGATCTTGCGGGCCGGCCAGCCGGTCCTCTGGGCGGTCAGCTCCGCGTAGTACTTGTCCACCGTGACCACCTGGTCCACGGCCTTGATCTTGACCCGGTACGGGTACCGGGCGAACACCTCGAAGCGGTGCAGCCGGACGATGAGCCGCGATCCAGGCCGCTTGTTCTCGCTGTACCAGATGGCGTTGGGCCCGCACCATTCGCAGATCACGACGTCGGCCCAGCGGGAGATGTCCTCGCTGCCTGCCTCATCGTGCTCGCCCAGCGAAGGCCAGCGGTCGAGGCGCAGCTCCAGCCCGGGCTGCTGGCGCAGGTAGTCCAGCAGCGGGGTGATGAACTTCAGGTCGTGCCCGGCCACCGCCACCTTGAGCGTGGCCGTGCCCGGCGAGACCTCGACCCGGGGCAGCGCGTCACTCAGATAGCGGCGGATCCGGCCGACCGCCTTGTCCAGGGTGTACTCCGCGGCCGCGGCGGAGGTGCGGCTGGCCGCCACTTTCATGATGGCCGGGTCGGCGGCGGCGGTCTCGGCGATGGCCACCACGTCGCGCAGGTCCCGCGCGAACATCGGGTAGTCGGCTCCGAGCAGCGCCTCATGCATCGGCGTCCGGTTCAGGATCACCGGCAGCCCCAGCATGCCGAACTCCAGGACCTTCGTCGACAGCTCCAGGCTGGCGTCCAGGCTGGGATGCCGCCAGCCCAGACCGATGTCGCAGGCGGCCGCGATGCGCATGGCATCCTCGCGGGAATGGCCACCGCGCCACACCACCCCGGTGGCGGGCACGGTCTGCGACGTGTCGTCCGGGCCGCCCGCGCCGGGCGCGGGCGGGTCGCCCAGCGCGGCCCGCATCCGGCGGTTGTACCCCGGGTCGTCGGGGTCGTTATGGATCTTGTCGCCGACCATGTGCAGCTCGGCCCGGACGCCGCGCTCGGCCAGCAGCCCCGGCAGCTGCGTCATCTCGTAGGTGTTCCAGCGCGGCGCGAACTTGCCGGTGTAAACGAGGCGGAGCACCCCCTCGGGCTCCCGCGGCGCGCCGGCCCGTGCGCCGGTGAGCTCCGGCGGCGGCGGGACGACCGGCGGGAACAGCACGCACTTGCCGCACGCCGCGGCCACGCTGCCTTCCAGGAAGCAGCGGAGCTCCTCGGTCTGGCAGAGCACGTACTGGGACGCCTCCGCCACATCCGTCAGCCAGCGGACCGCCTCGGTGGTCATCGCCGGGATCGACTGCGGGATGTCGGTCAGGTAGGTCCACAGCCGGCCGCGGAAGTGGTTGTCCTGCACCACCTGGTCGACGAGCCGGCGGCCGCGCAGCACCACGATGTCGTGCCGGTGCTCCGCGTCCACCGCGGTCAGCACCTGCGACGCCTGCCCGGGGGTGAGCCCGTTGGCCCCGATCGGCTCCAGCAGCTGCTCCTCGGCTGGCCGCCGGATCGTGACGCCCGGCTCACCCTGCAGCGGGGCGAGCAGCCGGTCGGTCTGCACCGGGGCCTTCACCACCAGCGTCACCGCGCACCCGGCCCGGGCCAGGGCCAGGGCCATCGACTGCACCCAGATCGCGGACCCGTCGATCAGGTTCAGGTTGACGTCGCCGTACACCAGGGCCGAGCGTGACCTGGTCGTGGCGGCCTGGCCATCCCCCGGAGCCTGGCCATCCCCGGGAGCCTGGCCGGGGGCCTCGCCGTGCCCCGGGGCCCGGGCGTGACTGGGCGGCGGGAGCTCTGGCCCTGATTCGGCCAGCGGTCCGGACATTGCGGTGCCTTCCTCGTCGGTTTGTCGGGTCACGCGGCGGGCTGCCCGGCGACGGGCCCAGTGGGTGCCGCAGTGGCCGCCTCGGGGGCCTGCCGGGCAGCTTGCTCAGCAGGCTGCCCGGCGGGAGCGATCGCGAACAGCCGCAGGCCGCGCCGGGCCCAGGTCGACCGGGGCGGCGCGCCCTCCCGCAGCAGTCCGGTCCGGGCCACGGCTGGATCGACCGCGTCGGTGAACACGTAGTCCAGCCCGGGGGCGTAGCCGACCGCATCGGCGCGGGAGCATTCCAGCGCGCACATCAGCTCCAGCAAGGCCAACGGGGGATACGCCAGCTGAGGATCCCATTCGGCCGCCCAGGGTGAGACGGCTGCGCGGGCCGCGGCGGCCAGGCCCGCGCCGCTGACCACGCCGGTGATGATGCCGGCCGCGCTGAGCGGGCCGAGCACGGCGCCGATCTGGTCCCGTGCGGCCGTCTCCGCCGGTGTGTTCTGCGGGCCGGCTGTGTTCTGCGGGCTGGCTGCCGCCAGCTCGCCCTCCAGCCAGACCACCACCTCGTGCGGGCGCAGCCGCTGGCCCAGCACCTGCCCGGCCAGCTGCGCGGCGCTGGCGGCGTCCCGGACCCCAGCCAGCACGGCGACCCGGCGGCCCGGCACCGGCCGGGGCGGCAGGCCCACCTGCCGGCCGAGCGCGGCGAGCCGGGCCGGGATGGCCTGCGTCTCGAACAGCTCGTGCAGGGTGGCCTTGACCTCGGTCATACTGCGCGGTCCCGCAGTCGTGGCGGCCGCGATCTGCCGAGCGGCCTGCTCCGGGGAGTCGGCGGCGGTGGCGCCGCTGACGTCGGCGTCCTCGGTCACCGGCCCGACCACCCGGGCGCCGCAGGCGAGCTGCTCGCGCGCCTGAGCCGCGGTGGCGGCCAGGAACACCGAATGCTCGCGGTACAGCGCCGGCGCGGCGCGCCAGGAGGGCGCGCCGATGACCCGCACCGGTACGGCCCCATCCGCCGCCCCGCTGGTCAGCTCGTCCAGCAGGCGCTTGGTGGCCGGTCCCTCGCGTGGATCGCGCTGCCCGGCGTACACCGGGACCGCCTGCCGCGCCGACGGCAGGTCGACCGGGTTGAACCGGGCCAGCTGGACGCCCAGGTCGCCGTCGGCGACCGCGTCGCACGCTTCCCCCAGCCAGTCCAGGTACGGCAGCAGATAGGAGGGCGCGTTGCGCAGGAAGATCACCGGTTTGCCCAGCGCGCGGGCCAGGTCGATCAGATCGGCGAGCCGCCGCCCCCGGTCCGCGGCGGCCGGGTCACCCGCGTGCGCCCAGGCCCCGCCGGGCAGCAGCGCCGCGGCCTCGATGAGCACCAGGTCCGCGCCCGACCCCTCCAGTACGAACGCCGCGTCGTGCGGCAGCAGCTGCTCCGTGGTCGCGTCCGGGGCCAGCGCCGCGCAGCTCGCGTCGGTCAGCACACCGGCCACTACCAGGCCGTCGGCTGTGTCCTGGCCCTCGCTGCCGGGGCCGGCCGCAGCGGCCCAGGCCAGGCCAGGGACCGTGTAGGCGGCCAGGAACCGGTCACCCGCCGCCCCGGCCCCCGCGTCGAGCAGGATGCGGGCCCAGCGCTCCTCGTCGGCGGACCGGAACCCGTCGGCGGGGACCCACGCGGCCTGCCCGGCCCGCCGCTCCCGCCACATCCGGTACAGGTGCCTGGGCAGCCGCGGGCCGCCGATCCACGGCCGTTTGGCCGCCGCGACGATGGCCTGGCCGAGCTCCATCGTGGCCGAGCGCTTGACCGACATGAGCTGCGACTCGGCCGTGGCGAGCTGCCGGTGCGTGTCACGCAGCGCGCGGGCCAGCCGGTCCCGCTCCGCGGCCAGGGCGATGGCCGCCGCGGCGGTGCCGGGATTCGCGGCCGCGGCAGCGGCTGCCTCGTCGGGATCCGGCTCGGCTGCCTCGTCGGGATCCGGCTCGGCGGGAGCGTAGACGGTCAGCGCCAGGTCGGCGCTCTCAAGGTTGTCCGTCATGGTCGGTTCGGTGCTCTCCTCACCCGTCGCGGGCTAGCCAGTCCGTGATGATCCGCCCGATGCGCACGCCCGCGTGGCCGTCCCAGAGCGGCGGCAGTTCGCCGGTGTACGGCCCGTCGTCGCACGCTTTCAGCACGGCCGAGGCCAGTTCGGCGGACGTGATGAGCCTATTGCTGCCGCTGGTGATGGTAATGGGCCGTTCCGTATTCGGGCGGACGGTCAGGCACGGCACGCGCAGCAGCGTGGTCTCCTCCTGCACCCCGCCGGAGTCGGTCGCCACCGCGGCCGCGCCCCGGACCAGGCCCATGAACTCCAGGTAGCCCAGCGGCGGGCAGGCGTGGATGCCCGGGTGCGAGCTGAGCCCGGCCGCCTCCAGCACGGCCCGGCCGCGCGGGTGCACGGGGATGACCACGTCGATGACGGCGGCGATCTCGTGCAGCGCCCGGACCAGGCCGGCAGCGATCTCTGGGTCGTCCACATTGGACGGGCGGTGCAGTGTGGCGACCACGTACCGCTCCGGCAGCCCCAGCGTGGCGCGGACCGCGCCGGTGTCGAACCGGTCCAGGTTGGCCATCAGCGTGTCGATCATCGGGTTGCCGACCAGGTAGATGGACCCGACCGGGCGGCCCTCGTTGGCCAGGTAGCCCACCGCCTCGGGGGAGGTCGCGAACATCAGGCTGGATATCTGGTCCGTGAGCCGGCGGTTGATCTCCTCCGGCATCGTCTCGTCGAAACTGCGCAGGCCGGCCTCGACGTGCGCGATGGGGATCTGCAGCTTGGCGGCCACCAGCGCGGCGGCCACGCTGGAGTTCACGTCGCCGTACACCACGACCAGGCCCGGCCGGTAATCCGCGAAGTCCTGCTCGAGCCCGATCATCGCCGCCGCCGTCTGCTGGGCGTGGCTGCCCGAGCCGACGCCCAGGTTCACGTCCGGCTCGGGCAGGCCGAGCTGGACGAAGAACACCTCGGACAGGCGCTCGTCGTAGTGCTGGCCAGTGTGCACGACCCGCTGCCGGTGCCCCAGCGCCGCGAGCGCCCGGATCACTGGCGCCGCCTTGACGAAGTTGGGGCGCGCGCCGAGCACGTGCGTGATGGGTGCGAGCATCGCCTTCCCTCAGATCCAGTGTGTGCTGTGGGTCCGGTATGTTCTGGGCCGAACGCGGCTGATCGGGTCCCGATCAGAGCGCCGGCCGGTCCTGTGTCCTTCATTGTGCGCAGCACTTCGGGGCGCAGCGCTGCACCCACGCCGCCGGCCTGGTCGGGCCGACGCACTATCATTCGCCGACGTGACGTCGCGTTCCTCCCAGCCCGCCAGCCCGGCGGGCCACCCAGGCCGTTCTGGTGCCCCGTCCCGCTGGTCTCCCGCGGCCTGGCGCGTCTCGCCGCGGGTGCTCATCCTCGCGACGTCCGTCATGTCGCGGCACGTTACCGCCGATCCGGTGCGCTCCCTGCTGCTCGGATGGCGCGTGCTACCCCGCAGGCTACGCCCCTGGCTGCGGTGCGCGGGTGCCTACGGCCGAGCCACCGTGGTGTGGGGATCGGGCGACCGCGCGGCCGCTCTGAGCCTGCTGGACACGTCGCCGCGGCGGCTCGCCACCTTCGCGCTGGCCGTGGACCGGCCGGACGTCGCGCGGTCCGCGCTGGACCGGATGCCTGCCGCAGAACCGGCCCGGGCGGTCCTGCTCGCCCGGCTGGCCGTCCGCGAGGGCCGGCTGCGGGACGGTGTGGCGGCCCTCGACGGCGTGCCCGGCCGCAAGACGGCCCGGCTGCGCGCCGCGGCCGCGGGGGAGCTGTACGTGCTGACCGACGGGATCCCGCCCGGTGAGCGCCCCGCGCACCCCGTCGCGCCTGGCCCCAGAGCCGCAAGCGTCCCGGGCCGGGTGCTGCACCTGGTCACCGACGCGCTGCCGACCACGAACGCCGGGTACACGGTCCGCACTCAGCGGATCGCGGTGGCCCAGCGGGAGGCGGGTCTCGACCCGCACGTGGTGACCAAGGCCGGCTTCCCGGTGGCCCAGGGCCACCCGGACGGGCGCCGGGTAGCCAACCTGGACGGCGTGCCGTACCACCGCCTGCTGCCCTACCGCCTGCCGTCCCGGGCCGACGCCGCGGCCGCCCTCGGCCATGACCTGGCCGCCCGGCTGACCGGCAGGCTCCGGCCCGCGGTGCTGCACGCCGCCAGCAACCACCTCAACGGCCAGCTCGCGCTGGCCCTGCGGGAGGACTTCGGCCTCCCGGTGATCTACGAGGTGCGCGGCTTCTGGGAGGAAACCTGGCTGTCCCGGCACGGGGTCGATCCGGGCCTGGCCGCGCAGCCGGTGACCACGAGTACCCCGTTCAGTTCAGTTACATCCCCGGCAGACGCGGCGCGGCCGGCCAGGGAGACGGTGGTGCCCGCCCGGCTGCTCGCGGCCGACCTCGCCGCCAGCGACTTCTACCTGCTCAGCCGGGCGGCCGAAACCCGCTGCATGACCGAAGCCGACCTGGTCATCACGCTGGGCGAGGTCATGCGGGCGGAGATCGTGGCCCGCGGTGTCGACCCGGGCAAGGTCATTGTCGTGCCGAACGCGGTGTCTGCGGAGTTCCTGGAGCCGCTGCCCGACGGCGGGCCGCTGCGCGAGACGCTCGGCATCCGGCCCGGTGAGCTGGTCGTCGGGCTGGTCTCCAACCTGGTGGCCTACGAAGGCGTGGGCACGCTGCTGGCAGCCGCCGCCGAGCTGCGCCGCCGCGGCCAGCCGGTCCGGCCGCTGATCGTCGGGGATGGTGCCGAACGGGCCGCACTGCAGCGGCTCGCCGGGCAACTGGGTCTTACCGGCGCCGCCATCTTCACCGGCCGGGTCCCGATGGCCGAGGTGCGCCGCTACCACGCCGTCCTCGACCTGTTCGTCGTGCCCCGCACTACCGACCGGGTCTGCCAGCTCGTCACCCCGCTGAAGCCGGTGGAAGCCATGGCCAGCGGGCTGACCGTGGTGGCCAGCAATGTGGGCGCGCTACGGGAAATCATCCGGCCGGAGGTGACGGGAGCACTGGCAACTTCCGGTGATCCAGTGTCCTTTGCCGATATTATGGAACCGCTGCTCTACAGTTCTGACATCCGGCGCAAACTGGGGGCGAATGCGCGGGAGTGGGTGGCCAGGGACCGGACCTGGGCGCACAATGCGGCGATTTACCGGGCAGCCTACGAACGTCTCGGCGCCGTCTGACATCACATTCTCAGGGGAAGGACGCCGTCGATGCAGCGTGACCTGCTGGTGATTGGGCTCGGCTACGTGGGTCTCCCGCTGGTGCGGGAAGCGACGAACGTCGGGATGAAGGTTGTCGGGTACGACATCGGCCAACGCGTCGTGGACAACCTCAACAGCGGCCGGTCGCATGTAGACGACATCTCCGACGAGGACGTGGCGCGGATGGTCGCGCGCGGATTCCGCGCCACCACCGACGAGTCCGAGGTGGGCGAGCCGGGCACCATCGTGATCTGCGTGCCCACTCCGCTGTCGGAGGCGGACGGCCCCGACCTGACCGCCGTGCGGGCCGCGTCGGAGACCGCCGGGCGGCTGCTGAGCCGCGGCATGCTCGTGGTGCTCGAATCGACCACCTACCCGGGCACCACCGACGAGGTGGTCCGGCCCATCCTCGAGAAGGCGTCCGGGCTGAGCGCCGAAGTCGACTTCCACCTGGCTTTCTCGCCAGAGCGGATCGACCCGGGCAACCCCGTCTACGGCCTGCGGAACACCCCCAAGGTCGTGGGCGGCCTGACCCCGGACGCCACCTCGGCGGCGGCCCGGTTCTACGGCAAGGTCTGCGACCAGGTGGTCGAGGCCAAGTCGCCGCGCGAGGCCGAGATGGCCAAGCTGCTGGAGAACACCTACCGCCACGTCAACATCGCGCTGGTCAACGAGATGGCCGTGTTCTGCCACGAGCTCGGCATCGACCTGTGGGACGCGATCCGCTGCGCGTCCACCAAGCCGTTCGGCTTCCAGCCCTTCTACCCGGGGCCCGGCGTCGGCGGGCACTGCATCCCCATCGACCCGAACTACCTGTCCTACAAGGTCCGGACCCTGGGTTACCCGTTCCGCTTCGTGGAGCTGGCCCAGGAGATCAACAGCCGGATGCCGGGCTACGTCGTGGACCGGGTCGCCGAGCAGCTCAACCGGCACGCCAAGCCGCTGAACGGCGCCAACGTCCTGGTGCTGGGCGTGACCTACAAGCAGGACATCGCCGACCAGCGCGAGTCGCCCGCCCGCCCGATCGCCCGCCGGCTGCTGGCCCGCGGCGCCGTGCTCGCTTACCACGACCCGTACGTGCCGGACTGGTCGGTCGACGGCCAGCCGGTGCGCCGGGCCACCGACCTGGACACGGATATCGTCACCGCGGACGTGGTCGTCCTGCTCCAGGCGCACAGCGAGTACGACCTCGAACGGATCGGCGCCGAGTCCCGGCTGTTCTTCGACACCCGGGGCAAGCTGGCCGGACACGGCCCGGCCGGGACCGCCATCCCTGGCACCGAGACGCTGTAGCCGCGGCATGCGCGTCGTCGTCTGCACCGTGGTGCACCATCCGGCCGACGCCCGGATCCTGCACCGGCAGATCCGCGCGCTGCTGGATGCCGGGCATCAGGTCACCTACATCGCGCCGCTGGGCGCCGGCGACGTCGCCCCGTGGCCGGGCCTGACCCTGGCCGAGGTGCCACGGGCGGTCGGGCGGCGTCGGCTCGGGGCGCTGCGCGCGGCCCGTTCCCAGCTGGCCCGGTACGCCCCGGGCGCGGACGTGCTGCTCCTCCACGACCCCGAACTGCTGCTGGTGCTGCCGCTGGTCCGCCATCGCCCGCCGACGGTCTGGGACGTGCACGAGGACACCGCCGCCGCGCTGGGCACCAAGGCATGGCTGCCTGCCTCGCTGCGCCGGTTCGTTGGCGGTTCGGTCCGTGTCGCCGAGCGCGCCGCGGAGCGGCGGCTGCACCTGATCCTGGCCGAGACGGGCTACAACGATCGTTTCGCCGGGACGCACCCGGTCGTGCCGAACACCACCTACGTGCCGGAGCAGACCGCGCCCTACGACGGCCGCGGCCGGCTGGTGTACGTGGGGCACATCTCCCCGGACCGGGGGGCGGTGGAAATGACCGCACTGGCCCGGCTCGTGCAGCCGCATGGCCTCATCGTGGAGCTGGTCGGCTCGGCCGACGCCGAGGCCCGGGCGGTGCTGGAACCAGCGCGCGCGTCGGGGGTGCTGCGCTGGCACGGGTTCCTGCCCAACGACCAGGCCATGCTGATCGTGGACGGCGCGCTGGCGGGGCTGTCGCTGCTGCAGGACGACCCGAACTTCCGGCACTCGATGCCGACCAAGGTCGCGGAGTACATGGCGCGCGGGGTGCCGGTGATCACCACGCCGCTGCCGCTCGCTGTGGACCTGGTGGAGCCGCACGAATGCGGATTCGTGGTGCCGTTCGGCGGCGTGCCGGAAGCCGCGGCGGCGGCCCTGGCCTTGCGGGAGGATCCCGCGCTGCGCGACGCGATGGGCGCGCGCGGACACGCCGGCGCCCGCCGGTACCTGCGGTGGCCGGAGGACGCCCGGGCGTTCGTGACCCAGCTGGCGCAGTGGGCGGGCGCAACCGGATCAGGGCCGTCGCGCGAGTCGGCTTCG
>Ga0302220_10001817_pt1 | contig 16227 bp, 14 predicted proteins | sample II_Palsa_E1_3_FD_194572 | JGI IMG/M metagenome (GOLD analysis project Ga0302220, IMG submission 194572) | Peat permafrost microbial communities from Stordalen Mire near Abisko, Sweden - II_Palsa_E1_3 | ecosystem: Environmental > Terrestrial > Soil > Palsa > Peat permafrost | place: Sweden...
TCCGATTTTAGCTGAGGAGGAACCTGCGCCGGACTATGCCGCCTATCCCGAGGAGTCCGGTAGTTAGAAGAAGAAACGTCGAGGGCTCTGGGGTGGCGGCAGAGTTGACGATCATCTCCTGTGTCCAAGTACCACCTAAAGAGGTGACATAAATTGGAGGATTGGCGAAACTTCCGGTGAAGAAGTATGGCGGGCACGGGGTGTGAAAGTCTGGCACACAGTTGAGTCCGGGGTCGGTGTAACCGATTGTCTGTGTCAGGGGCCCTACCGAATGTTGAAAGTCGGGAATGGTGAGGTCGAAAAGAAGTCCTAAGTCGCCGACATCGTCGTCCTCGAATATCTCGCCCCCTTCGAGGGCAGAGTTGATGCCGAGATCCATTTGAAAAGTGCCGATTCCTGGAATGTTCAGGGTAGAGATGTTGGGGGTTTGGAAGAAAGAAAAATCGTTTGGACCGTAGTAGCCGAAGAGGATGGCCTGGCTCAATTGGTCCGCAGTGTAGGAGAGAGTCAGGGTCAAAGGGGTGTTGGTGAATGACTGGTTTCCATAGGTCCCGGTTGCGTCTTCGGTGACGATGAAAGTTACTCCGTCGGCATGCGCGGGTATGGAGGCTGCAAGGCATGTAACTACTGCGAGTGTCGATGCTAGTAAGCGCATATTCGGACTCCGCTGATGTGTGGGTTTGGACTTTTACTTTTTTCGATCGCCGGTAAAGGCAGCGCTGCGGTGTGTGATGCTGACACATGTTACTGCTGAACGGTTTTCTCAGGCATGCATTTTTTTACGCTTTTCATCGAAGAGATGTTTTTACCAATGGATGGAGGGGGTGAAGATGTAGTGCGTCTCCAGAAACCATGCAAGGGGGAAGAGGATGACGATGGTGCTGGTGGCCCAGTAGAAGATCTGCAGTGGGAGTGTTGCGGAGAGGGATGGGCGCGGGAGGGGCTCTGTCTCGCGGAAGATGAGCGCGCCGAAGAGGGAGATACCGGCAGAGAGCGCGAGGAGGAGCGAGGCCTCGAGGAGGCGGTCGCAGAGGACCTGATACGGCTGGAAGAGGACGTTTGGGTCTTCGAGGGTGAAGAAGATGGTGTGGAAGACGACGAAGAGGGAGAGGAGGCAGAGGAGAAGCGCTACGGGTTTGGCAAGTTCGAGCAACATGCTCCGGCTCCTCGTGGAAGCTAGTCTACTGCTTTTTGGGGAGTGTGGTGAATGGATTAGCTGAGGAGGGCTTCGACGCGGTGGAGGTCTTCTTCAGTGTCGACGCCGATGGTGTCGAATTCGGTGGGCTCGACGTGGATGGGGATGTTGTTTTCGAGGAAGCGGAGTTGCTCGAGGCGCTCGGTCTGCTCAAGAAAGCTGGAGGGTAGTGTGGGGAAGCGCTCGAGAGTGGCTTTACGGTAGGCGTAGAGGCCGATGTGTTTCCAGTATTGGGGAGAGTCGCTGTCACGGTCGTAAGGGATGGTGGCGCGGGAGAAGTAGAGGGCGCGGCCGTCGGCGGCGGTGACTACCTTTACGGCGTTGGGGTTGGCGATGTTTTCGGGGGTGCAGAGGACTTTGAGGGTGGAGACTTCGACGTGGTGGTGAGCGAAAGGGCGGAGGAGGGCGGTGAGGTGCTGGGGTTTGAGGAGAGGTTCGTCGCCCTGGATGTTGACGTAGATATCGGCATGGATTTGACGGGCGACGGCGTGGACGCGGTCGGTGCCGCTGGGGAGATCGGGTGAGGTGAGTTGGACCTGCCATTGGTTACGGTGGCAGAGCTCGGCGACCTCGTCGGAGTCGGTGGCGATAAGGACGCGGTCGAGCTGGGGGCAGGCGCTGGCGGCCTCGTAAACCCAGGAGAGCATGGGGCGTCCAGCGATGTTGCGGAGGACTTTACGGGGAAGGCGGGTGGAGGCCAGGCGGGCGGGAATGACGCCGAGGATGGTTGGCTTTTCGCCGTCGCCGGTCGGCTTTTCGCTGCGGCCGGAATCAAGTATGATTGGAGATGGCTGTGCCGTGGCGATCGTTCTCTCTGACTTTCTCTTTGACTATAGAGGAGTTTGTGCCGGCATACCCCTTACACACATTGGCGGTGTAGCTCAGATGGTTAGAGCGACGGACTCATAACCCGTAGGTCGGCAGTTCGATTCTGCCCACCGCCACCAAAGTGTTATATCGATTGCAGGCGCACTCTCTATGGATCGAGAGTATCATTTTGTCTAGATTGTTTTTGGCCTGCGGGATCATTTCGCGGTCGGCCGCGTCTAACCCGTATTGCGCCGGGAACACCCCTTGGAGTCGCTCCGAACTATGCCTAAGACCTCGAAGATTTTATTGCTTGCTGTATCGGTTGTTCTGGTTGTCACCGTGTTTCTGGGGGTTAACTCAAACTCTGTGAGTGCCGCGAGCGAACCGCAGGATGGTGCTTATCGCCAGATCAACGTCTACAGCGAGGTGCTGCGGCATATCCAGACGGACTATGTCGAAGAGCCAAACATCGATGCGGTCACCAATGGGGCGCTCCGCGGGCTGCTGGAGTCGTTGGATGCGGACTCGAGCTACCTGACGCCGGAGGACTATAAGGCGTTCAAGGCAGACAAGGGCGGCAAGGCGCAGGTGGGGATCAATGTTTCGAAGCGGTTTGGGTATGCGACCGTGGTTTCAGTGGTTCCGGGAAGCCCTGCAGATAAGGCGAATCTGACCGACGGCGACATTATTGAGGCGATTGGGACGCAGGATACACGCGATATTTCTTTGGCGATGATTCAGCTTTTGCTGGAAGGGCAGCCGGGGAGCGAACTGACGGTTTCGGTGGTACGGCCGCGGAAGGCTGCACCGGACAAGCTTGTGATGACAAGGGTTTCGACACCACCGCCGCCGGTTGCGGAGACGATGTATGAGAACTCGTCCATTCTTTATCTGAAGCCGGGTGTGCTCGATCATGACCATGTGCAGCAGATCGAAACCAAGCTGAAGGCGATGCCGAAGGTAGGGAACAAGAAGATTCTGCTGGATCTTCGAGATGTTGCCGCGGGTGATATGCCAGAGGCGACACGGTTGGCGAACTTCTTCCTGAAGGACGGCACGATTGCGATGCTGGAAGGACAGAAGGTTGCGAAGCAGACGTTTACGGCCGATGCCTCGAAGGCGATCAACACGACGGCTCCGGTGGTAGTGCTGGTGAATCGTGGGACGGCAGGGCCGGCTGAGCTGGTAGCAGCGGCGCTGCTCGATAACAAGCGCGCGGACCTGGTTGGAGAGAAGACCTTTGGCGAAGGTGCTCAGCAGAAGACGTTTGAGCTGCCGGATGGTGCGGCGCTGATTCTGTCGATTGCGAAGTATGAGTCGCCTTCAGGGAAGAAGCTGCAGGATGATGGCGTAACACCTGGTGTGTTGGTTGCCTCGAACACCGATGATGCGGTGGCCGAAGACGATACGACGACTCCGGCGGAGAAGCAGCAGCAGCCCCTGCAGAAGCCTGCGGTGACGGTGGATGAGCAACTGACGAAGGCTCTGGACCTGTTGAAGAGCAAGGCCGCTTAGCTGATTTTCTTGGGTGAATTTGGCCCTTTTGTGGGAGAGTAGAGCTCCGTCTGCCGTGCTATTGTGAGACTTCGTGCAGAGCCTACACAGTCGCGAGACCAAGCCGCCAACGCCGGATGAGATGCCCGAGTGGCAACGAGCGCTTCGACGTGCAACGCTGAATGGGCCGGACTATCCGAGTCGCCGCATTGCGAGGCGAGTCACTTTTTATGCGCTGTTGGGACTGTCGGCGGTCTTTGGAGCGCTCTGCGGGCTGATGCTGGTGTACTCCATCGATCTGCCGCAGATGGATGATCTGGCGCGGTATCGTCCGAACACTACAACTGAGTTGCTGGACGTTCATGGGAAACCGTTTGGCTCATTCGCGTTGGAGCGGCGTGTTGTGCTGCCTTATTCGGAGTTTCCGACGGTTCTGCGGCAGGCGATTATTTCGATTGAAGATAAGAGTTTTGAGAGCAACTGGGGAGTGAACCTGGTGCGAGCCGTGGGGGCTGCGTATAGGGATCTGCATTCGAGCGGGAAGGCGCAGGGCGCATCGACACTGACGATGCAGCTGGCGCGTAACTTGTTTCTCTCGTCTGAGAAGACCTATGGCCGCAAGATGCAGGAGATTTTTCTTTCCATGCAGATTGAGCGGCGATTTACGAAGCAGCAGATCTTTGAGCTGTATGCCAACCAGATCTATCTCGGGCATGGCACTTATGGATTCGAAGCAGGGTCGGAGTACTTCTTCAACAAGCATGTGCGCGATCTGACTTTACCGGAGGCCGCTCTTCTGGCCGCGTTGCCGAAGGGGCCTGAGGCATATTCGCCGATCAAGTTTCCTGATCGTGCGTTGAAGCGCAGGAATCTTGTGTTGAGCGAGATGCTTGCTGATGGCAAGATCACGAAGCGGCAGGCAGAAGCTGCTGAGGCTGCGCCTTTGGGTTTGAATCTTGAGCCTCCGGCGAATAGCGTCGCTCCGTACTTTGTGGAAGAGGTCCGGAGACAGCTCGAGAAGCAATTCGGTGTTGAAGAGGTGCATGGGGCGGGGTTGAAGGTTTATACGACGCTCGATCTCGATCTACAGACCGTTGCGAATAAGGCAATTCTCGATGGAACCGCGACCTATGAACGGCGTCATGGCTGGAAGGGAAGGCTGCCGAACGTTGTGCTCGATGGAGCGGATGTTGAGAGCTACCGTCATCCGGATTGGGTACAGCCAATTGAGATTGGAAGCTACGTCCACGGTGTTGTGACGACGGTTTCCGCAAAGAAGGTCACGGTGAAGCTTGGTGCGCGGCAGGCCGTGCTGACACCTCAGGACTGGAGATGGACGCAGAACCTGGATGGCGACAGCTTCCTGCGTACCGGTGACGTCGTGTATGTGAAGGTACAGAGCTTTGCAGCGGATGGAACGTTGAATGCTTCGCTGGAGCAGGATTCCGGGGCGCAGGCGTCGATGATGGCGGTCGACAACTCGACCGGCGAGGTGCTGGCGATGGTGGGCGGCAGAGACTTTGCCCTATCGCAGTTCAACCGTGCGACTCAGTCTCAGCGGCAGGTTGGTTCGTCCTTCAAGCCATACGTTTATACGACGGCTATTGAAGGTGGAGCGAAGCCAACGGACATCATCGTTGATGGGCCGACGACATTTCCTACTCCGAATGGACCTTACACGCCGCACAACTACGAGGCGAACTATAAGGGAGCGATGACCTTGGTAAGTGCATTTGCCGAATCGAGGAATATTCCGGCGCTGAAGCTGGCGGACCGGTACGGCATTCGTAAAGTCATCGATACGGCACACAGGTTTGGAATTACGAGCAATATTCCTGCATTTCTCCCGATAGCCATCGGTTCGGCGGATATCACGCTGGCAGAGCAGGTGAGCGCTTATAGCGTCTTCCCAAACGATGGCATTCGGGTTGAACCGCGATACATTCGCAGAATTACGCAGGCAGATGGGTTGCCGCTCGATGCGGCTCCGTCGCAGGTGTCTGAGGTGATCTCGGTGGACACGGCGCGGACGATGATGCAGCTACTGCAGGCAGTGGTGCGATATGGGACCGCGGCTTCGGCTTCGCAGTTGAAGCATCCCCTGGGTGGCAAGACCGGAACGACTAATGACTATACAGACGCATGGTTTGTTGGATTTTCTCCGTCGATAACTTGCGGCACGTGGATTGGGTTTGACGACCGCGAGTCGCTCGGCGAAAAAGAGACAGGTGCGCGAGCTGCGTTGCCGATGTGGATGGATTTTATGAAAGCCGCGATTGCGACCAAGCCGGACGAGCTGTTCCCGAGTACGGATGCTCCGAAGAAGAAGCTGGATGTGGCTGTGAACAATGCGGCTGGTAACGCCAGTCACGTTCGCCCCCCTGTTGCTACGCAGGAGGTTACTGATTCCATCGGAGGCGTGAAGCAGCAACCTGCTCCACCAAGTACTCCTCGTTCTGTTTCTGCGCCGCCGGCTGTGGTCGACAAGCCGAAGGCAACAGGAACATCTCCTCAAGCGATCTATGTTCCCGTGAAGCCCAACCCCGCGCCACAGGCTGTCGCTGTGTCACCGAAGCCAGCTTCGGTATCTGCGAAGTCTACGGATGAGCGGAGTGGAGTTTCGAACCCACCGCCCGACATATATTGAAGTAGCGCTTCGCTTTTGCGACGTCGCGGCCAATCTGTTCTTTGAGCGCTTCGGGATTGGGCCAGCGCATCTCTGTGCGAAGGCGTCGAAGAAACGTCAGAGTCAGCGGCGTCGATTCGTTCAAATCAATCGGGTGAAAGTTGAGCAAGTGCGTCTCCACAGTGAAGGAGTCGGCCCCAAAGGTGGGGCGGTTTCCGACATTGGTGACTCCGTCGAAGGTTTCGCTCGATGGACCCGTGCCTATCGTCAATGCAGTGATGTAGACGCCGTTTGCGGGCAGCAGCTCGGCGTAAGAGGCGAGGTTGATGGTCGGAACCGTGTAGCGGGTGCCATAGCCGCGGCCTGAGGCGGGAGTGCCGCAGATTGCGAAGCTGCGGCCGAGGAGAGCGCGGACGCGGCTTACGTCGCCTTCTGCAATCATTTGGCGGACACGGCTTGAAGAGATCGTCTCTCCGCGCAGATGGCGCGGGGCATAGACACGAACGCCGAAGCCGAGTTCGCGGCCGAGCACTTCGAGGCTTTCGATACCGGCTTCGGCCTGGTAGCCGAAGCGGAAGTTCTCTCCCTCGTGCAGTTGAGTGACGTGAAGGGCGTCTCTGAGCACGTCGGTGGCGAAGGTGCGGGCCGTCATGCGGGAGAGTTCGCTGGTGAAGGGGAGTACGAGCACGGCGTCGATACCCGTAGCCGCAAGCAGAGCAAGTTTTTGCGGAAGCGGCGTGATGAGCGGCTGGCTTGCTTCGGGGCGGATGACGCGCGCTGGGTGCGGGTCAAAGGTGATGGCGATCGAGCGGATATTCTCTGCGCGTGCCTGCGCTACGACCTCGGCGATGACCCACTCGTGGCCGCAATGAACCCCGTCGAAGTTTCCGATGGTGGCGATCGTGGGACCGAAGTCAGCCGGGATGTCGGCGAGTTGGCGGAATATCTGCATCAGGCGATCTCAAAGTTGATCTTGAGGCCATCGTAGGCCAGTCGTATGTGCGGTGGGAGTTCGGCCTCGGTGGTACTGTGGTCGAGGTCGTGGCTCATGTGGGTGAAGAAGGCTCGTCGCGGCTTGAGCTGTTCGACGAGAGCGACGGACTTATCGAGATGCGAGTGGCTGGGATGAGGATCGCGGCGAAGGGCGTCGAGGATGAGCACGTCAAGATCCTGCAGCAGCGGGAGGCTCTCAGGGGGAATGTCGCTCATATCGGTGAGATAGGCTGCTTTGCCAAAACGGTAGCCGGTGATCTGTTCGCGGCCGTGTGTGACGGGAACTCTGCGAAAGCATGCGCCGAAGAGATCGACTCCTGATCCGGGAGTCGGGTCGATGCGATGAATTTCGACACGGGCGCTGGTGGGGTAGCGATCTTCTTTGCGAAAGGTGTACTCGAAGATGCGCTCGAGGTTCTTTGCCGTTGCATCATCGGCGTAGATGGGCAGTTCGCCTTTGACGCGGAAGCTTAGCGGGCGAAGGTCGTCGAATCCTAGGACGTGGTCTGCGTGGCCGTGTGTGTAGAAGACGGCGTCGACGTGACGGATCTTCTCACGGATGGCCTGGGCGTGGAAGTCGGGGCCAGTGTCTACCAGGACGGTGTGGCTGTTGTAGTCGAGGCGGATTGAGGGCCGGGTGCGGCGATTGCGAAGATCTCCCTTTGGCGAGACTGCGGAGGTACAGACGGCGCAGTCGCAACCGAGCGTCGGCACCCCCATGGAGGTGCCTGTGCCGAGGAAGGTGAGGGTCGCCTCCATCGTTAGCGGACGATGCTGGGGCCGACGGGGCCGGGACGGCCTGCGCCACCGGGAGCCTTCGCAGCTGCGGATCGGGCGAGTGCCTGGGTAACTTCGAGGAAGGCCATGCGCAGTTCGAATAATGCGCTCTCGAGCAGCCTGCTTTCTTCAGTGGAGAGATTGCCTTTAGTTTTTTCTTCGAGAACGGCCAGCATGTCGATGCTCTGACGGGCTCCTAGGATGTCGACCTGAGGCTGCTGGCCTTCTTGGGTGGTTCCGCCCAGCTGCATGATGGAGGTCATGTAGACGGACTGGACGAGCTGGTCGAAGCTCATGGCAGGCGGATGGTCCATGCCTGGATTTGCGGAGCGGATTGCTGTATCGAGACGATCTGCCGTCATCTCGTAGGCGAGCTTTGCCTGACTAGTCTGCTCGGCAGTGAGGGCTGGTGGGAGCTCTGGGTCCTCTGGCGTTTCGGGCGCTGCTGCCTGGGGTGGAGTCGTGAATGCTGCTTCGACCGGCGTTACGTCGCGTGGTTCTCTTGCCGGCGAGGGATCGGCGTCGGGACGCAGTTCGCCATCCATGGTGAACTTGCGGCGGTCGGTGACAACGAAGGGCTTGTTCTGTTCAGGCATGATCACACTCTTTCAGAAGGTTCAGATGCAGCCAGTAGTGCGGAGGCTGCAGGGGAAGAAAAGGGAAGCGAAACCGGTACCGCGACGCCGCCTGGATAAGTGATTGCGAGGCCGCGATCCAGAGCCTCGCGGCGAATGTAGCCAAGTCCGATCTGGGTGGCGGCGGCTGTGCCGGGTACAGGGATGGCAGCGACACTGGTGAGCTCGCCGACCTGCTTGCCGTCTGCTTCGAGGAGCGCGCCAGCAGATGGGAGTTCGCCCTCGAGACGGAAGCCTCCGAAGGTGCGATGGACGTTGCCGCGGGAACGGATTCGCTCGACGATCTCCTGGCCGAGATAGCAGCCTTTTGCAAAGTGCAGAGCGCGGGTTTGGCCGGTCTCTTGCGGGAGTTCTCGGTCGCGGATGTCGGTTCCGATCTGCGGCGTCCCTTCGAGGATGCGGAGCCATTCCAGGCTTTGCCCTTCGCAAAGCGGTGCGCCTGCCTCTTGCAGGGCGTTTGCGAGATTTGCGATGACGGATTGATCGGCCCAAAGCTCGAATCGCGGCACCAAAGGGCTGTAAGCATGCATGACGTCGACTTCGGCATTGTTCCAGGTGCATGTGCGGAACGCGAGGGGCTCGAGATTATCGGTCGTCAGGCCGATCTGCTGCAAGAGCGACGCAGCTTTGGGGCCGGCTACGAGCAGGCCGGAGCGGGTACTGCTGATGTCTGCCAGTTCGACGTCGTCCATGATGATGAAGCGGTCTAAGAGCGTCATCAAGCCTTCGACCTGGGACGAGCTTGTCTCCATGAGCAGATTGTCTTCCTGGGCGAAGATGTTGGCGTCGCCCTGGATGCGGCCCTGAACGCTGAGAAGGAAGTTATAGTTGCCTTCTCCGGGCTGCAACTGCTGGGTGGAGTTGGTCACCATGCCGTTCAACCAACGGACACGGTCTTCTCCGGTGACGCGGATCCAGCCAGCGCCAGATAGGTGCGACAGAGCAGCACTCTGGAGAAGCCTCGTGAGCTGCGAAGTGGGGGACGAAGCTGAAGAAACCGGGATTTCGGATTGGGTTGATGAACTCATGACGAAGTAGGGCCAAAAACTTGCGTACACTTGATTATAGCGGTGGATTGAGAGGGTTATGTTGCTGGGTGTGCTTTGCGGTAACAGTAGGAGTTTGAGAAGGTTGGTCGCGGGTGCAGCACTGCTGTCGGCCAGTTTTGCAATATCAATGGCGCAGACGGCGACCCCTGATTCGCCTCAGACTACGCCGCCCGCCACCGCCCAAAAGCCGATGACGAAGGAGCAGGCGAAACAGCTCTTTCGTTCTGTGGACGAAATTCTCGGTTTTGTAAGCAGCGACACCAAGCTGCCGATTGAGCATACGGTGAAGCGCAAACTCATCTCACGCGACCAGGTGAATCACTATCTCACGGAGAAGTTCGACGAAGATGAAGGCACCAAGCGCATGGAACGCTCGGAGATTGTGCTCAAGAAGTTTGGGTTGCTCGATCCCGATTTTCATCTGAGGCCGTTTCTGCTGTCGCTGCTGACCGAGCAGGTCGCCGGTTTTTACGACAATAAAACGAAGACAGTGAATCTATTGGACTGGATTGAGCCGGATGAACAGAAGCCCGTGCTGGCGCATGAACTGACTCATGCTCTGCAGGACCAGAAGATTGATCTGACGAAGTGGTCTGACGTGAGTTTGGAGAGCACCTCGCATAACGTGCAGGAGGACAATCATCATCTACAGGTGGATGAGGCTGATACGGCGCGTACTGCCGTGGCAGAGGGGCAGGCGATGGCGGTCTTCATCGACTACACGCTGCGTCCGTCGGGGAAGACGATTGCGGACGCGCCGGATCTTGCGAACAGGTTGAAGGACCAGGTAACGGATACAGGCGGTTCGCCTGTAATGGCACGTGCGCCTCTCTTGCTGCAGCAGTCGCTACTGTTTCCGTACGATGAAGGGCTGACTTTTGAACAGGCGATCCTAGTCAAGGCAGGTAAAGAGGCAGCGTTCGCCGGTGTGCTTACGAATCCTCCATCTTCGAGCTTCGAGATTATGCATCCGGAAGCCTATATGGCGCACGCTCCGGTGCCGGTGATTCGGTTGCCGGATATTCATCCGTTGCTCGACGCGGAGTACACGCCTTACGACATCGGCGTGATGGGCGAACTGGATGTTCGCATTCTTGCTGAACTGTTCGGGGGGAGAGAGATTGCCGCCGCGCTCGCACCGGAGTGGAACGGCGGCGTCTACTACGCCGCACAACGCAAATCGGCCGTGACGGAGGCAGAGAAGGAGTCAACCGCTTCGATTGCTTTGCTCTATTACTCGCGATGGAAGAATGCTGATTCAGCGCGTTCGTTTCTGCGCATCTATGCGGATCAGATTCCACGGAAGTATTCAAACGTTGTGGAGCGAAAGAAAGATGAGACCGATGAGACGGAGTTGGTCTACTCCACCAACGAAGGGGATGTTTTGATCTCTCGTTCGGGAGATGCCGTTTTTATTGGCGAAGGCTTCAATCTGGCGCTCGCTCGAAAGCTGCGGGACACGATCACAAGCGTGCAGCCGCAGGGACCGATGCAACAGGCTGTTGTGCCAATGGCGGAGCCATCGTTGTCGATGTCGCGAGTTTTGGCATCGTTTGGCGCAGTGAGTGAAAGTACCCTGCAACGGTATACTTCCAGAGGGGCTAAGTAATCATCCGGACAAGGTCCGCCAGAGGGAGCAAAGCATTTTGAAGAAGGCAGAGATTGGAATTATTGGGGGTAGCGGTCTGTATGCCATGCCCGGACTTACCAATGTGCGCGAAGAGCACGTCACGACTCCATTCGGAGAGCCGTCGGATGCTTTTGTACTGGGCGAACTAGAAGGCCGAAACGTCGCGTTTCTGGCGCGTCATGGGCGCGGTCATCGCTTGCTGCCGAGCGAGTTAAACTTCCGCGCGAACATCTTTGCGATGAAGATGCTTGGAGTTGATTCGATTCTCTCCGTCTCGGCGGTAGGGTCTCTGAAAGAGGAGCACAAGCCTACTGATTTTGTGATTCCGGATCAGTTTATCGATCGCACCTTTGCTCGGGCTTCTACATTTTTTGGAGAAGGCATTGTTGCTCACGTCGGATTTGGCGATCCGATCTGCGCTCCTTTGGCTGGTGTGTTGAAGAAGGCTTGCGACACGGTTGGAGTTGTGGGCAAGCTTGGCGGAACGTATATCTGTATGGAGGGCCCGCAGTTTTCCACTCGCGCAGAATCGAATCTATATCGCAGCTGGGGAGCTGATGTGATTGGGATGACGAATCTACAAGAGGCGAAGCTCGCTCGCGAGGCCGAACTCAGCTACGCCACTGTGGCGATGGTCACCGACTACGATTGCTGGCGCGAAGGCCATGATGACGTTACGGTGGATCAGATTGTTGCGGTAATGCACCAGAACGCAGAAAATGCATCCAAGGTAGTACGTGCAGCAGTTGCAGCGATGCCGAAGGGTATCGCTAAAGGTTGTGCCTGTGCCGATGCTCTTAAGTTCGCTATCCTCACTGATCGCAAGGCAATCCCGGTGGAGACGAGGCAAAAGCTTGCTTTGCTGCTCGATAAATATCTCTGATCGCAAAGATTCGCGCTTCGGACTTTTATGTATCTGAAATAGTTACCAATAAAACCCCGCTTTTTATAAGGAGTTTATGTCAATTCTCGTTGTAGGATCGGTAGCATTCGATAACATTGAAACTCCTCACGGCGCTGTGAAGGACTGCCTCGGTGGAGCGGCAACGCACTTCTCGCTTGCGGCAAGCTACTTTACGCCGGTACGAGTGATTGCTGTCGTTGGGAAAGACTTCACTGCCGAACATGAGGCGATCTTTACCCGCCGTGGCATCGATACGAAGGGTATCGAGCGTTCGAACGGGCTCAGCTTTCATTGGACGGGTTCCTACTCCGGAAACATGGATGAAGCAAAAACCCTCGGCACAGATCTGAATGTGTTTGAAACCTTCGAGCCGAAGATTCCGGAAATTTACAAAGATAGTGAGTATCTGTTTCTGGCAAATATCGATCCGGTGTTGCAATCCCGCGTACGGAGCCAGATGCCCAAAGTCCGCATGGTCTGCGGCGACACGATGAACTACTGGATTGCTGACCACTCCGCGAACCTCGCTAAGGTGTTGCGCGAGCTTGACGTGCTGCTGATTAATGATGGCGAGGTGCGTATGTTGGCTGGAGAACGTAATCTGGTTCTCGCGGCTGAAAAAGTTCTTGCGATGGGCCCAAAGACGCTGGTTGTCAAACACGGTGAGTACGGTGCAACCGCTTTCTTTAGTGATCGCTCGTTCCCAGGTGTAGGCAAAGCGTTGCGGCCGTTCCGAGCGCCGGCGCTTCCTCTCGCGGAAGTCGTCGATCCTACCGGCGCTGGCGACTCCTTCGCTGGCGGGTTCTATGGATATCTCGCGTCGCAGCCTGAGCTGACTCCGGCAGTCCTTCGCACTGCAATGTTTTATGGTGGCGTGATGGGTTCGTTTGCGGTGGAGCGTTTTGGAACCGAACGCCTGCAGAATGTCTCTCGTGAAGAGATTGATGAACGATTTAAGCTCTTCCTGGAGATCTCGCACCTTGAACATGCGGGGGTCTAAATCGTCGCGAGCTTTTCGGCCCGGCAAATCGGCGGCCTCGGCACTGTCTCGCCGTGCCGCCGACTCTGACTCGGTGCAATTCGATCCCGAAGAGGTGAGACCGGCCACGCGGCAGGAGACCTTCCCGGTTACGTTGGCTGCCGTTCTGTTGTCATTCATATCTTTGCTTGTGTCCTATTCGCGAGGGTATTTACTGCTCTACGGTGACGCAGTCGCACACCTTGGCATCGCTCGCCGCATCCTGGACTCGCGGAACCCGGGCCTCGTGCAGTTGGGTGGAGTGTGGTTGCCGCTGCCGCATCTTCTGATGCTTCCCTTTGTGCAGAAGGTCGAATGGTGGCAAAACGGACTGGCAGGAGCATGGCCTTCGTTGCTCTGCTACATCGCCAGTGTCGCAGGAATCTATCGGCTGGCACGATGGCTGATGATTCCTCGCTGGGCGCTTGCGGCGACCGCTCTCTACGCCCTGAATCCAAACCTGCTCTATCTGTCGACCACCGCGATGACTGAGCCGCTGTTCCTGATGCTTCTCATCTGGACGACTCTGCTGACGGTTGAGTGTGTTGCGGCCATCAAAGCCTCAAAGCAGAGAGTGGTGAGTCGTCGTCTAACCCTGCTTGCGATCTTCATCCTGGCGTCGGTGTTTACGCGTTACGACGGCTGGATCTTGGGTGCTTCCGTCTGGTGTGTCGTTACATTCTGCTTGGCGCAAAACCGCGAGATGTGGCGGAAGGTCGCTCCATCATTTGTTGTCTTCACTCTGCTCGTGATTGCCGGACCTGTCAGCTGGCTAGCGTACAACCAGCACTTCTTTCATGATCCGCTGGACTTTATGCGCGGTCCTTACTCGGCGGCGGCTATCGAAAAAAAGACCATGCCGCCAAATGGCCATCATCACCGCGGCTGGCACAATCCCGCATGGGCGCTGCTGTTCTACACACGTACCGCGCAGATTGATGCTGCGTTTTGGGAGACGGGCTTCGCGCTGATGGCAGCGGCAATTGGCGGGCTGATCCTGGTTATCCGTAGGCGCGTTACGCTCTCGTCGCTGCTGCTTTGGATGCCGCTGCCGTTTTATATTTATTCGGTTGCTTATGGTTCGGTGCCGATCTTTATCCCGCAGCTTTGGCCGCACTCTTACTACAACTCACGGTATGGGATGGAGCTGCTGCCTGCACTTGCGATCTTTGCGTTTCTGCTTGTGCAGTGGGCCGAGCGGCGATGGAGTGGGACGCAGCCGCTTGCCAGGAGACTCATGCAGCCGATCGCGCTGCTGCTGATAGCTCTCAATACTGTCGGGATGATGTACGCCACGCCCCTGGTTCTGAAAGAGGCGCTCGTCAATTCAACGACCCGTGTCGGGTTTGAGACAGCCTTGGCTCGTCAGATCGGAGAGTTCCCCTACGGCTCGACGATTCTGATGTACAACTCCGACCACATCGGAGCGCTTCAGGATGCTGGAATTCCTCTCCGTCAGACGGTCAATGAAGGAGACTATGACAGCTTCCAGGCTGCGTTGGCCGCGCCTGCCGAGCACGCGAACTACGTCGTCGCAATCGCTGGGGACCCAGTCGCTGCGGCTGTTGCACAGCACCCGCAGGGGCTCACCGAGTTGACCATCCTCTGCACGAGTGGTCAGCCCTGCGCCCGCATCTATCGATCCGCCACGCCGAATAAGGCTCTACAGAAGTGAACGGCCGATAACCGGCACACCCATGAGGCACAATAGGAACAGATGGTTCCCTTCGTCAAAGCGCACGCCTGCGGTAACGACTTTCTGATCATCGACGACCCGCTGGCGCAGCGCCGTCACGCTGAACTGGCGCGCAAGCTCTGTTCGAGGAACACCAGCGTTGGTGCGGATGGGATTGAGTTTCTTGACCGCAAACCCAACGGCGAGTTTTTCTTAAGGCTCTTCAATGCGGATGGAAGCGAGGCAGAGCTCTCCGGCAATGGAACCCGCTGCGTCGCCGCGTGGCTGGCGAGCAGTGAAGGACGCCAGGAGGTCGCTCTCGGAACTCACGGCGGCCTGCGCACCTGTCATGTGATTGAGTCGAACGATCCGCTCTATCTGATCGAAAGCGAGATGGGGATCCCGCGTGTGATGCAGCGCACGATTGTACTGCCGGGCGTCGGCGAGGTGCCGGGCGCGATGGTCAACGTTGGCAACCCGCATTTTGTTCTCTTCGTCGAAAGCGATGACTTTAGCGCGCATGGTTTGAGTTGGCAGGAGCTTGGGGCACAGATCAGCTCAAGTCCACTCTTCCCTCATGGCACGAACGTAGAGTTCGTTCGTGTGTTGTCTCCGTCGGAGATAGGTTTTCGCATCTTTGAACGAGGCTGTGGCCCCACCACTTCGTCAGGGACCGGCACCTGCGCCTCCTCTGCCGCTGCGATGGCGCTTCGCGGCGCGGATCGGGAGCTGACTGCGATTGCAGAAGGCGGCGCTCAGCGCACAGTTTGGCCTGCGAGCGATGCAGTCATGCGGCTGACAGGGCCCGCGGAGATCATCTGCCGTGGCGAGGCGGCGGCTCTGTGAAAACGTCATTGATCAAACCTCGTGCGTTGCATCCTGGAGCGACGCTTGCGATCTTGTCGCCGGCTAGTACACCGAAGGCGGAGCTTGTAGAACGCGGCATGGCCCATTTGCAGCGGCTTGGCTATAAGACCAAGCTCGGTCCTCACGCACTGGACAGCGGGCCGCTTTACTACGCGGGAAAACTTGAAGATCGTCTGAATGACCTGCATGCAGCCTTTGCAGATCCTGAGGTGGATGGGATCGTCTGCACGCGCGGCGGCTGGGGTTCGGCGGAGTTGCTGCCTCATCTGGATGCGACACTCATCCGGTCAAATCCCAAGGCGTTTATTGGGTACAGCGACCATACCTCGCTTCATTGCTGGCTTCAGAACGAAGCCAACCTTGCTACGTTCTATGGTCCGATGGTGGCGGCTGATTTCTCGCGTGATGATGGCGCGGATCTGTCGAGTTGGCAGAATAGCCTGGCGGAAAGCACAGCGTGGTCGCTTGGTGAAGCGGATGGCCTCCGCGTCCTGCGTGTGGGACAGGCGGAGGGATTGGTCGCGGGCGGGTGTCTGTCAATCTTTGCTGAGGCG
>Ga0302220_10001828_pt1 | contig 16171 bp, 13 predicted proteins | sample II_Palsa_E1_3_FD_194572 | JGI IMG/M metagenome (GOLD analysis project Ga0302220, IMG submission 194572) | Peat permafrost microbial communities from Stordalen Mire near Abisko, Sweden - II_Palsa_E1_3 | ecosystem: Environmental > Terrestrial > Soil > Palsa > Peat permafrost | place: Sweden...
TGTTATTTCGTGCGGGCCTCATGGTGCCCCTCATGCAATGCCTGGTGCAACTCCTTATATAACCTTTCATGCAACAGCTCATGCCAGCCATTTCGCAGGGACCGTATGAAGCCATCGTCATCGGGGCATCGGCGGGGGGCATCGACGCCTTGCTGGCGATCCTGCGCGGCTTGCCCGCTTCGTTTGGCCCGCCGATCCTGGTGGCCTTGCATTTGGCTGATGACAGGGAGAGCCGGCTGACCGAAGTGTTTAGATCGCGTGTGGCGCTGCCGGTGCGCGAAGCGGTCGACAAGACTCCGATCGAGCGCGGCACCGTGCATTTTGCCTGCGCGGGGTATCACCTGCTGGTGGAAGTTGACCATACGTTGTCGTTGAGCTGCGAATCCCCGGTGCAATATTCGCGCCCTTCGATCGATATCCTGATGGAATCGGCGGCCGATGTTTATGGCGCGGGCCTGCTCGGGATACTATTGACCGGAGCCAATCAGGACGGCGCGCGCGGATTGGCTCGCGTCAAGCAGATGGGCGGTTACACGGTAGTACAGGACCCGCGGGAGGCGCTGGTGGCGACCATGCCGCGGGCAGCCATCGATTACTCAAGGCCGGATCTGATTTTGTCATTGAACGAGATTCATACGTTGTTGCTGACTCTGGAGAAGCATTAATGTCGAGCGAAAACAGCACCAAGCTGCTGATCGTTGACGATCTGCCGGAAAACCTGCGCGCGCTCAACGCGATCATCCAACAGGAAGGTCGCACGGTTTATCAAGCGTTCTCAGGCGAGGCAGCGCTTGCCCTGCTGCTCGAGCATGAGTTTGCACTGGCGATTCTCGACGTGCAGATGCCGGGCATGGACGGATTCGAGTTGGCCGAATTGATGCGCGGTACGGAAAAGACTCGCCATATTCCTATCGTGTTCGTGAGCGCCGCCGGCCGCGAATTGAACTACGCCTTCAAGGGTTATGAAACGGGGGCGGTCGATTTCCTCTACAAGCCCCTGGACGTGGGGGCGGTGAAGAGCAAGGTGAATGTGTTCGTGTCGCTGTACCAGCAACGTCACGAAACCCGCAGGCAAGTCGCGGCGTTGGAAAAAAGCCGCCATGAGCAGGAGACCTTGCTTCAGGAATTGCATGCGACGCAGGCCCAGTTGCAGCACTCGGTACAGATGCGTGACGAGTTCATGTCGATGGTGGCGCACGAGTTGCGTACTCCGCTCAACACGTTGTTCCTGGAAGCGCAAGTGCGCAAGATGCAGCTCGATCGGCACAACCTGGATGCGTTCAACGAAGACAATCTGAACAAAATGGTGGCACGCGACGGTCGCCAGATCCAAAGCATGATACGTCTGATCGACGACATGCTCGATGTATCGCGCATGCGTAGCGGCCGGCTATCGATACGGCCCAAGCAGACGGATCTGTCGGTGTTGCTCGAGCGCATTGTCAGCGATCTTGCGCATCAAGCCGGCGCCCAGGGCACTACGATCACGCTGACGGCGCAGCCGCATGTGATTGGCTTGTGGGACGCGTTTCGAATCGAGCAGGTGGTGGCGAATTTGCTCAATAACGCCTTGCGCTACGGTCAGAAAATGCCCATCGAAGTGACGCTGACGGCGGACGCGCATCAGGCGCGTATCGATGTGCGCGATTACGGCGTGGGTATTTCGAGTACCGATCAGCAGCGTATTTTCAACGCCTTCGAACGCGGCGCGAACAACGGTGCGCCCGGTGGTCTTGGCCTCGGTCTCTACATCACGAAGCAACTGACCGAAGCGCACCAGGGTGAAATTGTGGTGCTCAGCAGCCTGGGCGAAGGCGCCTTGTTCAGCGTCAGTTTGCCGCTGATGGCGACTTACACCGATGCCGGATAGGCGCCCAAGCGGGCGAGGCTTGCTACAATCGAACGAGGCCTAGGCAGGCGGCCATCCGAATACCGATTACTACTTGCTGCGGAGGAACCCGACCGATGCGAACTGTCGCGCTCATTATTTTCGCGCAGGTGCAGGCGCTCGACGTGGTGGGTCCGCTCGATGTGCTGATCGAAGCCAATCACTTCGTCGCGGCTGGCGACGGCTACGACGTGACGCTGGTCGGGACCGAAGCCGGCGCTATCCGTGCCTCGAACGGGATGCGATTGACGGCGGATCTCGTACTGGAAGACGCGCGGCCCAGCTACGACATGCTGCTCGTCGCCGGCGGCCCCGCGCTTCCCGAAACCGCTCGCGATGCACGGCTATGCGACTGGCTGGTCGATATGGCGCCGCGCTGCCGCCGCTACGGCTCGATCTGTACCGGCGCCTTCCTGCTCGGCCACGCCGGTTTGCTCGACGGTAAGAAAGTCACCACGCATTGGCAAAACGCGCCCCGGCTGGCCGAATTATTTCCCGCCGCGCAGGTGGAGTTCGATCGAATTTATATTCGCGATGGTGCGCTGCTGACTTCGGCGGGGGTGACAGCCGGCATCGATCTGACCTTGGCGCTGGTCGCGCAGGATCACGGCGCCGAGGTTGCACTGGCGGTGGCCAAGCGGCTGGTGGTCGTGGCGCAGCGCCAGGGTGGGCAGTCGCAATTTAGCCCTTTGCTGGTGGCGCCGAAAGATGCGGATTCACCCGTCGCGAAAGTACAAGCGCATGTTATGGCGCATATACGCGAAACCCATTCGGTGGAAAAGTTAGCGGAGGTCGCGGGCATGAGCGCGCGTAATTTTGCCCGCGTGTTCGTGCAGGAAGCCAAGGTGACACCGGCCGAATTCATCGAGCGGGTGCGCATCGACGCCGCTCGCAATCGGCTGGAGGCCAGCGATCTGGCATTGAAGGCGGTCGCTTACGAAAGCGGCTTCGGCAGCGCCGACCGGATGCGCATCGTGTTCACGAAGCGCTTGGGCGTGTCGCCGGGCCAGTATCGGGCGAGTTTTCGCACGGCCGATACGGCCTAGGCAGGTGGCTAGATGTGCGGCTCAGGTACGCACGACAATCCGATCCCGATGCTGCCAGCACCGGCTCAGCGTGCCATGTCGCTTACCAGCGCGCTCATTAGGATGCCTGACGGCTGTGCCAAATCGTCGAGAACGGAGAAGTGCGTGCCGTTGTCAACCGCGACGTACCGAACCGTTTCGCCGGCGTTCAGCGCCGCTGTCGCATATTCACTCGCATGCCGCACGAGTTCAGGCAGTTCTGCTGCACCCACGGCGACGGTCATCGGTGCGCCTTTGCCGATGTGTCGCAATGGGCTGTACACGTCGATCTCGTGCGGCGTGAGATTCAGTTTTTCGTTTAGCCACGACAGGCTGATCGGTTCCAGATCGACCAATGGACTAATCGGCATCGCGTGCGTGATCAGAGGGTGCGACCGATGCACTGCGCTCAGATGGCCGCCCGCCGAATGCCCGCTTAGGCAGACGGGCCCGCGGCCGACTCCCAATCGATCGTGATTCGCCGCCAAGTGGTCGAGCAGACTGCCGATTTCATCGACGATCTGTGTCATCGACGCCTGCGGCGCGAGGGTATATTCAGCAAGCACGACTTTGAACCCATGCGCGAGGGGCCCCTGTGCAACGAACGCGAGATCCTCTTTGTTAATCCCCTGCCAGTAGCCGCCGTGGATGAAGATCCAGGTTGGCGCATTGGGATTCTGACCGGGGAACAAGTCGAAACGTTGACGTGAGTGTTGGCCATAACGGATGTCCCGCTGACATGCGGCCGTCTCATAGAACTGTGCGCTGCACGCCTTGAAACCGGCATAGACGGCAGCGAAATCGGGGATCGCTTGCGTGTTGTTGTACGCCACATCCAGTGCGGCTCGGTCCATTCCGCGATAAGGCATCGTCATGTCTCGTCTTCCAAAAAAAGGGGAGCTCTCGCTCGACCCATTGCTAGAGTAAGGGGCACGGTCGCACTGCGCCAACCCCGCACGAACCACCGCTGCGCCGAAGCTTATCAAGCTTCGCCTTCTGCCAACGCCTCGTTCAAGCGCTCTTTCTCGTTGCGGGCGGGCATCTCACGATTCACGAGCCACAACGCAATACCAATCAGAATTCCACCGAACGCCTGGACCCATGAAAGCGATGTATCGAGTACGAAATACGACAGCACGACGGTAAAGAGAGGCGCAAGAAACAAGTATCCGCTGGTCTTCGTTGCGCCACCCTTGTTCAAAGCCACGAACCATAAACCGAACGAACCGGTTGAGGCTGGAATCGCAAGCCAGATAAACCATCCCCACTGTGCGTGAGTCGTAGGTGTTGGCCAATGCTCGCCGCTTGCATAGGCGATTGCGAGGACAGCGAGGGATCCGACCAGCATCTGCCAGAAGCTGAGCGACCACGATCCAAACGGTAGATTTGCGCGTTTATTGATGATAGTTGCGGCGGCCCAACACAATGCCGATACGAGTCCAATGAGCTCACCCGCAATGGCGCCCCCTGATGCGTGTCCTTGACCTCCGATTCCGATTGCAAGCACCACACCGACGATACCGAGCGCTAGCCCTGCAACGCGTGCCTTATGCAGGGATTCACCCAGAAACAGCCGCCCCAGCACCGCGACCCAGATAGGGTTCGTGAAAAGCAAGATGGCCGCTGTGGACGCGGATATCGACCGCATTGCGACAAACAGCAAACCCATAACAGCAGTCGTTTGAAGGAGACCGATAAGCAGCACCAGCGCTGCATCCCGCAAATTCGCTCCCTTTGGAAAAAGAGCCGCCATCACCGATCGATTGTCAAAGCAGACCAGCGGAAGGGTTGCCAGCGCTGCAACGAGGAATCGCCAGCCCACCAGCAACATTGCAGGAAAGCCTTGCGCAAGCAAAATCTTTCCCGATACGAAACTCGATCCCATTAGAAATGTGGACGCGATCAAAATAATAAAAAACTGCGCGCTGCCGTTGCCAGGCTCGGGGCGGGAACTCATTTTGAATCTCCTAAGACACATCGCATATGGGGCGGCACTTTCATGCGGGCAATCATAGGCGACATTTGAATCGTCTGGCTCGACACCCACCCCCTGTTTTGCGCTGGCCGGACTGTCACGTCGTTACGCCGTAACGCAACGGCCATTGATCCGGCGCCCCGCTATGGCTGAAGACTGCCGCATCTATGGGGAAATTGAAGTCGATACACCGCAGTGGGATGCCTACCTGACGGAGCCATCGTTACGCAGTAACGGTGGCGATCAGATCAAGTTGAATACCATTCAATCCAAGTGTGAAGGGGATGATTGCCCATGTTGGTTTTGCGATAGAACGAAGGCGCACAGGCGCCGGTGGTGCGACATGTCGTTGTGCGGCAATCGTCAGAAAGTTGCACGATTCTGAGCCCGGATGAAAGACGACTGATCAAGGCGCTTGTGCGTAGCGTATCCGGATGCAGATTGGCGCACGCGTGTTTGGTCCGTTCACCGGTAGACAATCGGTGAGGGCGGGTTAGGTACCGGAAAATACCGGTGACTCGCTTGCCAGAGCGTTGGCAAGGAACAGCGATCAGGCGGAATGAAATTGCTCTTGAACGTCTAGGCCCTAGCGATCGGCAGCTCTGGCTCGGCATGGGACTGCTCATGAGGCCGCCGACGGATTAACGTGTCAATCCGTCAACTTGTTTCGCGCCTGATACGGGCCGCTTATACGATAGGATAGGAGATAAGAACGCAGCCGTTTTAAGCACGTATTCGACAAGCGAAAAATAGAAACCTATCGAAAACGTGCGGTACTCCGTCGGCAAGTTGAATACGATCGCGGTCACGCTCAACGCGCATAGGAACTCGTACACAAGCCATGCGGCGCGGCTTCGAGACAGAACGCGAAATATCAGAGCGATCCACAGAGATTTACTCACGATACAAGCGATGCCATCCGAGTACGTCTGACTCAACAGGAGTTCGATCGGAAGCTCGCACAATGACCAAACCGCAGTGCTAGTCACGAGCCAGCAAGTGCATCGATTTAGCTCTCTACGATGGTCCGTCGCACTAGTTATGGCGCCATCCCGAACGGTCCAGAACGATCTTCGCACAGGTTCGCCAGCAGGAACGCCGTGTAGGCCAATTTTTCTCATCTCGTGCTCCGGAGCATCGGGTCGGCGGATCGGACCACTTCATCTAATGTTGTAAGGATACCGAACAGAATGAAAAATTAACGCGAGACGCCATACCATGTGGGGAACGCCCCTATGTCCGGGCGAGAGGTTCTTAGTAACTCAGAAAAACAGGAAAAGGTCCGGCGAAATCTGAGGGATAACGCCGAACGAAAAACACCGAACGTAGAAACCCCATGGGGGAGGACGTTCGCTGCACCAACCCTCACCACACTATGCAATGCTCCTGCAGTTTGCAAGTATCTGTTGGTATAAACCTCGTTGCCGTTTGTCGCCGGTAAGACGATTTCTCACGCATTGATTTTGTTAGTGTGCTATAAATTTGATAACCTGTATAAAGTGATATAAACGGTTAACTTTGGTCAAAGTGCGAGACGTGGCCGTCGGTGGCCGGACGTCACCGCAACTCGAATTTGGAGGATTGAATGTCATCCAATAAAACGTCTCTTGCACGCAGACGGTTTCTCGGCAAAGCCGCAATAGGAGTGCCCGCGACGGCACTGTTAGAAGGCTCCAAAGGACTCGTACAAAATGCGATCGCGGCTGAAAGCGATCCGTCATCGTACAGACCGACGTTCTTCAACGACCACGAGTGGGAATTTCTCAAGGCCGCAACCGACCGGCTTATCCCGCCAAGCTCCGACGGGCCCAGCGCCGTAGAGGCTGGGGTCCCGGAGTTTCTTGACCGGCAGATGCAGACCGCTTATGGACATGGCGGCCTCTGGTACATGAATGGTCCGTTTTTTCCGGAGTCTGTGCCCACGCTCGGATATCAACTGAAACTAGCACCGCGTGACCTCTATCGGGTGGCGATCGCGGCGGTCGATAACTGGTGCACACAAAATCGCGGCAACGCTTTTGCGCAACTCAGCGACGCTCAACGTGACGAGGTCCTGACCTTGATGCAAAAGGATCAATTGCCGTTGCGGGAGTTGCCGGTCCGAGTCTTCTTCGCGCAACTTTTGCAGAACACAAAAGAAGGTTATTTTGCTGATCCGATTCACGGAGGGAATCGCGGCATGGGTGCATGGAAGATGATCGGCTTCCCTGGCGCGCGTGCCGACTTTGTGGACATGAGCGCACAACCCGGGAAGGTGTATCCGCTAGGCCCTGTTTCGATTTCCGGCAAGAGAGGTTAACCAGAGAGGTAAGGCATGGCAACCAAGCTCAAATCTGTGGATGTTGTCCTGGTCGGCTTCGGATGGACCGGAGCTATTATGGGGAAGGAGCTTTGCGAGGCAGGCCTCAAGGTCGTAGCCCTTGAGCGTGGCGTTTCCCGTGACACATACCCGGATTTCGCATATCCCAAGATTGCCGACGAGTTGACATACGGCATACGCGGCAAACTATTCCAAGACCTATCGCGCGATACCCTTACGGTGCGCTATACGCTCAAAGACACCGCTGTTCCCTATCGCGAGCATAACGCGTTCTTGCTCGGCGAAGGAGTCGGCGGAGCTGGGGTGCATTGGAACGGGCAAACCTACCGCCCGTCGCCGGAGGATTTGCAGTTACGATCACATATGTCGGCGCGGTACGGCCGAGGCTTCATTCCGGCCGACATGACGATCCAGGACTATCCCGTCACCTACGACGAGCTCGAACCTTATTTCGATCGCTTCGAGTACTTATGCGGTACGTCGGGCCGCGCCGGAAACTTGAACGGCCAGAAAATCGAAGGCGGTAATCCATTCGAAGGCTGGCGGTCACGTGACTATCCGACCCCTCCCGTTGTAGACGTGTATGGCGCGACGCTGTTCGCCAATGCGGCGAAGCAACTGGGCTATCATCCATTTCCACAACCGGCATCGAATGCCTCCCGCCCGTACACCAATCCCTACGGTGTACGTCTGGGGCCCTGCAACCTCTGCGGTTTCTGCGAGCGCTTCGGATGCTATTTATACTCAAAAGCGACGCCGCAGACCACCATCCTGCCGGTGCTCCTGAAACTGCCGAACTTTGAGTTGCGCACTAGAAGTCTGGTGACCCGCATCAACTTAGACAGTAGCGGCAAGAGAGCTACCGGCGTGACGTACATCGACGAGCAGGGAAGGGAGATCGAGCAACCTGCCGATCTGGTGATTTTGTCTGCCTACCAGTTCCATAATGTCCGGCTATTGTTGCTATCCGGCATTGGTACCCCCTACGATCCCGTTTCGGAAAGTGGTGTCGTCGGCAAGAACTACGCTTATCAGATGATGAGCTCGACGTCGGTATTTTTCGACAAGGACGTCGCGATTAACCCCTTCATTGGGGCGGGTGCAGGTGGCTCTCAAATCGTTGACGAATTCAACTCCGACCATTTCGATCATGCCAAGCAGGGTTTTGTCGGCGGAGCTTATATCATCGGCGGTCAGACAGGCGGTCGACCCATCCAGCAACTCAGTGTTCCGGCGGGTACGCCTGCCTGGGGAGCCGAGTGGAAGCGCGCGGCGAAGGACTCTTACCTTCACACCACCTCTGTGGTGACGCATGGTTCGGTGATGTCCTACCGGGATCGATACTTGTCGCTTGACCCGACATATAAGGATTCGGTTGGCCAACCTCTGTTGCGAATGACGTTTGATTGGCACGACAACGAGTATCGGATGTCGAAATTTGTTACCGATCGCGCGCTTGAAATTGTCAAGACCATGGGGCCTAAATCGCATTCGACATTGCTGCGACAGCCGGGTGATCACTTCGATGTTAGGCAGTACCAGACGACCCACACAACCGGTGGCGCGATGATGGGAAGCCGACCCGACAACAGCGTCGTCAACCGGTATCTGCAAAGCTGGGACGTGCATAACCTGTTCGTGCTTGGCGCATCGGCATTCCCGCAGAACATCGGCTATAACCCAACCGGCCTGGTCGGCGGCCTCGCATATTGGGCTGCCAATGCCATTCGCACCCAATACCTTAAAAACCCTGGTCCTCTAGTACAAGTATGAATGCTCCCCATACTCCCGTACGCGCGGCGCCGGCGCGCGCTTTCAAGCTGGTTGCCGCGCTCATTGTCCTCATCGCTGCTGCCGTCGCACTGGCGTGGGTCGCCACGCTATTTGCCGGTCGCACAGATGACAGTACAAGCGCGTTAGCAGCCGATCCCGCGATGGTGCAGCGGGGCGCCTATCTGGCGAAAGCCGGCGACTGTATCGCTTGCCATACGTCCATGAACGGCAAACCGTTTGCGGGCGGCGCACCTTTGTCGTCCCCGATCGGCACGATTTTTTCTTCAAACATCACCCCGGATCGTGAGACGGGAATCGGCGCTTACACGTATGCAGATTTCGAGGCTGCGGTGCGACGTGGGGTACGAAGGAACGGCGCTTCGTTGTATCCGGCGATGCCGTACCCGTCGTATGCGCATATTACCGACGCGGACATGAGCGCTCTCTATGCGTTTTTTATGCTCGGCGTCCCACCGGTGCATGAGGTAAACAAGAGCGATGATATACCGTGGCCGCTGTCGATGCGATGGCCACTTACCTACTGGCGGTGGATCTTTGCTCCGCGCGTGGGCCCGAGCGTAACGACATCGCCAGGAGACGCAGAACTGGCACGTGGCGCTTATCTTGTTCAAGGATTAGGGCACTGCGGCGCGTGCCATACGCCGCGCGGGGTTACCTTGCAGGAACTCGCGTTGACGGATGCCGATGGCCTCTCTTACCTGGCTGGAGGTATCGTGAATGGCGGCACCGCGCCGAGCCTACGGACTGACAAATTGACAGGACTCGCTCAGTGGACAGATGCTTCGTTGGTCGAGTTCCTGAAGACAGGACGCAACGCCAATACCGCCGCGTTTGCCGACATGTCCGACGTCATAACCCACAGCACACAATTTATGACGGACAGCGACTTGGCTGCGGTAGCACATTACCTGAAGTCGCTAGCGCCGGCGCATGGCGAATCGGCGTATGCGTATGATGCGGCCACTGCAAACGCACTGTACACAGGACACGACGACTCGAGCGGCGCGCGCCTGTACCTCGATAATTGTGCGGCCTGCCATCGCAGTACCGGTTTAGGTTACCCCCAGGTGTTCCCGGCTTTGGCGGGTAATCAAGTAGTGAATGGATCGGATTCAAGTCTCGTCGTACGGATCATCCTGCATGGCAGTAAGATGCCTTATACGGAAACGGCGCCTAGCCAATTCACGATGCCGGATTTCGCCTGGAGACTATCAGACCAAGACGTCGCGGATGTTGCCTCGTTCATCCGTGGTAGCTGGGGGAATCGCGGCGCTGCTGTGACTGCCTCGATGGTCGCCAAGATTCGCGCACAAACCCAACCACCATCGCCGTCGGATCCGTGAAGTTCTAAAAAGATAGCGCAATAGAATGAGCGATGGGTCGACTTAACGATACCGCGGCGATGTCTGACGTGGCCGACCCAACAACCTGACAATGCCCTTGGCGCGATTGAATTCCATTCAACCCAAGCGCAGTTCTTTTGTTTGCCGCCGTCTTTTCTTCTACTTACTCTCTACACATCGTTCGAGCTTGCAGACTCCGGTGCATAGCCGCCGGAAATCGGCTGCACATGAGTGGCACATGAATATCCCATTCGAATGGACCGGAGACGTTGTAAATTGACTATAGAAGCGGCAACCGTAACGTGAGAAAAGCGACTCCATTCAAATCGAGCGCCCAACTGATGGCAACGCTGGAGGCCGATCTGCGTCTGGGCATCAGCGGCGAAGTGCGCTTCGACTCGGCGTCCAAAGCGATCTATGCTTCCGACGCTTCGAACTACAGGCAGATACCGCTGGGTATTGTCGTGCCAAAGACGACGAACGATCTGGTCACGGCGATCGACATTTGCCACCGGCACGACGTGCCGTTCCTCACGCGAGGAGCCGGTACATCGCAGAATGGCCAATGTGTGAACGTCGCGGTGATCGCTGACACGAGCAAATACGTCAATCGCGTGATCGCGATCGATCCGCAAGAACGATGCGCTGTCGTCGAGCCCGGGGTGGTCTGCGATACGCTGCGAGACGCCGCACAGCAACATGGCCTGACGTTTGGCCCCGATCCTGCTACCCACAGCCGTTGCACGCTGGGCGGCATGATCGCAAACAACTCGTGCGGTGCTCACTCGATCATGGCGGGTAAGACCGTTGAGAACGTCGAGGCGCTGGAAATCGTGACCTACGACGGCGCTCGCTTCTGGGTGGGACCCACTTCGGATGAGGAGCTGGGTAACATCATTGCCGCGGGCGGCCGCAAAGGCGAGATCTATCGGAAGCTGAGCAATCTACGTGACAAATATGCTAGCTATATCCGCCGCGAATTTCCGCAAATCAAGCGTCGGGTGTCGGGTTTCAATCTCGATCAATTGCTACCGGAAAACGGCTTTAACGTAGCGCGTGCGCTGGTCGGCACCGAGGGCACTTGCGCTGTGACCCTGCATGCCAAGGTCAAATTGGTCAACAGCCCCGCATGTCGAGTCCTACTTGTGCTGGGCTTTGCCGATATTTTCCAGGCGGCCGACGCGGTGCCGCACTTCACCCGGTTTGGCCCGATTGCTATCGAAGGTCTGGACCGCGGGATCATCCGCGGGTTGCAAGTACGCTCGCTCAAGCAAGAAGAGATTTCCCTGCTACCTGTGGGCGATGCATGGGTGGTGCTTGAGTTTGGCGCGGCGTCGCGGGAAGATGCGGTGCGACAAGCGAGCGACGCGCGCGACCATTTTCTGTCCGGTGCTGCGGGCCCGGATGTCAGCGGGCTTATCGTCGCGCAAGCAGGTGAGCAAGAAAAAATCTGGTCCATTAGGGAAACCGGCGCCTCGGCAGTCGCACTGTCGATAGATTCATCCAAACCCGACCCTATCGTGGGTTGGGAAGATGCGGCTGTCGATCCGCTGCGCCTTGGCGATTACCTACGGGAGTTCCAAGGTCTCGTCGATCGTTTCGGCTACGAAACCTGTTTGTATGGTCATTTCGGCGACGGTTGCGTGCACGCGCGTATCACTTTCGACATACGGAGCGTGGAGGGCATAGCGAAATGGCGCGAATTCCTTCGTGCTGCCGCGCAGTTGGTGGTTAGCTATGGCGGCTCCTTATCGGGAGAACACGGCGACGGACAAGCCAAAGCCGAGTTCTTGCCGTTGATGTACGGTCCCGAAATCATGAAGGCGATGGAGGAATTCAAGGCGATATGGGATCCGGACAATCGCCTCAACCCCGGTAAAGTTGTTCATGCCTACCGTGTCGATGAAAATCTGCGCGTTGGACCGGGCTATAAGCCTGTATCGCTCACTACGAAACTGCAGTTTATCAGCGCCGAAGGTCGAGGCTTGCAACGCGAAACCGAGCGTTGCATAGGCATGGGAAAATGCCGCTCCCTCTCCGGCGGAACCATGTGCCCGAGCTATCGCGCGACCCGGGAAGAACAATTTTCCACGCGAGGGCGCGCTCGTCTGTTTTGGGAGATGTTGCAAGGCGAGCTGATCACGGATGGCTGGAACAGCCCTGAAGTGAAGGCTGCGCTGGACACCTGTCTCGCATGCAAAGGTTGCAAAAGTGACTGTCCGACGCATACCGACATGGCTTCTTACAAAGCCGAATTCTTATCGCATTACTACGAGACGAATCGGCGACCACGGCAGGCTATTTCGATGGGCCGAATCGGGGATTGGGCGCCGGTAGCCAGCCGTTTTCCGCGAGTCGCCAATGCACTGATGAGGGCTCCGGTGCTCGGCGCCTTGGGCAAACAGATTGCCGGTATCGCCAAGGAGCGCAATTTGCCCGCCTTCGCGCCTGTGCCGTTCAGACGCGCGGCACGCCGTCGGATGCCCACCGCATTCTTGCGTGATGACAGCAACGCAAAGAAAGTCATATTATGGGTGGATACGTTTAACGAAAACTTCTCGCCGGACGTCGCGATGGCAGCGAGCGAGGTGCTCATTTCGCTGGGCTACCAAGTATTGCTGCCCAAGAAGCGCCTTTGTTGCGGCCGGCCGCTTTACGACTTCGGACTGATCGACCGAGCGCGGCACTTGCTTGAAGTCGCCGTCGACGAACTCGCCGCGGAGATTGACGCAGGTATCCCGGTGGTCGGTCTGGAACCGGGCTGCCTGTCGGTGTTCAAGGACGAGCTGCTGCGGCAATTGCCTGAAAATGAGCGGGCACGCAGGCTGTCCCAGCAGACCTTCCTATTTTCCGATTTTGTCGCGGCGCAAAATTTTGCATGGCCGCAACTTGACGTGACGGTGGTCATGCATGGTCACTGCCATCAGAAGGCATTGTTCGGCATGCAAGGGGATAAAAAACTTCTGGACCTGCTGGGTGTACGATGGACGCTTATCGATGCCGGGTGCTGCGGAATGGCCGGCTCGTTCGGTTTTAACTCGGACCATTATTCGTTGTCCATGCAAATCGGGGAGGACAGGTTGTTGCCTGCCGTGCGTCAGGCTGCAGCGGACACGATTATTCTTACAAACGGCTTCAGCTGCAGAGAGCAAATCGAGCAGGGCGCGGGCCGACGTTCGATGCATATTGCCGAGCTCGCTTTGCAGGCGTTGCGCGCATTGCCTGCATTGTCTTCGGAGGCCACAGGTGTAACGATAGGCGTATTTTGATCGCATTCTTCTACTGAGTCACCTATGTCGCTTACATATCCGATCAGCTCCAACGATGTTCGCTTTTTTCGCGATTACGGTTTGCGCGTGGTGGAACTGCTAGCGCCAGAGTCGGGTGAGTCTATCCTTGATCTCGGGTGCGGCGACGGGCAATTGTCTATGCTTTTGCAGGACCGTGGGGCGAGAATTACGGGCGTGGACATCGATCCGCAGGCCGTAGAAGCGGCCGTGGGGCGTGGCATCGATGCGCGGCTGCAGGACGCGCAGGCGCTGAAATTTCCCGCCGAGTTCGACGCGGTGTTTTCCCACGCCTCGATCCACTGGATGCCGGAAGTGGACAAGGTGTTTGCCGGCGTTTGGCGGGCCTTGAAGTCAGGCGGCCGCTTCGTCGCCGAAACCGGAGCGCATCGAAACATTGCGGCCATCCATACCGCGATGATTGCGACGCTGGTGCACTTCGACGTTCCGGAGGAGCGCATCCCGCGGTTTTACTACCCCGTCGCGGACGAGTGCTGCGACTTGCTCGAGGCCAGTGGCTTCTCGGTCTCGATGATACAAACCTTCCCTCGACCCACGCCGTTGCCACGCGGCATCAACGCGTGGTTCGAGATGTTCGGCCAACCGTTCTTTCGGATCATCGAACCAGGACGTCGAAAAGAAGCGATGCTTTACGCAGAGCGCTTGCTCGAACCGGTCTTGCGCACAGGGCGAGGTGACTGGATCGCGGACTACGTGCATCTACGGTTCAAAGCCACGAAGAAAGCCAACTGAATATCAGATACGAGCGTTTTTTGGAACCTCTATGAGCCGACTGCCTTCTCTTCGGGCGCTGCGTGCGTTTCAAGTTGCCGGAACGCATTTGAACCTTGCCGACGCAGCGGACGAGTTATGCATCACCGCGTCGGGAGTGAGTCATCAAATTCGCCTTCTCGAAGAGGATCTCGGCACCAAGTTGTTCGATCGCACCGGTCGCGGGCTTGAGCTGACGGAGCGCGGCGCAGAACTGCTACCGCTTTTGACCGACGTGTTCGACGAACTCAGCAGCATCATTTCGGGCTTCAAAAGCAATAGGAAAGCTGGCGCGGTCAATATCTCCATGCCGGCAACGTTTGCATCCCGGTGGTTTATCCCGAATCTGGTGAAGTTCGAGACGCTGTTTCCCGAGGTCGATATCCATCTGTCTTGCCAGGAAGGCAGCGCCACCCGCGCGGCTAAGGAGTTGGATTGCGCGATACGCTTCGGTCACACCGACTGGGCCGGCTACCGCGAACTGATGCTGTTCTCGGAAAAACTGATCGCGGTTTGCAGTCCTAGATTGATGCGCGGTTCGTCGCCGCTGTCGCCATCGGATATCACCAATTTCCGTTTGTTGAAAGTGGAATCGCAGCCGGCCGAATGGGAAATGTGGGCGCGAGGGACCGGCGCGCAGGTCCCCAGCAAAGCGAGGACGCTGACGTTCGAGAGCCGCGAGTTAGCCTTGCAAGGCGCTGTCGAAGGCTTGGGCGTGGCTTTGGCAGGATTGGCCGACGTGGCCGAAGACGTCAGGCAAGGGCGTCTGGCACCCGCCTTCGATGGCGCGCAGGTGATCAGCGGGACCTACTTCCTTTTGGTATCGGAGCAGCGGGCCTCATCGCCCGGCGTTGCGGCGCTCTCGGAATGGATACAGAAGGAGTTTTCCGATGCCGCGCCGCAACCGGCATAATTAGGGCTAACCCCGGGCTAACCCCGCGCTTAGCCTGCTACCCCGCGAATACGTCCTTCTTCGTGCCCATTCGTGCCTGAAAATGTCTTACCTCGACACGTTCGAACATGCCTGCCACATTGAACGGATCGTTCGAGGCGAATGCTTCGGCTTGTGCCTGACTATCGAACTCGACCAGGTACAGGCTGCCGATTTCCCGCGGCTGCGAGCTGGGCGCTCCAACGTCGCACGCTGCATCGTCCGACGACCACAACGCGCCAGCACATAGGATCGCCGATTCGAAGCCCTTCAGGTAGGCCAGATGAGCCGCGCGGTGAGCGTCGCGACCGCCGGCAGCTTGCACGCGGTCGATGCGATAGATAGAGAAAATCATCGCGCGCCTATTTGGTGGCAACGTAGTCCGCGATGTCCAGAAGGATCTCCCCGTTGGCGATAGGCATCACATGCTCGGGAAACTCTTGGACGATCTCGTAGCCGTTGTTCTTGAGTCCGACGACCAGGGCATCGATTCGATCGCCGATGGTCTGCTCGCTGTCGCGCAGCGCGAGGCAGCTCCATTCTTTTTGGGCGCAATACTCGAGGCACATTTCCACCCAGGAATCGGCGTTATTCCACTCACGCGGCGTGAAATCCCACAAAACGCATCGGTAACCTCGATCGAGCAGATGCTGAACCGCAACCGGATTGAGAAGGCGGGTATCGAGCACACCGCCGAAGCCGAACGGCCGATACATGCGTTCCGGCGTTGCCAAATCCCCCAAGGCTTCGAAGCCGAGGTCGATTTCGGCGATAGCCTGATCGAAGTCCTCCATCCAG
>Ga0302220_10001830_pt1 | contig 16168 bp, 14 predicted proteins | sample II_Palsa_E1_3_FD_194572 | JGI IMG/M metagenome (GOLD analysis project Ga0302220, IMG submission 194572) | Peat permafrost microbial communities from Stordalen Mire near Abisko, Sweden - II_Palsa_E1_3 | ecosystem: Environmental > Terrestrial > Soil > Palsa > Peat permafrost | place: Sweden...
CTGGCCGTCGACTTTGCGTATCGGCTGAAACAGGCGGGGCAACTGGCGTCGAAGATGCGGTTTATCTCGGCGCCCTGGCTCGGCTTGCTCAATAACGATGTCTGGCTGCGCAACGCGCGCCATGCAAACGCTATGGCGCAACTCATGGCCGAGCGGCTGGAAGGCATAGACGGCGTGAAGGTGATGTTCAGGCCGCAAGGGAACGCGGTGTTCGCCGAGCTGCCGCCGGCTGTTGCGCAAGCGCTGCGCAACAAGGGCTGGAAGTTTTATCAGTTCATCGGCTCGGGCGGTTGCCGGCTGATGTGTGCGTGGGACACGCTGCCGGAAACCGTGGAGCAGTTCGCCGCCGAGATCCGCGCGCTTTGCGCGGCTTAATGACCCCACTGACCCCACTGACCCCACTGACCTTTTTCGGATCCTCTGACCCCAGACCATGATCGAATACCAATTCTGTCCACGCGATGCCAACAAGCTGGTCGAACGCGCCGATGCAAGCCACGAAGGCGGGCGCGTGCGACTCGCGTGTCCAGACCCGGAATGTGGCTTCGTGCACTGGAATAATCCGCTGCCGGTGGTCGCGGCGATCGTGGAGTACGAGGGCAAGATCCTGCTCGCGCGTAACGCGGCGTGGGTCGAGGGCATGTTTGCGCTGATCACGGGTTTTCTCGAGAACGGCGAAACGCCCGAAGAGGGCATCGCGCGGGAAGTGCTGGAGGAAACGTCGCTGGTCGCGGAATCGGTGGAACTGGTCGGCGTGTACGAATTCATCCGCAAGAACGAACTGATCATCGCGTATCACGTGAAGGCGAATGGGACCATCAGCCTGTCGCCCGAATTGCTTGAATATCGTCTGGTCGAACCGGCAAAGCTCAGGCCCTGGCGCGCGGGAACCGGCCATGCCGTGGCGGAATGGATGCGCCGGCGCGGCCTGGCCGTGGAATACGTGGACCGCCCCGGGCAGTAACGTCCATAAGTCCGCACGATACATGGCGTCCACGCGGATTGACGGACTCCCGCTGGACTCCTAACATACCTGACGCTCCACTTAACTGCGTCAACCGCGGACACACGTCATGGCCTTCATCTTCTACGTTACTCACATCCACCTCGGCTTCGACGCGCTCGCCATGCTCGACAGCGAATGCACGCGCGTGGGCATCAAGCGGCCGCTGATCATCACGGACAAAGGCGTCCTGGCCGCGGGGCTGGTGTCGCAAACCGTCCAGGCGCTGGACCTGGATGCGGGCGCGGTTCCCATCTTCGACGAAACGCCGTCGAACCCGACCGAAGCGATGGTGATGAAAGCCGCCGCGCTGTACAAAAGCGAAAACTGTGATGGTTTGATCGCCGTGGGCGGCGGTTCATCCATCGATCTGGCGAAGGGTGTCGCGATCATGGCGACCCATCCGGGGACGCTGACGGAGTACGCGACCATAGAAGGCGGCAGCAACAAGATCACCTCAGAGGCCGCACCGCTGATCGCCGTGCCGACCACCTCGGGCACTGGCAGCGAAGTGGCGCGCGGGGCAATCATCATTCTCGACGATGGCCGCAAGCTCGGCTTCCACTCGTGGCATCTGCTGCCCAAGTCGGCGGTTTGCGATCCGTCGCTGACGCTGGGCTTGCCGCCCATGCTCACCGCTGCAACCGGCATGGACGCGATCGCGCATTGCATCGAAACGTTTCTTGCGCCGGCGTTCAATCCGCCTGCGGATGGTATCGCGCTGGATGGGCTGGAGCGCGCGTGGGCGTCTATCGAGCGGGCGACGCACGACGGCCAGGACCGCGACGCACGCCTGAACATGATGAGTGCGTCGATGCAGGGCGCCATGGCGTTCCAGAAGGGTCTGGGCTGCGTGCATTCGCTCTCGCATCCTCTGGGGGGACTGGTCGTGAATGGGCGCACAGGGCTGCATCACGGCACGCTGAACGCGGTCGTTCTGCCGGCCGTGCTGCGTTTCAACGAAAGCGCGCCGAGCGTGGTGGCCGACAAGCGTTTTGCACGGATGCGCCGCGTGATGAATCTCGCCGCCGATGCCGATCTCGCTCAAGCCGTCCACGACATGACCGAGCGTCTCGGCTTGCCGACGCGCCTGTCGCAAATGGGCGTCGAGCAAGACATGTTCGACAAGGTAATCAAGGGTGCGCTCGCCGATCATTGCCACAAGACCAATCCGCGCGAAGCGAGTGCGGACGATTATCGGCGGATGTTGCAGGAGTCGTTCTGATTCATGAGCCGCCCTGTCCCAACGACGCGCGCGGATTATCCGCATTTCCTGTCGATCGATACGCGCTGGTCCGATAACGATCTCTACGGCCATGTGAACAACGTGGTGTATTACAGCTACTTCGATACGGTCGTGAACGAGTATCTGATCCGGTACGGCGCGCTCGATCTGGAAGCGGGTAAGACGATCGGGCTCGTGGTGGAAACGCATTGCAGCTACTTCGCTTCGCTTGCGTTTCCCGAACGTATCGACGCCGGACTCCGCGTGGTTCAGCTCGGTACAACGAGCGTGCGTTACGAGGTGGGCATCTTCAGCGCGGGGTCCGAGCAACCCGCGGCGCAAGGGCATTTTGTTCACGTCTATGTCGATCGCGATACGCGCCGTCCGGTGCCGTTGCCGCAAGCGCTGGTTGTAGCGCTCAAGCCGCTCCTGAACGGTTAGTTCGCGCGACGTGACCTCGTTCGTTCAGTGGTTCGCGATCAACCTTCTGAATGGAGTGAGCGTCGGGTTGCTGCTGTTCATGTTGTCGGCGGGATTGACGCTGATCTTCAGCATGATGGGCGTTCTCAACTTCGCTCACGCGAGCTTTTATATGCTCGGCGCGTATGTGGGTTACGCACTCGCGGCACATGGGGGCTTCTGGTTTGCGCTGGTTATTTCACCGCTACTCGTTGGTGCGCTCGGCGGCTTGTTCGAGCGGTGTCTATTGCGCCGGATTGAAATGCGTGGTGCGCTTGCCGAGCTTCTGCTGACCTTCGGCGCGGCTTATCTGATGGCAGAAGCGGTGAAGCTCGTCTGGGGTGTTGCGCCCATTAACGCCGTTGTTCCTTCAAGTCTCGATGGCCCGTTGTTCACGCTATACGGCGCCGCATTCCCGCGTTATCGCGCGTTCATGATGGGTGTGTCGCTGGCCATGCTGGTGGCTTTGTACGCCGTGATGCGGGTTTCCCGGATAGGGCTTGTGGTAAGAGCCTCACTCACCCATGCGGCGACTGTCGAGACGCTTGGGCATAACGTACCCCGTGTGTTTACCCTGGTATTCGCGACAGGCACCGCGCTCGCTGCGCTGGCCGGCGTGATTGGTGCGCCGCTGTTTGTCATTGAACCTTCGATGGCGGAGAACATCGGGCCAATTGTCTTTGTTGTCGTGGTCGTGGGTGGGCTGGGGTCGGTGGGCGGCGCGCTTGTGGCATCGCTTCTGGTCGGTTGCGTGCAGACGTTTGCCGTCGGGACCACGTTGTCGCTTGGTGGCATTGCCCAGTTTGCCGGCGCTTCGTTGCCTCCTGCGTGGGCTTCCTTGAGCGTCGCGCAGATCGCGCCCGTGCTGCCGTATGTGCTGCTTGTCGCAATGCTTGCGCTACGTCCACGTGGGCTATTCGGGCAGCGTGGAGATGACGATGCTTGACAAGGCAGCGCTCTCTTTGCGTCAGGCTCTTCCGTGGCTGCTCCTCGTGGCCGGTCTTGCGTTGCCGCCGCTCTTCACATCGCAGAGCTGGTTGCTCGCCTATCTCGCGCAAACCGCTGCCATGATCGTGTTTGCGCTCTCGTTCAATCTGCTGCTCGGCGAGACAGGATTGCTGTCGTTCGGACATGCCGTGTACGCAGGTCTTGGTGCGTTCGCGGCTGCTCACTTCTTCAATCGATTCGCAGTGCCGCTGCCCTTGCTGCCGTTGATCGGCGGCGTATCGGCGGCGCTTGCGGCGGTCGCATTCGGCTTCTTTTCAACGCGTCGCGCCGGCACGACTTTCGCGATGATCACACTTGGTATCGGCGAACTCGTCGCAGCGGGCGTTTGGCTCGTGCCCGGATGGTTCGGCGGCGAGGGCGGTGTTCCTATCGACCGTGCGAGCGGTCCAGCCGTTTTCGGCCTGAACTTCGGACCTTCGATCCAGGCTTATGCCCTGATCGCCGGATGGTGTCTGCTGGCATGCATCGCCATGTTGGTTTTCTCGCGCACGCCCTTCGTGCGAGTGGCGAATGCGGTGCGCGATAACCCCGTGCGTGCTGCAACCATCGGCTTCGATCCGCGCCGTGTGCGCTTTGCGATGGTGATAGTCGCGGCGTTTTTCGCGGGCGTGGCGGGAGGGCTAGGGCTGATCAATGTGGAACTGGCATCGGCGGAAGGGGTGGGACTCGCCCGTTCGGCAAGCGTGCTGATCGCAGCAGTGATCGGTGGGACTGCGACGTTCTTCGGCCCCGTTTTGGGAGCCGTGATACTGACGTTTTTCAGCGTGGCGGTGGCGAGCGTATCGCCGGCGTGGGTGGCCTATCTTGGACTGTTTTTTGTGTGGGTCGTGGTGGTAGCGCCCAAGGGCTTGGCGGGCTTCGTTGCTGCACGATCACGTGAGGGTTACGCGGCTATCGCATTTGCATTGTGCGCCGTTGGCGCTTGGCTGCTGGCGATCGTCATTGCTATCGAGCTCGCCTACGCGCTGCAATTCGATAGCCATGGCGACGGCCTTGCGCACATCGCGGGTTTCCTTCTTGATGGCCGGCATGCGGCTCCCTGGTGCTTCGCGATCTTCAGTGCTGTGATTGCTATTCTGTTCACACGACATGCCCGGAGCGCACGATGAACATCGCGCTCGAACTAAAGCACATCACGAAGCATTTCGATACGACGCAAATCCTTCGTGGCGTCGATCTGAGCATTCGTCAAGGCGAACGTCATGCGTTGATCGGTCCCAACGGTGCCGGAAAATCCACCTTGTTCGACCTGATCGCGGGGCGCACGCAACCGACGAGCGGCCGCATTGCATTGAACGGCGTCGACGTGACGGGAATGCGCGCTCATCGGCTGGGACGCAAAGGCCTCGCGCGCAGCTTCCAGAACACAAGCGTGTTCACGGGTCTGACCGTGCGCGACAACGTCCGTTGCGCGGTGCTTGGGTCTCGCGTGGCGACCTGGAAGGATCGATGGTTCCGCTCGAGCGTGATTGACGCGGAGGCACATCGCGTGTTGGCTGCAATCAGCTTGCTCGATCGCAGCGATGCACTTGCCACAAGCCTCAGCTATGCGGAGTTGCGCGCTCTTGATCTAGGGCTTGCGCTGGCCGCGGGCGCATCCGTACTATTGCTCGATGAACCCACTGCGGGCATGAATCGCGCTGAAGCCGCTCGTGCGCTTGCTTTGATTCGTGAGACAACGCAGGGCAAGACGTTGTTGATCGTGGAGCACGATATGGAAGCGGTGTTTGCACTCGCCGACCGTATTTCAGTGCTTGTGCAAGGCCGCATTATCGCGACAGGAACGCCCGCTGAAATTGCTGCGCACCCAGTGGTTCGCGCCGCCTATCTCGGCGCAACGCCATGACGACGCTACTTGAAATCGATGGCCTGAACGCATGGTATGGCGCGAGTCACGTGCTGCACGGCGTGAGTTTGCGTATCGGCGAAGGTGAGATCGTGGCCTTGGCGGGACGCAACGGTTCGGGACGTTCCACGCTCGCCAAAGCGCTGATGGGGCTGGTGCACGCGCAAGGGGTGGCGAACTTTCGCGGGGTATCGATGCTGGGGAAACGTCCTTATGCAATCGCGCGCACGGGCGTAGGTTACGTGCCCGAACAGCGCGATGTTTTCCCGACGCTAAGCGTGAGAGAAAACCTGCAACTCGGCATGAAGCGGGGTGGATCGCGGTTCACCATCAGCGATGCGGAGCAACTTTTCCCCGTGCTGCAAGAACGCGCGGCCGTCAAGGCGGGGAGGTTGTCGGGAGGCGAGCAGCAAATGTTGGCGCTTGCCCGCACGTTGATGGGCGATCCCTCGTTCGTGATCGTCGATGAACCGACGGAAGGACTCGCACCGCAGGTCGTGGTGCAAGTCTCCTCGTGCCTGAGAAACTTGCGGGAACGAGGCGTGGCGATTCTATTGATCGAACAACGCATGAGTATTGCGCGTGAGCTGGCCACGCGCGTCGCCGTGATGGGGCACGGCACGATCGTCTTCGACGACACGCCCGCCGCGCTTGCCGCGAACGAGCGCGTGATCAGCGAATGGCTTTCTGTGGGCGGTTAGGTGACGAAGGTAAGCTACAAGGCTAAGTCACAGAAACAACTCACGAAGCCTTGCTGTCCCTCTCCACGATCCATTCATGCTTCGGATCGTTTTTAAAGTGCCAGGTCCTTTTGTCACCCGCCATCACGTTCAGGTAGTAGTTGTCGTAGCCGTACGGCACCACGACAGGGTGATAACCGCGCGGCACCATGACGACGTCATGATCTTCAACGGCCATGGTTTCATCGAGATCGCGCTCATCGGTGTAGACGCGTTGAAAGGCAAATCCTTGCGGCGGATTCAGCCGATGATAATAAGTCTCTTCAAGCGAACTCTCCACCGGCACGTTGTCCCTGTCGTGCTTGTGCGGCGGATAGCTTGAAGCGTGACCGCCGGGCGTCCTTACCTCGACTACAAGCAAGCCTTCTGCAGGCTCGGTTTGCGGAAGAATATCGCAGACGTAGCGCGTATTCGCGCCTTTACCGCGGGTTGAACGTGTCATCTGCGATGGCTCGATCAATCGCGGCGGGTACTTGCCCGTAGCGGGCGCGCTCGCCACACCGACTTGCGCATCGCGATCTGCTCGTATAGTCGCCGCAAGCCTGGGCGGCAGATAAACCGCGTAGGGTGCGGTGTCCTCGAACACGCTGTCGCGCGAGCCGAGTTTCTCCCATTTATGTTCTCCGGCTTCTATGCTCACCGTCCCCGATAACACGACGATGCACACTTCACGCTGCGCCTCGTTCACATGCACGATGTCGCCGGTTTCCAGCCGATAGGCCGCGAAGCCCACGTGTTTCCATAAAGCAGTTTCGGGCGTGACGCGCGCGATGGTCTGGCCTTCGCGCGATGCCTTGACGAGCAGGCTCATGCTGCCTCCTGAAGGGTTTGATCGACCAGTGCGCGCAGTGTCTTGTAGCCTTTTTCAGCGTAAGCATAGCTGGTTGCGATAACGGGATCCTGCTCCGCCTCAACCACCAGCCAGCCTCGATAACCATGCTGCTTCAATCGGGTAATGATCGATGGGAAGTCCACCGTGCCGTCACCGGGAACGGTGAACGCGCCGTTGATCACCGCCTCCAGGAAGCTCCAGTTACGGTTGCGGGCAAGCTTGGTGATCTCCGGCCGCACATCCTTGCAATGCACATGGCAGACGCGCGCGATGTGCTTGTTGAGAACCGTCAATGGATCGCCGCCCGCGAACGTAATGTGACCGGCGTCGAAGAGCAGGCCGACGGCTTCATGGGTGAGGCTCATCAGGCGATCGACGTCTGCAGGCGTTTCCACATAAGCGCCCATGTGATGGTGATAGGCCACCCGAACGCCGCGGGACAGCGTGTATTCGGCAAAGGTGTTCAGGCGTGTTGCGTACTCGTTCCAGCGATCATCGGAGAAGAAGCGCGGTCGCTGATACAGCGGCCGCGGTGCCCCTTGGATAGAGTCCGAGACTTCGCCGTAGACCATGACCGTTGCGCCGTTTTTTGCAAGCAGGTCGAGATGCGGACCCACGGCCGCGATCTCGTCCTCGGCGCTGCGTTCGGCGAGCCGTCCGGAATACCAGCCGGAGACGAGCGCGAGGTCATATCCGGCAAGCAGCGTTTTTAACGCTTCCGGCTCGCGCGGGAATTTGTTGCCCAGTTCAAACCCTTCGTAGCCGATCTGCTTGCCTTCGGACAGGGCCACGCTCAGCGGTGTCTCACCGCCGAGCGAGGGCAGGTCGTCGTTCATCCACGACAGCGGATTGATGCCGATCCGTACATCGAACTTGCTCATCGCTTATTCCTTCGTGCGCTTCGAACGCGCGGTAATTTCATGTTCATAGTTTGCGCGCGCCGAGCGCACCGCTTCACGCGACGATACTTCAGGCACCGCGACTTCCCACCACCAGCCGCCTTCTTCTGTAGGCCGTGCGGGATCGGTGTCGATGCTGATCAGATACGAACGTGTGGATGCGCGTGCGCGTTGCATCGCGGCTTCGAGTTCATCAATATTAGCTACATGCTCAGCGCTCGCGCCGAGCGAGCGTGCATGCATCGCAAAGTCTATAGCGGGTGCGCCCTCCGGACCCTGGCGGCAATCGTCGATCAGGTTGTTGAATGGAGCGCCGCCGCATGCTTGCTGCAAGCGGTTGATACAGCCGTATCCGCGGTTATCGAGCAGCACCACGATCAGTTTGGCCCCGAGCATGACGGACGTCGCCAGCTCGCTGTTCATCATCAGATAGCTGCCATCGCCGACAATCACGATCACTTCGCTTGCCGGCCGCGCGAGCTTCGCACCGAGACCGCCCGCGATCTCGTAGCCCATGCACGAGTAGCCGTATTCGACGTGATAGCCGCCCGGTGTGCTCGTGCGCCATAGCTTTTGCAGGTCGGCGGGCAATGTTCCGGCTGCGCATACAACCACGTCATGCGCCGCCGATTGCGCGCTTGAGCGCTGGACCGAGCCAATCACATCGGCTTCGCGCGGCAACGTGTTGTCATCTTGAGGCGCGCTCGTTACCTGGTCGACGGTGGCACGCCAGCTATCGGCGAGTTCATGTGCGCGTGCGGTCCACGGTGGCGACGCGCGCCAGTCGCCGAGCGCTGCACTCAATGCGCCGAGGGCAAGACGTGCATCGGCTTCCACCGATAAAGCGCCTTGTTTCAGGGCATCGAATGCATTTGCATTAATGCCAATCAGCTTCGCCTGCGCGAACAGCGTATTCGATCCGGTTGTGAAATCCTGCAGCCGGGTACCGACGGCGAGTACGCAATCCGCGTCATGCGCGAGTTCGTTGGCCGCGTCCGATCCCGTTACGCCAATGCCGCCAAGATTCAGCGGATGATCCCACGCGAGCGCACTTTTTCCTGCTTGCGTTTCGGCTACGGGGATACCGTGACGCTCGGAGAAAGAACGCAATGCGTCGGTTGCGAGGCCGTAGAGAACGCCGCCGCCAGACACCAGCAGGGGCTTTTTAGCCGCGCGCAATGCAGCGGCGGCCTGTGCGATTTCTTCATCGATGGGAGAGGGTGTATGGAACGGAACCACACGCGGCTCGAAGAACGACGCGGGGTAGTCGTAGGCCATTGCCTGCACGTCCTGCGGCAGCGCGAGGGTCACCGGTCCGCACAATGCGGCGTCTGTGAGCACCCGCATTGCGCGCGGCAGCGCAGTCAGCAATTGCGCCGGATGCACGATGCGGTCGAAGTAACGCGAGACGGGTTTCAATGCATCGTTCGCGGAAATGCCGCCGTCGGTGAAATCTTCTACTTGCTGCAAGACCGGATCCGGAGCGCGTGACACGAACACATCGCCGGGTAGCAACAACACCGGCAACCGGTTCACATGCGCGAGCGCAGCGGCGGTCACCAGGTTGGTCGCGCCCGGGCCAATGGACGTGGTCACTGCCATCATGCGGCGTCGAAAGTGCGCTTTCGCATACGCAATAGCCGCGTGCGCCATCGCCTGCTCGTTATGCGCGCGATAGGTCGGCAGCGTCTCGCGATGCGCGTACAACGCTTCGCCAATGCCCGCCACGTTGCCATGCCCGAAGATCGCGAAGACACCACCGAACAACGGCTCACCATCCGGGGTTTGCTGCGCGGCGAGATAGCGGACCAGCGCTTGCGCGGTCGTTAATCGAAGCGTGCTGTTCATGCTGCCTGCTCCTGCGTAAGCGCTTGCGTGGCGTTCTTTGTCCGTGCTGCGCGCCATGCATCGATCAGCGTTTCGAATGTTCGACGAACCCGCGTGATGAGTTCGGCGTCGTCGATGGAACCCGCCAGCCAAGCGTGACTCGGCTCGTGAAAGATCGTCCTGCCGACGGTGAATCCACGACATGTCTTCGACAACGCCGCCTGCTTAAAGCCTTCGGACAATTGATCGACAGCCGCCGATAAGCCCAGCAGCACTACACCCCGGCACGCCGGATCACGCTCGGCAATCAGCGCATCGACCGCTTGCCACTGCGCTGCGCTCATGGGTTCGAGCTTCCACCACTCGGGATAGATGCCAAGGTTGTAAAGGCGTTTCAGCGAGCGCAAAGCGGTATCTTCCTCGATCGGTGGACCGTTCTTCGGCACAATGATTTCGAGCAATAACTCGTGTCCGCTAGCCTGAACCGCGTCGTAGAGGGCGCGAATCTGCGCTTCCTGTTCCAGGCGAAGATCGTGCGGATGATCAGGATGATAGTGAACCAGGCATTTCGCGACATGCTCGCGCGGCCACTCGATCAGCGTCGTGCCGATCGACCGGCCATGATCGAAGATCAACGGCATCGAGCCGGGCAATTCCACCGGGCGGCCGATCCACCAGCCACGACCCGTTGCTGCGTTCAACGCATCCTGGCCGTAGCGGTCGTCGATCAGAACGCCGATGCGTCCCGTTAGGCCGCGCTCCTTTTCCGTCTGAGCCACGGCTTCCACGAACAAGGCCTTGAGGGCTGCAATCCGAGCCTCATCCGCGCCGGTTTGCTGCGCGAGATCGAAGAACTGGTTGCGGTGATCGAAGGCAAAACCGAGCACTTCGTCCCACGTTTTACGAGCTGGCGTGACACGATGCAGACGCGCGAGCGTTGCATCGCGATCGGGCCTGCGCATGCGGGCAGGATCGGCACGCGCGGCATCGAGGAAATAGGTGAGTTCGGCGGGCGTCGGCATGGCGGGCGCGCAACCATGACGCGATACAACCAGCCCACCGCATGCATTCGCAGTGCGCGCACAGACTTCCAGCGATTCGTCTCTCAGCCACCCGGCGAGAAAGCCGGACGCAAAGGCATCGCCCGCGCCGAGCACATTCAGCACCTCCACTTCAACGCCGCGATAAACCGGCGCATCGTCGATGGAAACCGGCACGGCACCGTCGATAATCGAGCAGCCCATCGGTCCGCGCTTGACCACGAGCATCGCATCCGTCACGGCGCGAACGGCCGCGAGTGCGTCGATCATCGTGTCCTTGCCGCCTGCAATCCGGAACTCCTCTTCCGTGCCGATCACGAGATCCATCAACGGCAAGATGCTTTGCAGGTGAGCGGTCACCCCCTCGTTCGCGATGAACCGGGTCTCGCCATCGGCTTTGCCGGTCAGCCCCCAAAGTACTGGCCGGTAATCGATATCGAGCACCGTGCGGACCTGGTTGCGGCGCGCGTAATCGAGCGCACGGCGGCTCGTGCGGTTGACCTGATCGGTGGAGAAATGCGTGCCCGTAATCAGCAGTGCCTTCGATGAAGCGATGAACGCCTCGTCGAAGTCGTTTTCATCGACGGCCATGTCCGCGCAGTCATCGCGATAGAACACGAGCGGGAACGTATCGCGGTCTTCTATGCCCAGTAGGACCAGACCCGTCAGCCGAGCGTGATCGATCCGCACGTGGCTGGTATCGCAGCCTTCGCGTTCGAGCGTCTCGGTGAGAAAGCGGCCCATGTGGTCGTTGCCGACGCGCGAAAGCATCGCGGATTTGAGGCCGAGCCTCGCGCACCCGAACGCAATATTCGCCGACGAGCCGCCGAGATATTTCGCGAAGCTCGACACGTCCTCGAGCCGTGCGCCGACTTGTTGCGCGTAGAGATCGACCGCGAGCCGCCCGAGGCACACGATGTCGCGGGTTCGTCCGGTTGCGAAGCGCGATCCGGTTGGTGATTGCAATGCCATGTTCAATCCTGTTCTGTAGATGACGACGAATGCAGCGGTTGCGCGTGCTGGCTCAAGCTGGAGCGCCCTCGAGTTCGTTCATCATTTCCTGCATTTCGGCGCCGCCCGCCATCATGTCGAGTACTTCGTTCTTGGTGATCGTGTCTTTCGTGAACGTGCCCATCGACTTGCCGCGATTGAGCAGCGTGAACGAATCCCCGATGGGATACGCGTGGTGTACGTTGTGCGTAATGAAGATCACGGAGATGCCTTTCGCGCGCGCCGTGTGGATCAACTTCAGCACGTTGAAGCTCTGCTTCACGCCTAGCGCTGCAGTGGGTTCATCGAGGATCAGAACACGCGCGCCGAAGTGGATTGCCCGTGCAATGGCGAGACACTGCTTTTCACCGCCCGACATCGTGCCAATAGGCTGATGCGCGTCCCGCACGTTGATACCCATTTCGGAGAGCCGCGCGCGCGATGTTTCTGCCGCGAGGTCCAGGTCCATCACGTTGATAAAGCCGAAGCGCTTTTTCTGCGGCTCGCGTCCCATGAAGAAGTTACGTGCCACCGACAGCAGCGGTACGAGCGCGAGGTCCTGATAGACCGTTGCAATACCGAGATCGAGCGCCTCTTTCGGTGAGCCGAAGCGGACCGGTTTTCCATCGACGAGATACTCGCCGGAAGAGGGCGTATGGACGCCCGCCAGCGTCTTGATCAAGGTCGACTTGCCGGCGCCGTTGTCGCCAAGCAGGCAATGCACTTCGCCGCGTTTCAGGCGCAGCGTGACGCCGTTCAGCGCGATCACCTTGCCGAAAAACTTGCTGACGTTTTCCAGCGCGAGGATGGTGTCGTCGGGCGCGGGCGGTGCGCTCCGGATGGGATCGGACATGGTTTGTTCTCCTTGACCTTATTGAGCCTGTTTATCAAGCCCGTTCATTGAGCTTGTCTATTGAGCTTGAGACACGCGGCGGCGCACGTAGTGATTGAACAGTACGGCGATCAGCAGCATCATGCCGAGGAACACGCGGAACCAGTCAGAGGGCACGCTGGTGTAACCAATGCCGATCTGGACCACGCCGAAGATGAGCGCGCCGAAACATGCGCCGACCACCGAGCCGTAGCCGCCGGTCAGCAAGGTCCCGCCAATCACCGCGGCGATGATCGCCTCGAATTCCTTTTCGAGGCCCCGGTCTGCCGCGGCCGAACCGATGTCGCACACCTGCAGCACGGCAAACAGACACGCACAGAATGCGGTCAGCACAAAAAGCGAGATCTTCACGCGCCGCACCGGCACGCCGACATTCTTGGCCGCGACCGCGTCGCCGCCGGCCGCAAAAATCCAGTTGCCGAAACGGGTCTTCGCGAGGACGAACGCGCCGATGGCGGCGAGCACGACCCACCAGAGGATGACTTTCGGAATGCCCGGTACGAGCGGTTGGCCGTTGTCGAGCATCTTCAGGATTCCTATGTGCCCGAGCCACACGAATAGATCGCGGAGGGCGACACCATGGAAAAGGGTGTTGGCAAACCAGTCTTTCGCGGCAATGTCGCCTACGCCTGAAACGATCGTCCGGTCGGCGAACATGATCGACAGAGCGAGCGTCAGGCCGCGCAGGATAAACAGGAAGGCCAGCGTGACGATGAACGACGGCAGCCGCGTGCGCATGACGATATAGCCGTTCAGCGCGCCGAGCAGCATGCAGCCCGCGAAGGCGAAAATGATCGCGAGCCAGATCGGCCAGTGAAAATACACGGTGGGAATGGCGACCATCATCCCGGCGAAACCGATCATGGAGCCGATCGAGAGGTCGAACTCGCCCGCAATCATCAACAGGCAGGCGCCGACGGCGAGGATGCCCAGGTAAGCGGACACCTGCGACCAGTTCATGATGCCGTCGAGATTGAACATGCCCGAGCCGCCGGCGGCGATCCCGAACACGACGAAGACCAGTACGGCTCCGGAGATCGCTGCGAATTCCGGACGATTCAGGATGTGCCCGAAGCGGGATTCGCGGCGGATACGCTCGTCGGCGGAGGCCGCGGCGGTAACGGTAGATGAGGTGGATGTCGCGACGTCGTCAGACGGCTTGCGATGTCCAGAGAGAATAGGTTTTCCGGCTACGCCCATGATGTCTCCTTCGTCTTTCATTCGCGATGCGGCGTTGGTTCACGGGGCGAACATGCTGATGCGCGAGCGATACAGGTGAATGGTGCGGATGACGTGATGAAAAGCTGCAGTGCCTGCACATGCTTCGAAGATGGCGGCGCAGTGCTCAGGTCATGCTTGAGTTCATGCCTGAATTCAAGCTGGCCGCGCCGCCATCGGGTTTAGCGGTACTGTCCTGCGTACTTGAGGACCTTGTCGACGTTTTCCTTGGTGATAAAGCCCGGGCCTGAGCCGATATTGCGCGGCCCATAGGACGGAGCGAGCCCGTAGGTGGCAAGCCGCGCCTGGAACTTCGGATTCGCTTCGAGGGCCTGGCGAATCTTGACCGGATCGGTGGTGTGATCCTTCTTCACGATAGCCAGCACCGCGACCGGGATATAACCCTGCAAGTAGGGCTGCTGGTCGATGGCGAACTGGATCGTGCCATCCTGGATTGCCTTCGCGATGTCGGTGTCGAAGTCAAACGTCGCGAACCAGAGCTTGCCCGCCACGCCCATCTGCTTGAGCGCCTTGATGGTCGGGTCCGCCGACAGCGGGCCGAGGGCGAGCACGGCCTGGGTATCCGGGTGATTACGCAGATACGCGCTCACCTTGGATTGCACCGTGGTCGGATCCTGGCCTGCGTCCAGCGTGGACGACTTGAAATCGACGCCAAGCGCCTCGGCGAAACCGCGGCAACGTTCGAATGAAGCCGGATTGGTCGCGTAGTGGTTCACGCACAGGAACGACTTGATGCCAGCAGCTTTCGCCTTCTCGCCCGCCGCTTTACCGGCCGTATATTCAGGCTGGCCGACGTGCATGATCGCGCCGAGCTGCGCGCTTTGCTCCTCGGTGCCGGAGTTGATCGTGATGAGCGGAATGTGCTTCGCCGTGACCTTGGAGATTGAACCCTTCAGCACGTCGAAGTCGGCAATGGTGACGATCACGCCGTCATAGTTGCGTGCTGCTGCCTGTTCGATCAGTCGCGCCATATCGGCAATATCGCCGTTCGGCGGATTGCGGTAATCCGTCTGGACATTGAAGTCTTCGTCCGCCTGTTTGATGGCGTTCTTGATCGTGTTCCACCACGAGTCCGAGTCCGGCGCGTGGCTGATCAAAACGAAATGGCCGTCGGGAGCAGCGTGCGCTGCCTGACTGCTCAGTGCTGCTGCGCCGCACAACGCAGCGGCAGCCGCGAGCGCGCGCAGGGCGCCTCGGCGATTGCAAAGTCTCATTGTCTCCACCTATCACGGTTGTTGTTCTGAATGAGCATCCGGCGTCTTGCGTTCAGCGCGTAACGCCCCTTGCTCAGGACCAAGATTAGGACAAGTTTCGTCGCTCTGCAATAGGAAGTTTAACTATTCGAACTTTGGAAAAATAATTCCATTTGTTCGATCAGGTATCTATAATCGGCTGCATCGAATACAGAACACACCACGAGCACGACATGCAGGAAGACACGCAAGACCCCCAGGAGACGACGGAGGTCCCCACAGTTGACGAACTGATGCAGCGGATCGCCGAGGCCTACGACGCATTGCCGCGCCAGCTTAAAAGCGTGGCGACTTACATTGAACAGCATCGCAGCAACGTGATGATGGATCGGACCGGCGACATCGCGAGCGCGTGCGGCGTGCATCCCTCGGCCGTCGTGCGCTTCGCGCAGCGCTTCGGCTTCTCGGGCTTCTCCGACCTCCAGGCAATCTTCAAGCAGGCCTACACGGGCCAGAACGGTTCCGCGCAGAGCTATCAGCAGCGGATCCGGAAACTGATCGATGAAAAGCCGGGCAAGTTGTCGGGCGGATCGGTGGCGCGCGAATTTATCGCGGCGAGCCGCAGCGGGCTGGAAGAGCTCGAAGCCGGTCTCGACGACGTCCAGTTCGAAGCCGCGGTGAAGATGCTGGAACAGGCCGAGAACATCTACGTGGTCGGCGTGCGGCGCTCGTTTCCGGTGGCGAGTTATATCGTCTACGCGCTGCAGCACACGGCCAAACGCGTGCACTTGGTATCCGGTTTCGGCGGCATGTATCGCGAGCAGATCCGCAGCGTGAAGAAGGGCGATGTGGTGGTCGCGATCAGCTTCGCGCCGTACGGCAAGGAGACGCAGTATTGCGTGCGCGCGGCGCAGCATCACGGCGCCAAGACGCTGGTGATCACCGATGGCCAGCTTTCGCCGCTCGCGCGTCACG